>Ga0316193_10003421_pt1 | contig 11455 bp, 12 predicted proteins | sample MerIslsedime2_MG_FD_207735 | JGI IMG/M metagenome (GOLD analysis project Ga0316193, IMG submission 207735) | Coastal sediment microbial communities from Maine, United States - Merrow Island sediment 2 | ecosystem: Environmental > Aquatic > Marine > Coastal > Sediment | place: USA: Maine... | reverse complement strand
CAGTCACAGCAAAGAAATCCTGGATGCCCTGGAAAAAAGCAACGGCAACCGGGCAGAAGCCGCTCGTTTATTAGGTATTGACCGCAGCACTTTATGGCGGCGCATGCACCGGTTGAATATCATATAACGCTTAACGCTGTTTTTCTGTCGCCTCACAGACGTATTCGAACCAGCCTTTGTTTCGTATTGTTTGACCGTGGGCCCCGGCAACTAATAGAATCCTGAATTCCGCACCCTAGCGGGCGATTAGCTCAGCGGGAGAGCACTGCCTTCACACGCCACAGGAAGTGCAGTGTCCCCTCGCCCGAGGGTTGAACCCGTTCTTATTCACGGGGCGATTAGCTCAGTTGGTTAGAGCGCCGTCTTCACATGGCGGAAGTCACTGGTTCGAGTCCAGTATCGCCCACCAATTCCCGCTGATGTGAATAAGCCATGGAAAAGATGCCGCAACGCATAAAGGCCACCCGGAAGGCCATGAGACTCAGCCAGAAGGAGCTGGCGTCACTCGTCGGCACCGACCAGGCGCACATCTCCCGCATCGAGAATGGCGAAGTCACGCCCTCCGCTGAAGCGCTGACCAAAATCGCACATCAGCTGGATATGACCCTGTCTCAGCTTACTGGTGAAGATACCCTGGAGGCACAAAAAACCTACGGCACCAAACACCCTGCCTACAAGATTCTGAAGGATTCGAAAGCGCTGGAGGGTTTAAAAGCATTGGTGAATGATCGGGAGCTGGTGAATGCGCTCAGGGTGACGGAGGACGAGTGGAAGTCGCTTGGTTCGATCAAACTGCCGGGGGAGGTCAGCAAGGATGGGTATGTTCAGTTGTTGATTACCATTCGGGCTATTTCATAACATATGTTACTGATTGACACTATCTAATCTGCGTTCGTTGAACAGCCTATACTCGAACTCACACAAGTCGACTATCTATCATGTAATTGCTGTCATTTTAGGATGAACCATGAATTCGATTGAATCTCCTATTCCATGTAGCATTTGTTCACGTGACCTCCTAAAGCTACAACTTTTGAGGCCATTAGAATCTTTTTGTTGCTTTGCGCGCGATATTGAGGCACTTCTACCAGTTCTCTGTAGTGAACTATGTAATATCCGATGTCCATTTATGAATAAGAGGAAATTATGAAAAATATAGTGCTTCCGATCAGAACCCGCTGAGCGGCCCACTCTAGACAGTCAGCGGATAATTCGGTAGTAGATCCAAGCAAGAAATCGCCAATACAGTCTATTCCGTTATTTGCACCATACGCCATAAATAGAACTCCCTCTGTTATCATTATGTAATTTCATCTCTCGAATTGAACAGGTCGAAAAACGTGAGTAATTCTGAAACTCAATATTGTATCCCGAAGGGCTTTTTTTCCTACAGCGCAAACATCGGTAACAAGCCGTCCAAGCATGATTTTGTCTGCGTTTATTCGCCATCCCCCTGCGTCAGCGATGCAGTGTTTACGCAAAGTACATTTGCCGGTCCCAGCGTACAGATCAGTCGGGAACACATAGCCAAAGGCGGCATACAGGCTTTCGTCACATTATCGGGCAACGCAAATGTGGCGACCGGCGCCCAAGGAGAAGCCAACGCCCGCGAAATTATCAATATATGCGCGCGGCAGTTGCAAATCGACGATGACCGCTTTGTCATCGCCTCGACGGGTGTTATCGGCAGGCCCTACCCAATGGAAAAGATTCGAAACAACTTGGAAATGTTCTCGACAAAGATGTCTGCGCTGCAATTAGAAGATGCCGCAAAAGCGATTATGACCACAGACACCCGGCCGAAGTTTGGCTGCGAGAGCATTGGCAATAGCTGCCTTGCCGGTATCGCGAAGGGGGTAGGCATGATCGAACCGAATATGGCTACTTTGATCGTGAGTTTTTTCTCCGACGCTCACATCGAACAAGATGCCTTGCGCGATATATTTCGCCGCGTTATGGACCGGACATTTAACTGCGTGAGCGTGGACACCGACACCTCAACCAGCGACACCGCCGTGATTCTTGCCAATGGCCGGGCGGGAGCTGTCGACCACCAAGCATTTGAACAAGCACTCTTAAGCCTGTCCGAAAAACTGGTTAAACAAATTGCGATTGATGGTGAAGGAGCCACTTGCCTCATCGAAGTAACTGTTAACGGCGCCTCCAGCTATAGACAGGCGAAAAGAATCGCCAAGGCAATTGTAAATTCACCACTGGTAAAAACCGCGATTCACGGCAAGGATCCGAACTGGGGGCGGATTACGATGGCCATCGGCAAGTGCCACGAGGAACACGACATTGTGCCGAGCCAGGTGACCATTCGTTTCCGCGAGCTGAAAGTGTATCCGACGGAAACACAGGATTTACAGCGCTTAAAAGAAATTATGCACGAGTCCACCGTACCGATTATCGTTGATCTTAATCTAGGCATGCACAGCGCAACAGTTTGGGGCTGCGATCTTTCGGCGGAATATGTGCGTATTAACAGTGAATACACCACTTAGCCGAGCGCGACTGCACACTCGCTTAATCTCTACATTAGTCGCCGGCCAGATGATCAATTAATGTGGCGGCATAAGGGGCACCGCCGTACTGCCGCCTGTTCAGCTGAACCTGCCAAGCAGCCAGGTTGTCGCCAATCGATCGGTCTTGCAGGCAAGAGGTGATCTTCAATGCCAATGCCCCGCCCTGCAAGTCCGAAGGCATAATAAAATCCGCTAGTCCAAGTCGGTGCAATTGCCGGGCGTTAAATTCACGTTCTTGAAATGTCGGAATGATCAGCGCCGGCGCTTGGTTAACAATACCCGCCATACAACTGCCGTGTCCGCCATGATGAATAAATAAGGCGCAGCGTTTAAGCAACCGTTCCATCGGCAGCCATTCATGAATATGAACATGAGGGTACGGGCAGACGGGCATTGTGTGTTCCTGGCCGAGTCCGGTCGCTATCAAGACATTGACAGCGGTATTTTTAAGCGCTTTTAGGACCTCCCGCAAAATGAGAATACCGGATTCACCCGCACTGTCGTATAAATGTCCAGTATAAACCACAATCAGCGGTTTCTTATCATCGAACATCGGAACTATTTTTTGCACAAGAATTTGTTGCGCACTTTCCCAGCGCTGCGGACCAATATAATGAACGCGCTTGTCATTGATGGGATCGAACTCCGGAAAACTGGGTATTAGCGTTAGATCCCCCTGATTCAGGTCCGCCATACATCGAACTGGGAGTGCAGCGTATCTTTCCAGTACCGAATTGACGACCGGCGTTACCGGTGGATAGTCCGCAGGATCTACGTGTTTCCACCAGCACAGGGCTTTACCCTTTGGATGCCAACACGACTGAGTAACACAAACAATGGGAATACCTGTAATTCTGGCTATGACCTCGGTCGGCGGGCAAAACTGAGTCAGCAAAATATCGGGAGCGAGTTCTTCTACTAGGGCAAGCCGCGCCTGAATCAATGAAAGGAAGTATTTATGATCGGCAAAACCGAATCGGCCCCAGTACTGATCTAACTGACACCAGTGCCTGCCCTTAGGCGTGACCAGGGAAGGTTCCCCGACATCCGGATATGGAACAAACTCATAACCCAATCTCTTGACCGCATGCGCAGCGCCATGATTAATACTACATAACACACGGTACTTATCCGGATTCAGTTGTTCCAGAATAGGTATGACTTGCGCTAGTGACCCGAACCCTCCAGTCATGCCAACGTAAAGGGTCTTTCTGCTCATAATGCCTAAACAGGGCCAGCGACAGCCTTTTTCGTATAAAGAAAATCCGCCATATAACCTTCGTGCGGATCTAGATAATTATAACCGCGCTCGACAAAGGCTCCACTGAATACTTTTTTTATAGAACCCTCAAAACATATTTTCTCCAAGAATGTTTCACAATCACCCATAACACTGACTATCAAAGAATCACGCGCCAAGCGAAGCAGATCATTCTCACATGTAGCGCTTGTGACTGTAACGAAAGGGAAAGGAAGCTCCAAGCCGAAAATTCCGCAGTCTGGTTGTTTAACCCAGATGACTGTCGGCAAGAACATAGCGTAATTTTCCTGCTCCAGCAAACGCGGCCTAGCACCAACGACCGCGGTGATATCTTCAGCCATACCTTCAGCCATATACTTTTCGATACTGTCGTTAATTGTGTGGGCCTTTAGGGTAGGAAACAGCGGTAAACTACCGAGGTTTTGTTCGATGCCTGCCGGAAACGTTGCGGCGATGCGCTGGGCGAGTCGCCAGCAGAATCCATCAGCATCAGCGGAAAGGATTACCGAGGTTAAGCCGGTACAAGTTCGGCCGTGATTCCACAGCATGCGACGGTAAGCGGTACCAACACCCTCTTCAGTCCAATCGCCAACGATCAGCAATTTACTGCGACCGTGGTGAATAATATGTGTTTTCGTGCGCAAGAGCGCGTTATTGACGATTTCGTGCTGCGAACTTTCTGGCAGCATAATCCGTTCCACCTTGCTAAGTAAGGCCGACCATACGGCGTGTTGGCAGGGTAAAAACTGCAGATATCGGCTCAGTTCAGGATCGGCAAAATGGATTGCCTGCCATAGTAACCAGTGGGTAAATGGTTCTTCCGGTGGCGGAATTAATATAACAGGAATCTTTAATGCTAAAGGTACTAGCCAGTACGAAACGATACTGGGCACATTACCGGGAATTTTAACCAACAGGTTTTTGCCCGCCGGGTAATAACCTACTTGATTACCTGGGACGTCGAAGCGGTTATGGTCTAATGTCTGTTCAATATCCCCCGGTAGTTGCACGCGGATGATAGACTCGATATTGTCCAGTATGGTGGCGATTTCCTCCACCTCCCCCGGCATGGAAGCTTTGGGAAATCCAGTAGCAGCAGACACTACGCGGTAATAGGATTCTCTATTCAAATCGGCAAACCGCCAATTTTCTTCCCGCAACAAAGCCGCGACCCGTTTAAAGCCAGCTATAATGCGACGTGACGGTATGTTTCGCATGCCGTAAAACGTGTCTGCGACCCGGGCGGTGATCTCATGAGTCTTGATTAATGGAACCTGGCTGAGTTTGCCCAGTTCACGACCATCGATTGCGATAATTGTCTGGTCTTCAATGGACGTATAGCAGGCACCGTTAATATAAGCCGGTATTTGCCATGTCTGTTGAAGGCTATCGTTTTGATGAGATCGCTCATGCATGACTGCTTAGTAAACGCCGTCAATCGACTGCCCGGAAATCGAAGCCGGACTGTGTGGGTCGGCGATCCAATCCCAGGGATAGCTATGCTGATAATAGCCGCAGGGAGTAATACGAGTGGCTTGATCCCTTTCTATAAAGCCGGGTATCAGTTGATCCTCGGTAAAGCGGAAACAGCGAACGTCGCCGGTCTTACCCTCATCGACGAGTCTGCCGTTTGCATCGATCACTTCCAGGACGATCGAGGGCTGACTCGGAATATAAACGATACGATAGTCGTCTTCCGACTCATAAGGTTTCTGATAACTTATGCCGGATACCGATGTACCATAAATACCGATCACCGGCCTGTGTGGGAATAACTCATCGCGCAGATAACGATGGGTGTCACGCGACATTGCCAGTCCTGCGTGTATAACTGCTTTTAATTTCTTGAAGTATGCGATGTCTAGATACTGCGGCAGCATTTCCAGTAAACTCGCCGTGCAGAACATAACACCAATATCTTGGTAGCGAATAATCGGCTTAACTTGCTGCCAGATATGCTCTATATAGTGTTCGGTCGCGGTACGATTACCTTCGCTAATATAAGCACGGACAATACGTGGATCCATATCGATACAAAAGATTTTGCCGCCGCGGTTTTCAGCGATAGAGATCAGCAGGCGACCGGTGGTATGCGGCCCGGTGGGGCCGATAAACAACCAGTTTTCATCATGGGGCACTTCATGCAGATCGAGTAATTCATCGGAAAACTCCAAAATATGCCGCCAATAGACGTCGCCCCAAGTACCGCGTTTCGCGATCCCGGTTGTACCGCCTGTTTCTGATGCCCATATCCATTCAGCATTGCGGCGGGTGGACAGCGGAATAAATTGCTCAATCGGCAATTCGCGCAAATCCCGCTCATAACCGCGTTGTTGATTCCGATCTACGAAAGCGAATCCTTTCTTGAATTCCGCGAACGATTCTATATCAAGTGCTCCCTGAATACCCAACGAAGCCGCTCTTCCCAACCAATACGGCGCACCGGTTTGTTTATTCAGATGCAGTTCCAGTATGTGTTGCAAGTAGGCGTCATCCAATGCGCGCAAATGTTGTTTGGCTGTCATAGCGGGCTTCATCCAAATTGGCTGTGGTAAAAAATATCCTTGTGTATAGAGGCGATTGTTCGCCGATATTCGGCATCCCCACCGAAAGCGGTGCTCAAATGCTCGGATAAACCAGTACCGTGATGGGCGGCGAGTTTGCTTCGCCACACTGTTTGTTTCGGTAAGTGATTAAGCATCATGAGGCGTAAAAAATACTTGTCCTGGCCGTTAACAACCTTGAACATAGCCGGGACATGCAAGGCTCGGCGAATAACGTCGCTATCCCAAAATGGGTGAACCACACTGATGCCCCGGTGCAGCGAGCCGAAATTGCTGAACTCGTTGGAAAACTGGGTTTGCCGCAAAAGCGCAGTAATCTGCACCTGTAACGCGTTATAGCAGTTAAAGGGCTGATAAACACCGGCGTTTAGCAAATCCGAACCATAACCGGTAACGAAACAACGGGGCGCGGTGGGATCTATAGATATGTTTTTATACAAACAGCTAGCGACCAGCGCGATCTCAATAGACTCCGGTTCGAGGAAATAATAATAACGAATCACATTGGGTATTTCAGCGAGCACCTCGTCTGTGCTCACATGCACTTCCTGCAGGGGTATTGCAAGGAAATCCGCGGCCTTTTTCGCTTCGGCGTATTCACTAGCCCACTCAGTGCATACCGTATACGCATTCAGCTTTACGCCATGGTCACAGGTCAGAAAAGCTATGGTTGCCGAATCAATGCCGCCGGACAAAGCGATGGCGACGCGATCAAGATGCTGTAAGCAACGTTGCACCGCGCTCTTCAAATACTCGAACATACCGCTGATCGATGTTTCAAGGTCGCGATCGTACTGGACCCTACCATCCAGTATATTCGGATGGTCGCATTCTTCTATACTTAATGCTGCACTGCCTTTCTTGACGCGTATGCGTTGCCCCGCCCGCAGGCGTGTCACCGCTTCGTAAAAACTCAAATCGGCAGCATATTTATCCGGCTTGTACTCCACAGGTCTACCCAGAGCGGCCAACAAGGAGCGCGCCAGAAACAAGTCGTTAAATACGGCAATGTGTCTTCCGTTTGCATCTAAAATGTAATACAGCGATTGGGTATTCATGTCACTGCCGGTAAGCGTGAGCATGCCGGCTCGTACCGACACGGTGTTAGGCGCTTCGCTGTAGGTGGTTGCTGCTGTCAAGCTATCAAGTGCGATGCTCAGATCATCACTCGAAGAATCGGCGACAGAGTAGCGATTCGAAAAACAACCTAGCATGTAGGCGCCCACACGAAAACTGCGCATACCATCGATGTCGAGATGTATCGGTTTGGAGCTGACGAAAAAAGAACAATTCAAATGATCCACTAGCGTTTTTCTACAATTGTTTTCATAAATCGTTGCGCCGCCTGCTCCTTGAATGATTGGCGGTGCGCCTGCTGTGCAACGGCAATGGTGGAACGCAGACCACAAATAAAATCCGCGTTCATTGCCCGTTTGGTGGCGCGGTACGACACTTGCGGATATTGCGCGAGGCTTTCCGCTTTAACCAGTGCCTGCCGATTCAGATCCTCTGGTTCGCAGACACCGTGCAATAAACCCAGATTAACGCAGTCGTGAATGCTGATTCGATCGCTGTCGATAATTATTTTCTGCATGTGTGCCCTGGACAATGTTTTTTCTAAAAGATACTGACCGAGAACACATGCGATACCATGCTTAAGCTCCGGCATAATCAATTGACACCGTGTACTGCCGATGCGATAGTCGCAACATAAAGCCAGCTGAAAACCAATTCCGATTACATAATGATCTAACGCCGAAATGGTAGGCTTTCCGATTTCTAGGCAGGCGACATACATATCAATGATTTCTTCAATCCAGGCGTCCACCTCAGAACCGCCTTCGAATTCCTTAACCTCATTGAAATCGCCACCGACGCTGAAAGAGCGATCCTCGCCGCCGGTAATCAACACAGCGTCAGTAGTGTTTTCGTCACATTCCCGAAAACATTGGGTCAATTCACGTTCCATTTCCGCGCTGAACGGATTATGCCGATGATGTGCATTCAACTGCAAAACTAGTACTCGGTTGACTATGTCTCTTTTAATAAGATTCGATGTGACCTGTTCCATGGCGATATCCTTTATAAGCTGACTTTTACCATCCAGGATATGGTTTTTTCCACTACTTCCTTAGACCATTTATCCCGGCTAAATAGGTGATTAGCATCTTCAATTTCTAGGTATTCAAGAAGCGGATCCTCTTCGCTGAGTTGCCTAGCTTGTTTTTGAAAATCTAGTGTATGCACATCTCCCGTGCCAAATACGAACAGCTTAGGTAGTGGTCGACTAATGAATTCTTCCAGTGCCATATCTTCATTGGCCTCTCTTAGGTAATCCAACCCCATGTAAACTCCGAACAGTGGATACACTAACTTTTTTGTTGTGGGATCAACAGCTATCTTGCGTTTTATAGAACTTTTAAACGTAGAACTCATAGAGCGAACGACTGGATTCCACGCTACAACCGCATTTATTCCTGAATATTTCCTAAGTACGTAGTCAATTACACGAATTCCGTCGCTGTAACCGAGCAGCATAATGCTACACTCTTCATCAACAAAACATGACGTGGTGAAAAGAAGCATGGAAACAGTGTCGGCGGCCTTGCTCGCTAGGGATACCTTGTGAAATTCGCCGTCGCTAAGGCCGCAACCGGCGTAGTCAAAACGCAACACACAAAAACCCGCCTCAACGGCTCTCTTAGCAAATAACACCGACAAACGGTGATTATCCACACGATCGCCATTAAGCCCAAAATTAAGCATCACCAACGGAGAGCCTTGTTTTCTTCGGCGCGGCAAGTGCAACATACCTAGCAGTATTTTACCCTGCGCATCAACCTGAATAGGTATCTGCATCATTTCTATATATAACTCACCTGTAACCAATCCTGTAATACGGGCAAGAGCGCCTTTGCAAATTTAGGATTTCTAGGCAACGCATGTCTGTAACGATTCAAAGTCGGATAGTTTCTGTGCTCGCCAAATACAAATGTTTCCACTTCACCGGAACCGTCCACACGAGGAAACAACCATAAGGCATTATTTTTTGGGTTTTGCCGCAAAGCTGGTAAGGCGTCAAAACACACCAACTGATCAAGAAAACGTTTTGAGATAGGCATACCATGAAGGTTATACGGCAACGCGCCGAGCGCATGCAATACCGCCAAAGCGTTTTCGTCGAAGTCTGCATGATCTACATAGTCGTCCCCTGTGAATATTTCATAAGCATCCACTGACTCACTCTTGATGGAGGGTAGGCACTGCTTAACGTGTTCGGGATAAATGCAGTATGGCGCAATACCTGCTATGCCTTCTATGCGGACGTTATCCAAGCATTCGGCCAACAAGGCGGCTGATAAACCACGGCCGATACAATAGAGATTATCAATCGTAAACTCGCCATAGTACGCCAACGCAGTCTGAATATCCTCCCGCAAGGTGTCTAGATCCACGATGGTAAATTCTTCGGGATCATCTCCATGACCTCGCATCTCTACTTGGGCAACAAAAAAACCACATTGGCAAAGTCCTCTCGCCAAAGTACTCATGAGATAGTCCACATCACACATAGAATGGGAAAATCCAGCAAACATAACAATATGGCCTATTGGCATCGGATAACTAGGTCGATGATGGAGACTGAGAAGCTTTACACGTTTGTCAACGATCCAGTTCTGACATAACATCGCTATTAACCGTTTTACTCTACGATGCAGTACTACCTCGTTTAGTTTGCACTGGTATGCGCATGCACATGTTCAATAGCGGCCAATACATAGTTGCTGAATTTATCCAAGCTAACATCTTGCATGTTTTCTATGATGGAGTCTTCTAGGAATTCGAATTCAAAAGCCTCCTCTAAGTAAACGAAGAGCTGCATTAACTGAATGGAATCGAGCCCCAGGTGACTGATAGATGTATTGGGATTTAATTCGCCGCTGTAAAGCAACTCGTCCCGTAACACTTCGATTATTCTTTCGTATACACTCGCTTTGGTAATCATTACGCTCGCATATCCTTGTGTTGATAACGATTTCTGTCATACCGTATAACTCGGTACGCAGCGGTTTCATGTTAATTGCAGCGGTTTCATGTTAATTAAAGAACGACTAACAAAACCTACACTATCATTCGTACGTTGTTGGCAACAACCCCGCTACCAATTTGTTATTTTCCTGTCGTTAAACTAGAAGCAATGACAAATAAATGACTATTGACAATACACTCGCCATTATTATACTCATACACGCGAAACGGACAAGAAATGGAGAGGGAATTCCATACGGTTAAACTTCCTCTCACTTACATTCTCCTTGTCGCTCGTTCACTCACCAGCAGTTCGGTAATGTTTCATTAATGACAGGACGGTCTTAATATGGAAAAACCACCGAAATCTCTAACCGATACAATCGACAACTACTGCGGTCTTCGCAATTTCGCACACGATGAACTGTTAAAAAGGTCGAGTGTTTATGACCAAATCATCAAATTGAACAACAAGAATTTGACCGCCGAGGCTAAGCGCAAAGGAGGATTAGAACAAAAGGAAAAAGTTTTGGCGCTTTTGGGCATGCATATGCTCAGCGGAAGCAATCAAAGCATAGAGTTTGCATTATCCGCTGCGCTGCAAGTAGGTGCTACCGAAAACGAAATCATGGACATAGTAGACCTTGCCCTACTGACGGGTGGAGGTAGGGTTGTTGCAAGCGCACATTTCGCGATTGGTGTACTGACCCATCGCGGTGCGAGTGGTGATAAAGACGATCGCTTCGAATTTGTCGTTAACATTAAGTGAAAGTTAGCGACCAACGACGGACGGTTGCGTGAACAAGGTTGATTGCCGAGTTCATGCGATCGTCCAAAGGTTGTATACGGATTGCGGTAGGTCGTTTGTAAGGTAATCCACACGCGTGCTGGCACTAATTAGTTTGAGTCTTGTTAGATACATACAACTGAATAGTGGCAAGATTCGCCGCTAGTTAGCGTTCGCCTACCGTACCTTAGCCCTAACAGGGAGAACCCGTGGAGGACATCGACTGTTTGTTAGTGGGGCATTATGCATTAAGTGTCGGCACGCAGATAAAGTTAGCCGAATCGGCGTT
>Ga0316193_10003420_pt1 | contig 11458 bp, 9 predicted proteins | sample MerIslsedime2_MG_FD_207735 | JGI IMG/M metagenome (GOLD analysis project Ga0316193, IMG submission 207735) | Coastal sediment microbial communities from Maine, United States - Merrow Island sediment 2 | ecosystem: Environmental > Aquatic > Marine > Coastal > Sediment | place: USA: Maine... | reverse complement strand
GCGTCGGCCAGGGCAAGATCGAACTCCCTGATGATCGACGGGAGGGCGACGTTCACAATCGTGGCATCCACGATGATCATCGCCACACCCAGGCTGAGCACCGCGAGGCCGAACCATCGAGTGCGGTCGGTGACGGTCATCAGCAGCCTCTCCTCGCCGGAAACGGCGCACCACCGGGTCGTGGCGCGCCGTCATGTCGTTCGGGACTGCACTCTAGGACTGAGCAGCGTTCGGGAATGTGCACCGCCGGCCGTTGTGCACGACGCCCGAGAGGCGCGGGTCGTTGGAGTCGGGATCATGGCGAAGAGCAGACTACCGGGGCTCACCGTGGGTGTGTGCGTGACCCTTGGGGCTGGTGTGGGGGCGGCGCTGTTCGCCGCAACCTCGAGCCCGGCATGGATCGCCGTGGGCGTGGCAATCGGAGCAGCCATCGGAACTGCAGCCGACCAACTCGACGGTCCAGATTCGCCGGGCGATCCGGACGCCTAGCGTGCCGACAGGCCTGCCGAGCGCCGGGACGGGTCCTGGTTCGCCGCGGTGTGCTTGACGACGGCGTGCATCGCTGCTTCCTGGGCTGCCATTGAACGGACCAACTCGAACTGCACGCGGCACCGGTCGAGGTTGTGGTTGGGCCGGTGGGTCTTGAAGTAGGTATCGCCCAGGAGGTGGTCCGTCAGGAACCGGGCGCCGAGCGTGAGGGTGATCGCCTGTCCGGAGACTGCCAGTTGATCAACCTCCGCTGAGGTGAGGAATCCGCTCGCCGACGACAGGTATCCGCGTGTGAGGTGCTCGAACCGCTCCAAATCCATGTGCACGTCGTCGAGATTCTGCCAGTCCTCGGCCACCGCGCACGTGCCGGTCCGGACCATGTCGCCGAAGTCGTAGTGCACGAGGCCGGGCATCAGCGTGTCGAGGTCGATGACGCAGATCCCCTCCCCCGTCACGTCGTCGATCAGGACATTGTTGCTCTTACAGTCGTTGTGCGTCACCCGGAGCGGCACAGCCCCGCTGCTGACCAGTGCTGGAAACCGATCGAGCGTGGCCTCGCTCTCGACGAGGAACTCAATCTCCGATCGTGCGCCTGCGGCCCGATTGAGCGGGTCCTGTTCAACAGCGTCGACGAACGCACGGAATCGGTCGGGACCATCGTGGAATCTCGGAATCGTTTCGTGCAGCGGAGGATCGGGCAGATCGGCAAGGATCGTTTGGAAGGTGCCGAACGCTCGCGCAACCTCGTACGCCTGATCGTGCGTCGTCAGCACGTCGTACGACGTGGCCCCTTCGACGAAATCGTATGCTCGCCAGTAGTCGCCCCGCACGTCGACGTGATAGATCCGACCGTCACACGTGGGCAGCAGGTTCATGGCCCGGCGTGAACGATCGGGTACGTCTCGCTCTTCCAGCGAAGCGCGTATGTGGCGGGTCACCCGATCGACGTTCTCCATCACGGCCGGCACGTCCTTGAAGACCGCCCGGTTGACCCGCTGGAGGATGTACCGAACCTGGTTGCCACGGTCGTCGAACCGGACGGCGTAGGTGTCGTTGATGTGGCCGCTCCCGTGCGGCGACCCATCGAAGAAGCGCCCCCGGAGACCGAAGCTCGCGCCGATGACGTGCAGGTCGTCGCGGGTCATCGGTGTGCCGGTGTCGTCTGGTGTCTGCGGGCGCAGCAGTTCATGGTCCAGGGAGAATCTGGATTCGTCGGGCTCAATAAGGCGAGCGGAACGCTCATCCGCCGTACCGCCCGTGTACTACCAGTATCGGAACCTGGTCGGTTTCACACGGATCGGCACGGAGTAGCGGCCGGCAAACCACTCCGGTGTCCACCCGCGCTCATCCATCACCAGACCGTATTTGGCCAGGTAGGCGCCGTTCTCTGCCGCGCTCGGCGTTGAATCGTCGATCCGGGCCTGACCTTCGACGATCACGATGTCTCCACCGAGGCCGTTTCCATCGAGGTTGAGCGAGACCCGAGGGTGCTCCGCCACGTTGCGGGCGCGCGGAGACTCAAGGCTGTAGACGAGGATCTCGTCGCCGTCCCAGAGGAACCAGATCGGCGATACCTGGGGGGTGCCGTCCGGCGCGACCGTGGTCAGCCATCCCACGCGGTCATTCGCGAGACGCTCTCTCGCGCGCTGACCGCTCACCGATGCGGCATCTAGGGAGCGCACTCCGGTTCGACTCATTGCATGGCTCCTCTCGCACGTCGTTGCCCGCTGTGCTGCTGGCACGTGTCCTGGGAGCCTATCGTCGTGCGCCATTCCACGTTGTGGGAGTGCCTCGGCGATCCGCAGTCGGTGTCGACGCACGATACGGGGGAGACTCCGGGGCACCGCCCTGCAATGCAGGATGGTGCCCTGAAGGTGTGGACTCGACCACGATGCGCTCTTGTCCGCCGGAGCGGACGTGTCCTCGCGACCCGATGCCGACCCCCTCTACTCCTGCAGCTCGCCTTCGTACACGACCGTCTCTTTCGAGAAGTCGACAATCACTTTCCCTGAGCCCGTAAGGCCCTCGTAGTCGCCTGTTCCGTTCTCCACGGTCCACGTTGCGGCATCGTTCGACCCTTCGAAGTTGTAGTCCCGCCTCGCCAACGTGAACTCTTCAACAGTTTCGAATGTTCCCGAACCGTCGGCGCATGTCCACCGGCCGTCTTTCGCGCTGAAGACTTCCTCGCCGGTCTCCTCCTCAACTTGCATCAGTTGGTCGCGCTCCTCATCGGTAACAGCATTGCCGTTCAAGTCGAAGAAGTCGCCCTCTTCGTACGTCACGACATCACACATGACGCCTTCGTCAACGGCCGGTCCGGTGGCCGGCACGGAACTGCCGGACGGGCCGAGTGGGTTCGTGATTTGGATAGCCATCGGCTCGCTCGAAGAGGAGCAGGAAGCCACCACCATGAGTGAGACAACAAGCATCGAGCGGAGTTTCCGCATCTGATTCCTCCTTTCAGCCACGGTGCAGTTTCCACCTCTCCGGCTGCACGATGGCTGCATACCAGCCTCAAGAGGCGTTTGGACAGTCCGTGAAGTGGTAGGTCAGGCATTCTGCAGCGTTCAGCGACCGCCCGACGCGTGTCCGGGCAATGCCCGTCAGCTCGTCAATATCGAGCGTCCAGATCCGAACCGATCCCGGCGTGGCAGTGACGACGTACCGTCGGTCGGGTGTCATGTCGACGAACGGCCAGGTGTCGTGCCCCTCGAGGACCACGAGTGTTTCGCCGCTGGTGACATCCCACGCGCGGACGGTGCCGTCGTGACTCCCCGAGATGATCGACAGTCCGTCGGACGACCACGCTGCGTCTTCCACAGCACCGGTGTGGCCGGTCAACACTCGCTTCAGGTCACCGGTTTCGATGTCCCAAACGATGACCGTGCCGTCGCCACCTCCGGTGAGGAGTTGGGATCCGTCGGGGCTGAATTGCACGGCACCGATCCACGCCGGATAGTGGTCGCGGGCGAACACCTCATTGCCCGCACCGATATCCCACGCGCGGACGTTCGGCACGTCCTCGTCAAGGGTTTGTACTGCGAGCAACCGGCCCGTCGGATCCAGATCCAACGACTGCCCGCAATAGCCCGTTGGAGTACTGAAGACCTCCTTCCCAGTTGCCACGCTCCAGACATAGGCGGTCGGCCCGGGGCGGTTGCACACCGCGGCAGCCACGAGCTGACCGTCGTCGCTGAAGTCCACCGATCCCTTGACAAACGCGCCTTCGAGGAGTGTGTGTGTCTTCTCTCCGTCCGCGGCATCCCACACCGTGACCGAACCCGACGCATCCGATTCCGTGGCGCTTACGACTGCGACCCGGTCCAGCGAGGGGTTGACCGCGATGCCGGCGATCGGGCCCAACATGTCACTGCTGGGGGCTGCTCCAGCCGCGACCTCGGCGAGCACGGTCTCGGGTTGCCAGTCAGATGTTCGGCGGATGATGACACTTCGGCCATCGGGTCCGGTTGTTGCGATGTGTGTCCCACCCCCGGCGAACGCGATCGGGCGGCCGGCCGACCAAGCGGCGACCTCTCCGCGCGGCGCCACGTTCCACACCCGGACTCCGTCGTCTTTCCCGACCGAGGCGGCAACATCACCGGAGTCGTCGAACACCACGCCAAGCACGAACGACGTGTGGGCGGGAGAGAGCGATGCCTGGAGCCGGGCCCCCGCTGCTGAAACCGTCCAGAGCTTGACCGCGCCTCCGTCTCCCCCGGTCAGCAGTCTGTTTCCGTTCGGGCTGACTGCGAGCGAAACCACTTGGCCGACACCGGGATCGAACGACGAAAGCTCTGATCCCGTATCGGCATCCCAGAATCGCACCCAACCATCGAAACTGCTTGTCACCATGGTGCGTTCGCCCGCAAGGTAGACAGCGTCCGAGACCGGTCCGTCGTGGCCCACAAGTGTCGCTACCCGTTCGGAGGTCGCAATATCAACTACCAACGCTTTGCCAGACCATGTTGTCGCAACGATTCGGTCACCCCCGGGGTTGAACCTCAGCGCCATTGTTGGGCAGCAGTCGTCTCGTGGCCATGCGTCCGGTTCAGAGAGCTTCAGGACGGCCTCACCGCTGTCCATGTCAAAGACGCCAATCCCATCGCCGAACGGGGCCAAGCCGGCCACCATGCGCCCATCGGGGCTGAATGCGACATTGGTAACGAGGTGGTTCAGCGGCTGTGTCATCACCAGATCACCTGAGAGAGCATCCCGCACCAGCAGGTAGTGGTCCTCACCGGTCGCCACGAATCTGCCATCGGGGCTGACAGCCACGGCCTCAGTCCTTCGATTCCCGATGGCCGGGGCGAGTTCGCGCACGACCGACCCGTTGGTCGGATCAACGAATCGTACCCGGTCACCGCTCGTCACAAGCTCTCCGGATGGAGTGAATGCCAGACTCCCCTCCCCCATGGTCTTCCCAACGAGTCGGTGCGAATTCAAGGCGAGGTGGAGTGCTTCCTCGGCTTCCCTGAGCACATGGCCGCCGGTGGCACGTGTCGTGTCGACGGCCTCAAGCGCGAGCAGCACCGCGAGTTCGGGATCGGCAGCGAGGGTGTTTCGTGCGGCACTGGCCAATTCACGTGCGCGTGCCTCGCGCCCGTTCGCCACGGCTTCTCGGCTGCGGTTCACCGCGAAGGCGGACAAGGCGCTCACAACCAAGACCGCAACCGTGGTTGCGCCAACGAGCCATCGCAGCCGACGAACGGACTTCCGTTCGACCTCGAGTTCGCTGTTGCGTCGGGCTTCTTCTGCGGCTCGGTTGGCGTCACGCCGATCGATGCTTCGCTCCACGAGGTCGCGTTCCGACGCCGTGAGATTGATCGGACTTTCATCCGACCACGCCTCGTACTGCTCGAGCCGGGCTCCGCTGAGGAGGTAGTCAGGACTCCCATGCGACGTCTCCCACTCGGCGACCTGGGACGCAAGGATGGCGTGGAGGCGGAGATCCTCGCGCGCATCGTCGAGCCATCTGCGGAGGCGCGGCCATTCAGCGAGGAGTGACTCGTGTGCGACCTCAACGGTCGTGCGTCCCGTCGCCGGGTCCCGATCGAATGACAGCAACCTCGCCCGATCGAAGGCACCGAGGGTCGCTTGGACGCTGACGGTATCGAGGCCGAGGTCGTCGATCTCCATGCGGTCCACGCGCCGGCGCGTGTCGGGTCGGCCTGCGCCGAGGGAAGCGCACCGCAGGAGGAGTTGCCTGGCAACGATCTGACAGTCTCGATCGAGATTGGCATATACATCCTCCGCGCGCCGCGCAAGCGCACCTCGGAGCCCACCGATCTGCTGATAGGTCGAACGAGTGAGCGTCGATCCCGACCGTTCGTCGAACAACAGTGTCAGAACGTACTGGTACAGGGGAAGAGATCCGGGTTGGCCGGTCATGTCGCTCGAGAGCTCAGCGATGAGTTCGGGCTCGAGCTGAGCACCCACCCGGCCGGCCGGTTGTGCTGCTGCTGCTTCCAGTTCTGCGGCGCTCATCGGGGCGACCGTCAGTGTGTTTTCTGCGAGCAACGGGCTGAACCCGGGTTCCGCAATCGATCGGTCGTAGAAGTCCGCCCGCAGGGTGGCCAGTACGGTGAGCTGTGAATACGGATCCTCGACCGCTTCGACGAGGTTGCGCAAGAATCGAGAGCGCTCGCGTTCGTCGACGTCGCGGTGGAATATCTCTTCGAACTGGTCGATTACCAAGAGATGTCGACGATTGTCCGAGGAAGCCGCCCTCTGAACGGCTCGCAGGAGGTCGAGACCATCGCCGCGCACATCGTTTGCCGGCCGGCCGAATGCTCGCTCAAGCTCCAGAAACGGGTGCGGCCCCGGCACCATTGTGACGATCTCCCACGAGTCCTCACGAGTCTCCCGCAGCCGGGGAATGAGCCCGGCTCGTACGACGCTGGACTTGCCGCTGCCGCTGGCGCCAACAACCACGACAAGGGGAGCCTCCTCGACCCTCTTCGCGAGAGCGTCGATCAGATCATCGCGGCCGAAGAAGTCGTCGGCGTCTGCCTCCAAGAACGGGCGCAGACCCTTGTACGGGTTTCGCTCGAGAGATGTAGCGCTCGGCGGCGGATGAACCTCTGGTCTATCGATCGACGGATCCTGCAGCAGGATCTTCTCCTCCAGAGCCTGCAAACGCCGTGACGGCTCAATGCCCAGTTCCTCTCCGAGCACCGCTCCCGCATTCTGATACGCCCGCAGTGCGTCGGCCTGCCGTTCCGACCGATAGAGAGCGAGCATCAACTGTTCGTGGAATCGCTCACGCAGGGAATGCTCTTCAACGAGTTGCTCCAGCTCGGCGACGAGCACTGCGGCATGTCCCAATTCCAGGTCGGCGGCGATGCGATTCTCGAGAGCCGTGAGGCGCAGTTCGAGGAGGCGTTGCGCTTCCGGCTGAACGGCTGGTTCGTAGCCCAGGTCTCCGAACGGCATCCCGCGCCACAGCGAAAGCGCTCTCCCAAGAAGGTCGGCAGCGCCCGCCGGGTTCGAGGGCAGCAGGTCGGTCGCCCGAGCGGAGAGGTCCTCAAATTGGAGGGAGTCGAGGCGTGCCGCTGTGACGCGTATGGTGTAGCCGTGTTGCGTCGCGACGATCACACCATCTCCAAGCGTCCGCCGCAAACGTGACACGTACGCCTGCAGGGTCTTGCGAGCCGAGCGAGGGGGATGTTCTCCCCACACCGCGTCAATCAGGAAGTCCGCCGAAAGCTCGCTCTCTGGGTGGAGCAGCAACACGGCGAGCACGAGCTGCTGCCGGTATCCGCCGAGCTTCAGAGCCCGGTCCCTCTCTCGCACCGCCAGCGGCCCGAGAACCCGGAAGTCCATGCTCCCAGGTTACGACGGATCTCCTGAACGTGCCGAGGTGCTATCCGGTCCTCGGGTCCGATGGCGGCAGCATCTCCCGGCCTTCCTGGACGCCGATCACCGTAGCGCCGGACCCGACCAGGCCGACGCCGGCAATCACCGCGAGGCCGGTCAACGAACCGAGGTCCACGAACGCTCCACCAAGGATCGGCCCGATCGCGCGCCCGACGGCCATGAGGCCTTGCGCGTCCCCTGCCCGTTCGCTCGGCGCCAGCGAACGATCGGACAGCATCTGGAGAACACCCGGGATCCCCATCCAGAAGGCAAATCCCCACCACGCCATCCCGACGAAGAAGAACACGGGTGGACCGAAGACCGTCATCACCGCGGCCGGTCCGATCGAAGCGAGCCACCATCCCGGTCGCCGATGTCTGGACGCCAGACGTGCGCCGAGCAGACCGCCGGCCGCATTGAGACTGAACGCGATGGAGGCCGCGAACTCCGGGATCCCATGGATGTCGCGAGCAACGAGTGCCTCGTTGATGAAGAGCGCCGACCCAAACAGGGTTGCACCAGCGAGCCCTACCAAGAGAACCCGATTCGAGCGCGACCGGCTCACGACGCCTCTCTGTCTCCGTTCGCCGCTGATCTTCGCTCCCAAGACAACGGCCGGGATGGTGGCGACGGCCATCAGGACGTACACTGCCCGGTCGCCGCTGCTTGCCGCGTACGCCAGAATCGGGGCGGCAATGAGCGTCGTAATCGGGCCGGTGGAAGCGATCGCGGCCATCGAGGTGCGTACCTTCATCGCGTTCGTCCAGGCCAGCCACGTCATGGTGCCCGCGGCGAAGCCGGCGGCGAGACGCAGGACCACCAAGACTCCGAAGATGTCGGGGACCGCGCTCAAGAGGTTCAGTACGACGAGGCTCAAGGCGGCGAAGCGCAGGATCCGTCCAGTCGGGGCCAGAAGCCGAGGGAGCACGAAGTTGGCCGCGGCGAACGCACCGACCTGAGCAACCGAGACGGCGCCGACGGCGCCCTCGCTGACGCCATACCGCTCTGCGATCGGCGTGATCAGCCACGGCGTTGCGGCGTACATGAGCGCGACCGCGGCGGTCGCCCCGATGAGAGCGATCGGAGCGCGCCGGCCGGAGCCATACGCAATACGAGTGGGACCCTGCACCTGCGGATTGTGGCAGGCCAAACCTGGCCAGGCGAGAACTCCGACCCGGGAGACCACACGGATACGATATGGTCGGTGTCGGCTGCAGAAGGATCTGATTGGATGAGTGTGGAGATTCACGACGGGATGGCCGTCTGCGTCACCCGCCGCTTCGATCAGGACCCCGCGGCGTTGTTTCGAGCGTTCACCGAGCCGGAGATCGCTGCTCGGTGGATGTGGGCCGGCCTTGGCTCGGATCCCAAGGCGCGGATCGATCTCCGGGTGGGCGGCCGGTATCGGATTGCGATCACCGCCGATCCGGCTGATCACCGGTGGCCGGGCCCGGAGAGAGCCATGGAGGGCGTCTACATCGAGATCGTGCCGAACACGCGCCTCGTCTATACCGTGCATTGGGATGCCGATGTCGGATACAACCGCCCTGGTCTCGACGCGATCGACGAGGCGATCATCGTGGAGTTCCTCCCGTCCCGGGCGGGTACCGATCTCAGCATCCAGCACGTCGGGTTGCCGGGGGATGTCGTCTCGGCCGAAGCACACGCCCAGGGCATCGAAGCCGGCCTGGACGTCCTGGCGGCGCTGCTCAGCGAGATCGAATGAGAGCCGTCGTCTACTCAGCATTTGAAGGTCCGATTTCCGTCGACGAAGTCCGCGAACCGCGTCCCGAACCCGATGGTGTGGTCGTGCGTGTGGAAGCCACCGGGCTCTGTCTGAGCGACTGGCACGGTTGGATGGGCCACGATCCGGACATCACTCTCCCCCACATCCCCGGTCACGAACTTGCCGGGACCATCGTTGAGGCCGGACGCAGTGTCTTGCAGTGGCAGGTCGGCGACCGCGTCACCGTGCCGTTTGTGGCCGGCTGCGGGGCATGCGAGGACTGCGAGCGGGGCGACGAGCACGTCTGTGCATACCAGTTCCAGCCCGGCTTCACCGGACCCGGATCCTTCGCCGAATTCGTTGCGCTCCGGTTCGCGGATCGGAATCTGGTCGCGATCCCCGATGCGATACAGACGGCTACCGCTGCGCTCTTGGGTTGCCGCTTCGGTACGGCATTCCGTGCCGTTGTGGATCAGGGGCGGGTCCGCGAGGGCGAGTGGGTGGCCGTCCATGGCTGTGGTGGTGTGGGTCTTGCTGCGCTCATGATCGCTCTGGCCCATGGGGCCCGCGTGGTGGCAATCGACCCGGCTCCGGACGCGCGGGCGTTCGCTGCGTCCCTCGGTGCGGAGGCAACCATCTCCGAAGCTGCCCCCGATGCCATTGCTGAGGCCGTGCAAACGGTGACCGGTGGCGGACCGCACCTTTCAATCGATGCTGTGGGCCATCCGGCGGCGGTCGGGGCGTCCGTCGCCTCGCTGCGCCGGCGAGGTCGCCACGTTCAGGTCGGCCTCCTCCCGGCCAATGCCACCCCTGTGCCGATGGGAACCGTCATCGGCCGCGAACTCGAGATTCTGGGAAGCCATGGGATGCAGGCCCACCGCTACCCTGAGATGCTGCAGATGATCGCCAACGGTCGCCTGGCGCCCGACAAACTCGTCACCCGGACGATCTCGCTCGACGATGTGCCCTCCGCGCTCCCAGCCATGGGCTACGCCCACCCCCCGGGCATCACAGTCGTTGCCTCGCTGTGACGCCGCGGCGCGGTACCGATACGCTTCGGGTGCGCCGGGCTGGTAGCTGGTGGCTGGTAGCTCTCCCCCCGTACACTCCCTTGCATGACCGAACTAGCTTCTTTCACCCTCATTCCCCACCTCCTCGACGACATCGAGATCCCAAAGGACGGCACCCTCAGTCGCGTGCTGTTCAAAGGTGATGATGTCCGTGTCGTCGTGTTCGCTTTCGACGAAGGGCAGGAGCTGACCGACCACACAGCTGCTGTTCCGGCGATCCTCCAGGTCGTTCAGGGCCGCCTCGGTCTCATGCTTGGCGACGAGTCGGTTGAGGTCTCGGCCGACTCGTGGGTGTACATGCAGGCGAACCTGAACCATGCGGTGATTGCCCTTGAGCCGAGCGTGATGCTCCTCACCCTGCAGCGCGGGGCGTAGCCGGGTCTCTCAGCCGGTCGCGCGAGCGGCTTCGTACCCTTCGATGAAGTCATCGAGCGACGTTGAGCGTATGGTCTCGGCAACCAGGTCAATCGCCACGTCGTCAGCAGTCTTGAACCGAAGACACGACCGCCCCATGTCCAGCTTCTTCCCCGTTTCGAGGTATCGCGCCTTGAAGCGTTCCTCGCCGCCGGGCACGAATGCCACGTTCGTGAGGTACAGAGCGAGGTGCCGCTTCTGCGCGGCCAGTGCGAGGAACATCAGTGGCTGACCGTTGTAGGTTTCCGAATAGAGGTCGAGCGGGACTTCGTAGGTGATCTTCCCCCATCGCATCGTCTCGACCTAGCCCTCCGGCAGGTCTTCCAGGATCACGTCTCGAATCTGCTCGACGTCGGCGCGTCGTTCCATCGGCAGCTCGGAGAGGTATTTGTCGACGGATGTGGCACTGCTGCGGACCATGGATCGACCACAACGTGGGGTCAGTCCGCACCGGATCGATGGTGTACGCCGACAGTCTCAATGAGGAGACTGCAGCACCTTGCCCGTCCAGACTGCGACCGCCGTTCTCGCCGCGACGATGACCCACACGACCGCCAGCGCAGCGAGCACGGCCACGTAGAACCAACGGATGCTGACGAACCCCGTCACCTTCCACGCCACACCGGTGGACACCGCGAGAGCCCCCAGCGGGAACGTATAGGCCCACCAGGACAGCGCATAGGGGAAGTCGAGTTGGCGAAGATAGGAGGCCACCACAACAACGGCCATCACGAACGCCCACGCGGCGAAACCCCAGGCGATGAGAATTCCGAGTACAGAAATGGCCCCTACCGCATCTGCCGAGAGATCGATGGGTGTACCGGCTTCGAACAGACGCATCAGCTTGAACAGGCCAACCGCGATGATGGCGGTCGGAGCAATAGCGATGAACGACGTCGCCGCA
>Ga0316193_10003419_pt1 | contig 11459 bp, 13 predicted proteins | sample MerIslsedime2_MG_FD_207735 | JGI IMG/M metagenome (GOLD analysis project Ga0316193, IMG submission 207735) | Coastal sediment microbial communities from Maine, United States - Merrow Island sediment 2 | ecosystem: Environmental > Aquatic > Marine > Coastal > Sediment | place: USA: Maine... | reverse complement strand
CTTTCAGATGCTGGCTGCGCGGCAGGCGCAGGTGGCCATGATGATATCCAGCCACCGGCTTGATGAGGTCGCCGCCCTGGTAAACCGTGTGGTGGAGATGGACCAGGGCAGGATCGTGCTCAATGATCACGTGGCTGACCAGGTTGACATGAGCAGCCTGCTCGACTGCCGACTGATACTGACCCGGGCGAGCAGTGCCTTTGCCGAGACCGTGCGGGAATGGGGTTTTACCGATACCGGTGAGGGATTGATCTGGACCGGCCAGGTGTCAGGGCCGGACCGCTTGCGCTTCCTCGGTGTGTTGTCGCGTTATGCCGCGCTGCTGCAGGGCATCCGGCTGGAGGAAGCCCGTGATGCGGGTGAGGGGAAGGCGCATGCACGGCTTGATTAGGGACTATTCGTCATGCCGGTGTATGCAGGCATCCAGTACACTGAAAACTCCGCGTCCCGGCATGCGCCGGGATGACGGTAGTGGAATTAATCTGTGCTTCACTGGATTGCTGCTGATTGCATTGCTGCTGGCCGGTTGTGCAGGAGAGGATGCGACCGGCCCCGGTGAAGTCCGCTGGGACCGGGAGAGTTGCACCCGCTGTGCCATGGCGGTCAGCGATCGTCACTACTCGGCCCAGGTGCGGGGTGGCCTGGCCGGGCAAAGGACCCGGCTTAACTCGTTTGACGACATCGGCTGTGCCGTGGTCTGGCTCGACCAGCAGGAGTGGAAGGATGATGCACGCACCGAGATCTGGGTGACGGACCAGCTCAGCGGTGCCTGGATCGATGCGCGCCTTGCCCGTTATGTCTCCGGCAAGGTAACGCCCATGGATTATGGCCTGGGCGCGCAACGTGAGGCGTTGCCCGGGAGCATGGACTTTGCTCAGGCCAGAAAACACATTTATACAGTCGATGAACGCAAGCACCTGCACGGCGGTGGCTATCGACACCCTGACTAAACCCCTCTCCCACCGGGAGAAGGGACGTTTTGTTTATGTTGTGGTGGCTGGCACTCATGTCCAGCCAGTAACAAGAACTTGATTTTCAAATATTCAGGTTGATTATGAAACATCTTATACTTACCGCCACGGCAGATATCAGCGAGTCCCTGCGGTCGCGCTGGTTCCTGGTGTACACGCTGGTGTTCGGTGGTGTGGTGGTTGCCCTGTTCGTATCCGGCCTGACTGAGTCCCGGGTAATGGGCTTTACCGGCCTGTCGCGCATGCTGGTGACCTATCTGCAGATCACCATGGCGATCCTGCCGGTATTTGTACTGATTACCACGGTACGATCGGTTGCGGGTGACCGGGAAGCCGGCATTTTCGAATACATGCTGTCACTGCCTGTCAGCCTGGCGGCCTGGTTCTGGGGCAAGCTGCTGGGCCGCTTCCTGGTGGTGTTTCTGCCGGTGTTCCTTGCCATGCTCGGTGCAGTTGCCTGGGGCATGGCCAGTGGTGTGGCGGTTCCCTGGTCACAGGTCGTCTATTACACCGGCTTCCTGCTGTCGCTGGCCCTGTGTTTTCTTGGTATTGGCATGTTGATCTCCTCGCTGGCACGTTCCTCGGATGTGGCCACGGGTACCGCGTTCATTATCTGGCTGGGCCTGTTGCTGTTCATGGACCTCATCCTGCTGGGCCTGCTGATCAGGCAGGGCCTGCCGTCGGAGGGTGTGATCGCGGTGGCGCTGGTCAACCCGCTACAGGTGTTCCGCACCGCAGCCATGTTGCTGTTCGACCCGCAACTGGTGCTGCTGGGACCGTCGGCGTACGTCATTCTTGACCACTTCGGACCACGGGGCTACATCGCCTGGGCCCTGTTTTATCCGGGTGCACTGGGCCTGTTCTGTGCGTGGCTGGGTTATCAGGTATTTCGCCGCGGGGATTTGCCGTAGACGGCAGATACAGGGGCTTGTATCTTTCACCCTATGAAGTTTGCCGAACCTGCCGTTGACGGCTTTCCCAACCAGGTCGTCACCTACGTGGCGGCCACCCGGCCGCCTTTTATTCTTGCCACTGTAATGCCCATATTGCTGGGGCTGGCATTCAGTGTTTACCAGCATCACACACTGCACTGGTTCGCTGCCGCATTGACGTTACTCGCCGGCATGCTGTTGCATGCGGCAGTGAACGTGTTGAATGATTATTACGATGCCCTCAATGGCACGGACGACCTGAACAGGGAGCGGGTCTTCCCGTTTACCGGCGGCAGCCGCTTCATTCAGAATGGCGTGCTCACGCTGCAGCAGACCCTGGTCTATGGTCTGGGACTGCTGCTGGCGACCATTATCATCGGCCTGTATCTGGTTGTTGATACCGGTATGGCTCTGTTCTGGCTGGGTCTTTGCGGTGTGCTGCTGGGCTGGGGTTATTCAGCACCGCCGCTGTCGCTGAACAGCCGTGGCCTGGGAGAGCTATCCGTGCTGACCGGCTTCTGGCTGTTGCCGCTTGGCGCTGCGCTGGTGCAGACCGGTGAGCTGTCCCTGACACTGCTGGCTGTTTCCCTGCCGGTCGGACTACTGACGGCCAACCTGCTTTATATCAACCAGTTTCCGGATCGCAAGGCCGATATCCAGGCGCACAAGTTGCATTGGGTCGCGCGCTTGCCAGTGCAGACGGCGCGCTGGGGCTATGTCCTGATCGCACTGCTGGCCTGGCTGTTGCTGTTGTCACTCGTCGTGGTCGGGTTGTTGCCGCGGCTGGCACTGCTTGCCGCCGTGCCGGCTGCCTTGAGTTTCATGGCGGCCCGGGTCCTGCTGCACAACGCTGCCCGGCCGGAGAATCTGGCGCCGGCGATTCAGCTGTCGATTCAGGCCGTGCTCGCGCATGCCGCCTTGCTGGCGCTGGTGCTGGTGGTGAGTGCGTTTACAGGGTAATGCGCCCCAATCATCGCACTATAATCCTACTGTAGGAGCGGCGTCCTCGCCGCGATTCGCGCCGGGGACGGCGCTCCTGCATATCTGTGCCAGAACCAGCTTCCAGGCGGAGATTTACGCAACTATGTTGTTTGCCCCGTTGGCTCAGTGGGACAGCAGTCGTATGTAACTGACCAGTGCCTCAACGTCACCCTGACTGAGGATGCCGCGCCAGGCAGGCATATACCTGCCCTTGCCATCGAGGATGCTCTTGACCAGTTCTTCATTGTCAAGACTGTTGGTCTCGTTGGGGTTGGTGTGGTCCATTGGCATGATCCCCATGAGGTTCGTCATGATGCCCTCGCCATCACCCTCCACACCGTGACAGACCTGGCAATATGTTTGATAGAGCTGCAGGCCGGCCTCGGGATCTCCCATCAGATCATGTTTGCTGCTACCCAGAAAGCGCAGGTATGCGATCAATGCACTGATCTGGGATGCACTGAAAATATCCTTCCATTCCGGCATGGCTTCACTGAGCAGGTTATGACGGTCACGGCCCGTTATGGTCTGCCGACCCTCGCCGGTGATGATCTTCGTGAGGATGGTGTCACTCCTGGAGCGCACCGTGGTAGTCAGGTCTGCCGGACTGATCTGCATTGCCTTTGCCAGCGGGCCGTCCCCCTTGCCGCCGGTGCCGTGACATAGCTGGCAGTAGGAGACATACAGTCTTCTCCCCTCGTAGGCAGGTGGCGGGTTGGCTGATACAGCAGGGGTAATCACTGTGAGGACGGTTAGCAGCATCAGTATCCGGATGATATTTTTCATGGGTTTTCTCCCGTACTGGAGTGAAAGGTGCTGGGAAGCCGGTGTGTTGTAATGCCTGCCAGTTTGCTTGCAGCATGTTTGTGCAGACTGCTTATAATACTACGGATAGGCATCGCTGGCAGGTATGCAGGTAATCTGTGCTGACTGGCTGATGCTGGCGTGGACTGCACTTGAGGACAATACAAGCGCATGCATCGGTCAACTAATATTGCAGTATGCCGGTTGAGTTTGAGAAGACATGCTCAGGGGAGAATAGCCCCGCCACTCGCCGGGCATGAGCGCCACCTATCGGCGTCCATAATAATAACCATAGTGACGGAGTGCTTGGAGAAATGCGAGACAACAGGAAATCACAACGCCGGCAGGCAGAAATGACCACAGTATTTCCGCTGTGGCTTGTGGGCAGCCTTGCTCGCATCGAAAGACGCTATTTGCCCGACCGACGCCTGCAGGGTATATCGGTAACAGAAGTCGATTGTATGGAATATGTCTTCGAGGTCATCAAACGGGATAAATAAACTCTTCCCGGTATTCGCATTACCGCTGCAACTGCGTGCCTGATTGGGTTGTGGATTCAGCCGCCAGCAGGATATTTTCACCGCAGGCTGCTGTAATCGCAGCGAGAATTCCTGCGGCATCCAGACCACACTCCGCCAGCTGTTGTTGATGATTGCCGTGGTTAATAAAGGTATCCGGGATGGCCAGGTTGATAATGCGGTTGTCGACAGCCTGCCGCAGCAGTACCTCGTTAACCGCCGAGCCGGCGCCACCCTGCAATACATTTTCCTCGACAGTGACGATGACGCTGTGTTCACCGGCCATGGCGATCACCATGTCGGCATCCAGCGGTTTTATGAAGCGCATGTTGACAACGGTGGCATCGATTTTATCGGCTGCTTCCATGGCCGGAGCCAGGCGGCTGCCGAAGGCAAGGATGGCGACCTGTCTGCCATGGCGGCATATTTCAGCCTTGCCGATGGGTAATGTGTCCAGTGCCTTTTCAACCTCGACACCTGGCCCGCTGCCACGTGGATAGCGGACGGCGGCCGGCCCGGTGTGTTGATAGGCCGTGGTCAGCATCCTGCGACATTCGTTTTCATCTGCCGGCGCCATGACGACCATGTTGGGGATGCAGCGCAGGAAGCTCAGGTCAAACACACCTGCGTGGGTTGCCCCGTCTGCGCCCACCAGCCCGGCGCGGTCAATGGCAAAGGTCACATCCAGATTTTGCAGCGCGATATCGTGTATCAACTGATCATAGGCACGTTGCAGGAAGGTAGAGTAAATCGCAACGACCGGTTTCAGGCCTTCGCAGGCCATGCCGGCTGCAAAGGTCAATGCATGCTGTTCGGCAATGCCGACATCAAAATATCGCTGCGGGAATTTTTCCGCGAACCCGGTCAGCCCGGAACCTTCACACATGGCAGGGGTAATGCCCGTGAGTTTTTCGTCAGCGACTGCCGTATCACACAGCCAGTCAGCGAATATTTGTGTATAGGTTTTGGTGCGCACGGGTTTGTCCTGCATCCCGGTCGCGCGGTTAAAAGGGGTGACACCGTGGTAGTTACAGGGGTCTTGTTCTGCCGGCTGGTAGCCCTTGCCCTTTTGCGTAACGATATGCAGGAACTGGCGTCCTGTCAGGTCGTGCAGGTTACGCAGGGTCGTCAGCAACACCGGAATATCATGGCCGTCAATCGGGCCGATATAATTAAATCCAAGTTCCTCGAACAGGGTGCCTGGCAGGAACATGCCTTTCATGTGCTCTTCCCAGCGGCGCGCATATTTGCTCAGGCGTGGCGACTTGTGAAGAATGTTCTTGCCACGTTTGCGGACACCGGTATAGAGGCGCCCGGAGAGGATGCGTGCCAGGTAGTTATGCATGGCACCCCGGTTGCTCGAAATCGACATCTTGTTGTCATTCAGTATGACCAGCAGGTCACTGTCGGCATCACCGGCATTATTCAGGGCCTCGTAGGCCATGCCTGCCGTCATGGCACCGTCACCGATGATAGCTACCGACTTGCGGTCACTGCCTTCAATGGCGGCTGCGACCGACATCCCCAGCGCGGCACTGATAGACGTGCTGGAATGGCCGGCGCCAAAGCTGTCGTACTCACTCTCCGCGCGGCTGAGAAAACCACTCAGTCCATCCTGGCGACGCAGGCTGTGCATGGCATCCCGGCGCCCGGTGAGGATCTTGTGTGGATAGGCCTGGTGCCCGATATCCCAGACGAGCCGGTCTTCGGGGGTATTGAAAACCTTGTGCAGCGCGATGGTCAGTTCCACCGTGCCAAGGCCTGCCGACAGGTGCCCGCCGGTGCTGGAGACAGATTCAATCAGGAACTCACGCAGTTCGCCGGCCAGCTGTACCAGTTCGGCATCCTCCAGGCTGCGCAGGTCAGCGGGAGAATCTATGCGGCTGAGAAGGGGGTAGGGCAAGTCGGTCATATATAACGGTTAGCTTACCAGAATCCCTCAGGCAGCGTGTCAGTTATTGCCTGATTGCCTGATTGCCAGATGGAAATGAATATATGCAAAAAATCACCCTGGAGTTTTGTGGGTTTTTTCAAGTGTCGCGGCTAGCAGCTGGCGAAAGGCAGGCAGCACCTCCGCTGCAAACCAGGGATTATTCCGGAACCAGCGGATATTGCGGGGTGATGGGTGGGGCAGCGGGAAATATGCTGGCAGGCAGGCCTGCCAGTCCTGCACCGTGGCGGCCAGGGTGCGGCGACGTGTATCGAGGTAGTACTGCTGTGCATACTGCCCGATCAGCACGGTGAGTTTGAGCGCCGGTAATTCTGCCAGCAGGCGGGCGTGCCACTGTGGCGCACACTCCGGTCGCGGTGGTAAATCACCCGATTTGCCCTTCCCCGGGTAACAGAATCCCATGGGCATAATGGCAATCTGTTGCGCGTCATAGAAGTGCTCACGATCGAGCTGCATCCAGTCGCGGAGCCGGTCACCACTGGGGTCATTCCACGGGATGCCGGTCTGGTGTACCCGGGTACCAGGCGCCTGTCCAATAACAAGAATGCGTGCAGTGCTGCTGGCACGCAGTACCGGGTTGGGGCCGAGCGGCAGATTCGCCTCGCAGATCCGGCAGGTGCGGATTTCCTGCAGTAGTTTGCTGAGTGACCGGGTACTCAAGTTTGTTGCAGCATTTCACCCAGTTCCAGCGGTGCCCGGCGTTCACTCTGTTCATGCCAGCGCCGGAAGACAGCGGCTCCCGCTTCCAGAAAACGGTGCTCGGCCGGTTTGTCCCGGAAACCCTGCAGGCGTTCACTGATGCTGCCGGTCTCGGTAATCGGCATGGTGAAGTAGGTATTGATAAACATAACGAATACACCGAGTGTTTGTGTCTCGTCGAGGCCGTACTGGCTTGCCAGGTATTCTATGGCACCGTAATGAAATGCCATGACCTGGTACTGCTTTGCCGGGTAGCGTCCCAGGTCCTCGCGATCGACGCCCATGGAGGTCGCGGTTGCAAAGCGGTCGATAATCCGGCTCACTTCCTTGACCGCTGTTGGCGTGCGTGGCGGTTTCGTAAAGAGGTTGCCAAAAATGCCCATTCAGCTCTCGCGCGGCCCTGCGAAGTACCAGATAATGACCCCCAGCACTGGCAAAACCAGGACCAGCGCAATCCATATGGCCTTCCTGACAGTATCCGACGAACTCTGAAAAATATTCAGAATGGCCCAGATATCGGCAACCAGTATCAGCAGCCCGAAAATCCCGCCTACTTCCATTGTGCCTCTCCCTGGCCCTTTGCATCAGGAGCCGTCTTGATGCCGCCTGGCCGTGCAGCGCGGTGCGACCGATTGTGCAGCATGATATCCATTCCGGTCTTGAGCGCAACCAGCGCGATCAGCAGGCCCGTCGGGGAGCCCAGTACAGTAACCAGGGCGCCACCGGCAATCACGGCAACGTGCAGTACCACGATACGCTTGTAGGGTGCGTGCATGAGTTTTCTTACTGTTGTATGACGGTATTCCTGTTGTCCAATGAATAACAACATGAATGAGATGCCATGGCTGAGCAGTAATCCCAGGCAGGCCCACAGGAATTCTGCAGGAGCTGCATCGATAACCTGACGTACCAGATTGACAAACATCTGCACTAACACCAGTGGTCCGGGCCAGCTGTGCTGCGCGGCAATATCTGCACGGTCACCGGCAAAATTCGTTAGTTCCAGTACCGCAAGTCCGTGTACTGCGCAAAATGCACCGTAATGCACGCAGAAGAACAGCATGTGAAACGGTTCGCTGAACCTTGCAGTTACAAACATCCTGAGCAGGGTGTAACCGCCTGTGATCAGGTTCTCCATCCAGTAGAGAACGACGATGGCACCTACGTCCCAGCCCAGGTAGAGCACACCGAATACCGGTACCAGGTTCGCAAGTACCAGTGCCAGTACGGGCAGGTCTATGCGTTGCCGAAGGTTCATCCGGATGCGGGATGGATTATGAATCCTTGTTGCCGGCGAGATAGAGCCAGGTAAAGCCCGAAATGCCTGCCACTAATGAAGCAAACAGGATGCCTGTCTTTGCCATCAGCAGCAGCTCCGGCTGGTGTATAAATCCCAGTTCGGCAATGAAGATGGACATGGTAAATCCGATGCCGCCCAGCAGGGACACGCCGATAATCTGGGTAAAGCGGGTCCCGGCCGGTAATTGCCCGATGTTCAGTTTGAGTGCTATCCAGCAGGTACCGGCAATGCCGATGACCTTGCCGGCGATCAGCCCCAGCGATACACCCAGCGTTACCGGGTGCAGCATGGTTTGCCAGGCCCCGGAAAACTCCAGCGGAATCCCGGCATTGAACAGTGCAAATATCGGGATGACCAGGTAGGCAACGGGCAGATGCCAGGCATGTTCCAGCCGCTGCAGGGGTGCTTCTACCTGATGTATGCCATTACTCAGTGTTTGCACGATCGCGCGCAGCTTGTCGTTTGTCATGATGCTCTGGCCGCTCACGTGGCTGGCATCAAAGCGTTCAATCAGTTCACGTACATGTTCGCTGAATCTGCCCGGGTTGTATTTTGGTCGAGCCGGGACCGAGAAGGCGCCGAGGACCCCCGCAAGTGTGGCATGCACGCCGGAACGATACATCGCGTACCAGAGAAAAATGGCAAGGATGAAGTAGGGCGTGATTTTCCGGATGCCGGCAACATTCAGCATCATTAACAGGCCAAACAGAATCGCCACTGCGGTGAGTGCGCTCACTGAAATGGTCTCGGTATAAAAGACCGCGATGACGATCACCGCACCGAGGTCATCCACAATGGCGAGGGCGACCAGAAAGGTTATCAGTGCCCTGGGTACGCGGCTGGCCAGCAACGCGATGGCGCCGAGCGCGAAGGCGATGTCAGTGGCCATGGGTATGCCCCAGCCACGCGCGGTGTCGCCATCCGGATTGATGCTGAAATAAATCAGTGCGGGCACCACCATGCCACCGATGGCCGCCACAATCGGCAACGCTGCCTGGCGCGGGTTTGCCAGCTCACCGACCAGGATCTCGCGTTTCAGTTCCAGGCCGACGACGAAGAAGAACAGCGCCATCAACCCGTCATTGACCCAGTGATGCAGGCTGTTTTCCAGCGACCAGTCGCCGATAACAAGGCCGATGTTGAGGTGCTGGATTTGCTGATAGAAATAGGCCAGGGGGCTGTTTGCCAGTACCAGGGCCAGAATGGCCGTCATCATCAGCAACAGGCCACTGGTGGTCTGGCGATGGATGAATTCTTCAAACGGGGTCAGGATCCTGTTAAAAGCGCCCTCCCAGGGCGCGGTGTAGACGCCGTCTGCCGTGGAGGATGATTCGGGATGTTGCGTTTCATTCATTATCAGGTTCCCGGTCGGTTCTCTGGGGGAAAAGCAGTTGTAGATTGTATGTCAGCCACTGTGTGCTATCCAGAAGAGTGGCCGCTGTTGTCATCGACACGCAGCCAGTTGCCGCCGTCCCGGGTAACTTCGTAGCTGGCCCAGCGTGCGAATTCAGCTCGCGTCAGCATGGCCGAGCTCCTGGTTTCTGCGCCGGCAATCACCTTGTAGACGACCCTGTCCCTGTCCGGATGCTCGCTGGGGGAGGTATCCACAATCTGGCGTATAGACCAGTCAGCACCAAACTTTCCATTGCTGTAGTAGTGCCCCGGCAGCACCTGCTCCGGTTGCAGCTGACGTTGTCCTGCCTGTCCCGTGGCAAGCTCGTAGATCTGCAGCAGATCATGTTCTGTCACCGGAATGATGGTGTCCATCTGGCTGAGTGCATACACCAGGTCGGCATGTTCAATGGTGCGCTGTGAACGGACACGGGTATCTTCAGTCTCCGGTTGCGGTTTTGCAATAAGGGCTTCCGGGTAGCGTCGCCAGGGGAACAGGTAATTGAAGACGACTGCAACCATCAGCATGATCAGTACGTTGATCAGGACCGGCTCAATAACAAACTGGTAACCGAGTGCGTGCGTGACATCACCGCCAATGACCGCTGCCAGCGCCGTTGCCCCGCCCGGCGGGTGTATGCAGCGCAGGTAATGCATGGCGCCAATGGCAAGGCCGACGGCAAGACTGGCGGCAATGATCTCGTCAGCTATGAGAATGGCGCAGGTCACGCCGACAAGGGCCGAAAGGATGTGCCCGCCAAATACATTCCAGGGTTGTGACAGCGCCCCGTGGGGAACTGCGAACAGCAGCACGGCGCTGGCACCCATGGAGGGAATGATCAGCAGGGCGCCACCTGGTCCGAGTGCCGCGCGGGTAATGATGAAGATGCAGAAAATCACCAGTGCGCCGCCGGCAGTCGACACCAGTCGCTCCGTGTGACTGATGTTACCGGTGTCTATTCCCAGGTGCCTGGCAATGCGGGTGAACATTATCCTTAATCCATATGTCGGTCGGGGAGGCTGTCGTTCAGTCCCATGCCGAGTGCCGGTCGGCCCACCGCAAGGACAGCCAGTACCACAGGGTGATCGGGACCATCATGCCCAGCCACCACCAGTCGTGCAGATAATATGATAACGGGATACAGCACAACGCAACCACCAGGCTGCACCAGAACAGTATCAGGGCGCCTTTTCTGGTCTCGATATTCAGCAGGCCTAGAAATACCCACAGTGGCATATTTTCCTTTCTTTCCATAATTCGCCCCTGTTGTCTGGTTGTGTGAGACTTTTCCACTACTTCCCATTCTATCAATAAACAGGCACCTGACTGTATGAGGGTTGCTATCATGGCGCCGGTTGATTGGCAGGACTGAGCTGTTTTATGTATAAAATAATATAGATAATAGTGCTTCTATCTATAAGGGAATACATATGGTGTCGTCTTGACAATGAATATCACCTTCCGTCAATTACAGATCTTCGATTCCGTGGCGCGGCATCTGAGTTATACACGTGCATCCGAGGAACTGCATCTGACGCAGCCGGCGGTGTCGATGCAGATCAAGCAGCTGGAACAGTCGGTGGGGTTGCCACTGTTTGAGCAACTGGGGAAGAAGGTATTTCTTACCGATGCCGGGCACGAGCTCAGCCGTTACTCGTGCGCCATTACCACGCAGCTCGATGAACTCAAGCAGGTGGTGGATGAGATGAAAGGTTTAAAGCGCGGCCGTCTGACTATCGCGGTTGCCAGTACGGCAAATTATTTTGTGCCCCGACTGCTGGCAGCTTTTTGCCAGCAGCATGGTGAAGTCACGGTGAGCCTGGAGGTGACCAATCGTGAACAGTTGCTGAAGGGCATGGTCGAGAACCGTACCGATCTGGTAATCATGGGGCAACCGCCGCAAGACATGG
>Ga0316193_10003416_pt1 | contig 11461 bp, 11 predicted proteins | sample MerIslsedime2_MG_FD_207735 | JGI IMG/M metagenome (GOLD analysis project Ga0316193, IMG submission 207735) | Coastal sediment microbial communities from Maine, United States - Merrow Island sediment 2 | ecosystem: Environmental > Aquatic > Marine > Coastal > Sediment | place: USA: Maine... | reverse complement strand
TCAGGCATCGATGCCCGGACGACATGCTCCGCTTCCTGCAACGGCGCGATTGCACTCATATAGGCGCTGGGCGTAATTACGGCGAAATCCTGGGACTGGAGATCCGGCGCGAAATCCCAGGTCACGTAGCGATCTTCAATTTGAATAGGCGCATCGTTTTCCAGGTGAATCACCAGCACGTGATGGACTTCAGCATCTTTGTCGATGTGCAGCAATTCGGCAATTGCAGGCGTTGCAAGCCGCGTCTCGCATTTCAGAACGATGGCTGTGTGTTCATGACCGCGCAGGCGAACTTCGTCGGCAATGTTGCGTACCTCCAGCACGTGCGAAGCCGCTTTCAGATCCGCGACGAATGTACCGACACCCGCAACGCGCTCGACGTAGCCCTCGTCATTCAATTCACGCAGTGCGCGATTCGCGGTCATGCGAGAGACCCCAGTCGATCCAACCAACTCGTGTTCGGATGGAACGCGATCGAGCGGCTGCAATTCGCCGCTGGAGATTCGCGCGATGATCGATTCCTTCAGTTGCTGGTAGCGCGGTTTCGTTTGCGCCTTCACAGTTTTGCGACCAGCTCTGGTTTCATTTCACCAACGACGCGCGCGTACTCACTGCCCGCCCACTCGCCCGCTACGTGATCGCCCTCAAGAACCTGCCAGTCACCGCGAACCATGACGCGCTCGATTGGCAACGTAAAACCGGAGAATACCAATGCATCGAGAAACGATTCTGTGTCGTGGCCGATCAGCATCGGACTTTGGTCGTCCAGCACGACCAGGTCAGCAGGCGCACCGGCCTCCAGGTCACCCGAGCCGTTACCGGAGGCCTGGGCGCCGCCGCGCAGCGATGCTTCGAACAGGTTTCGGCCGGTATGTGTCCGGCGTATCGCAGCGATGTTTCTGGACTGTGTAACCAGTCGCTGGCCGTACTCAAGCCAACGCAATTCTTCGAACGGGTTTATGGTGATATGACTGTCTGATCCGATCGCGACCCTTCCGCCGCGTGCAAGCCACGGCTGCAGAGGAAACAACCCGTCACCAAGGTTTGCCTCGGTGCTCGGACACAAACAAACGACGGCACCGGTTTTGCACAACGCAGCAATCTCGTTTTCGTCCATGTGAGTCGCGTGCACGAGGCACCAGTTTTCATCAGGTGAAAATTCTTTGAGAAGCCATTCAACCGGACGTACGCCATGTTGTGCTATGCACTGGTCAACCTCGGCTGTTTGCTCGGCGATGTGAATGTGCATTGGACAGCTATCCCGTTTTGCCAGCTCTGCAAGCCTTGCAATGGACGACGTGCTGACAGCGCGCAGACTGTGCGCACCAATCGCAACGGTAAATTTGCTGTCCGCCAGCTCCCGAGCGTATTCGTAGTGCTCAACGAACTCGTCAATGCCCATTGAAAACCGGCGTTGCTCATCTGTTGGTTCCGGCTGGTCGAATCCGGCTCGCTCGTACAGGATCGGAACGTAGGTGAGACGAATGCCGCTGTCGGCGGCTGCGGTCACGATTGCCTGCAACATCGCGTCGCCCCGTTTTGAACTGCCCGGTTCACAGTGCAGGTAGTGAAATTCAGCCACCGCCGTAAAACCCCTGGTGAGCATCTCGATATAGGCCTGGCGGGCAATCGCAGTCAGCCGTTCCGCATCGACAAGACCTGCAAGGCGATACATGCGTGATCGCCAGGTCCAGAAATTGTCTTTGTCTCCGGGTCCTCGTTGTTCGGTGTGACCCGCAAGCGCGCGCTGAAACGCATGACTGTGGGCATTGGTCAGGCCGGGTATGACGATGCCGGCCACGACATCGTCCGAGTCCGCCTGCTTTCCGGACGCGATCTTCTCAATGACGCCGTCGGCGACGCGAATTCGTACATCGTCGGCCCAACCCTTACGCAGCAACGCTTTGCGGGCAAAAATCGTGGTCATTACAGTCCTGAATCTGTCGGTTGTATATACAGGCTAGTGCATGTTACGGTACTTTGCAACGGAGACGCAAAATCCCCTCGGAGGGAGAACCATTGCCTGAAGCAGCACCAACGTGGGACCTCGTGTTGACCGACGCGAACCTGGCAACCATGCAGGCTGGCGGCAATGCATTCGGGATTATTGAGGACGCCGCGCTCGCTATCCGCGAAGGCAGGATCGCATGGCTTGGCCCTCGAAAAGATCTCCCGGCAACGACCGCAATCGAGACACGCAGCCTGGCAGGTCGCTGGCTTACGCCCGCGCTGATTGATTGCCACACCCATCTTGTATTTGCAGGCGACAGGGCAGCGGAATTCGAGCAGCGGCTGAGTGGCGCCAGCTATGAAGAGATTGCTCGCGCGGGTGGCGGCATAATTTCGACAGTGAATGCGACCCGGCAGGCAAGCACGTCAACTTTGGTGGAAAGTGCCACCCGCCGCATCGATGCGTTAATGCGCGACGGCGTTGCCACAATCGAGATCAAATCCGGTTACGGACTTAACGCTGAAACCGAATTGTCGATGCTCGAGGTCGCGCGCACGCTCGACGACCAATCGAAGGCCTCTGTCGTCAACACGTTTCTCGGAGCACACGCCGTTCCGCCAGAGTTCAGGGGGCGAGCCGACGACTATGTCGAACTGCTCACGTCAGAAATGTTGCCGGCCGCTCACGAAAAGGGACTGGTTGACGCCGTTGATGCTTACTGCGAAAGCATCGCCTTTTCGACGAAGCAAATCGCGAAATTATTTGAGTGTTCGCAGGCACTAAACATTCCGGTCAAACTGCACGCCGATCAACTTAGCGATGGCGGCGGTGCCGAATTGGCAGCAAGTTACGGCGCATTGTCCGCCGACCATCTTGAGTACACATCCGAGCATGGTGTTGCTGCGCTATCGGAAGCCGGCAGTGTTGCCGTTCTATTGCCGGGTGCGTTTCTGACACTCGGAGAAACCCAGACGCCACCGGTCGACGCATTGCGTGAACACGGCGTGCCGATCGCGGTGGCCACAGACTGCAATCCGGGAACGTCGCCAGTTTGCTCATTGCAAACCTCGATGAGCCTTGCCACCAGTTTGTTTAAGCTGACACCGGAAGAATGCCTCGCGGGGGCCACTCGTGAAGCTGCACGCGCGTTGGACCTTGGCAGTGATCGCGGCACGTTGGAAATCGGAAAACGTGCGGATATCGCCGAATGGGATATCGGCCATCCGCGTGAACTGACCTATTGGCTAGGTCTTAATCCTCTCTCGCAGTTATATGTTGAGGGTCAGCCGGTCTGACGACGTTACTGCTGCTCGTGTTTGATGATCGTGGAAACGCTGGCGTGCGTAGATACAAGGTAAGGCACGATATACGTCAGGGGAATCTTCCACATGAGTTGCGGCGTAATCGCTCCCGACAGCAACGCATCGCCCTGATTGATTGCGACAAGGATCGTGCCTATTAGCACCGCTACTTTGAGGCTTCTATTTACTACCTCGGATCGCGTTGCGATCGACATCCAGCTAGACATATTACGATTCTCCACCGGTCAAACTATCAGGCGAGCGGCTGGTTTCGAGCAAAGCAGGCTAACCGGGTTCTGGCGATCCTTCTTCAAACGTTACGACTCCGTCTGGAATGACTTCCCAAGATGCTTTGGAGCCTACGAAAATGTGCCTGCCAATCTCGACGTCCGGATCCCCGTTCGTACAGCCCAGCGTAACACCGTGAACGGTTCCCTCAAATACGCCGCAGAGTGTTGAGCCGCACTTACTACAGAACTGAAGCCCAAAGCCATGCCCCGTCATGTAGGACGTCAATTGGCCTTCGCCAGTTAGCCATCTGAATTCGTCCGGGTTGACCAGAGCGTATGCGGATGCCTGAGAACTAAATGCTTTTCGGCAGCGAGAGCAGTGGCACGATCTTGCGTCGCGAAGTTTCCCGGAAATCTCATAGGTCACGTCTCCGCAAAAACATTCGCCCGATATTGTCATAGGAATTCACTCCGGGGCATGTTCGACGACGGGCCGTATTGGGGTAGTAGCAGCCCGTCAGCAGTCTAACACCTGGGCGGCGGCAAACGGCCAGGTGAAAATCGGCCTATCTGCCGCGCCGATTCATATGTTTTTGAAATTCCCGTTGTTCCCACGCTCCGCCAAATACCGAAAATAGCCCGAAAATCACGAGCGCATGGAGGACGATTGCTAGTCCCCAACAGATGCCGACGATGGCAACCCAAAGGAACTCAGGGCTCAATTTGATATTTAGCATGTACAAGCACGGCATGACGATGATGAAGGTGATCCAATTCAGATGGAACGCTTTGAGATTCTGAACGTATGAGATGGCTTCCTTCTCGGCCTGCTCTATGAAGTACTGATTTGGGGCTTGTGCGCTGCTCATGGGTTTCTCCTGTACGAGGTTGCTGACATTGGTTTCAAATACAGCGGCAAGGCACTTGAGAGATTCCAGACTGGCACGTTTACCATTTTCGATGCGTTGTATGGTGCGAACGCTGATACCCGAATGCATCGCCAGTTCTTCCTGCGACCATCCTTTATCCAAACGCGATTTCTGAATGTTCATCTGCTAAGACCTTGATCCGTTGACAGGATCCATGTTACGACTCGACGACATTAGTACCACGTCACGGTGACGACACGACCGGACACGGACCCGTCATGAACGTGACAACACCACAAATTCATCTTCCTGAATCCAGGTGAAAAGCGGTCATTGGATGTGCCGCGCATTATCAAACCAGCGTCCAGGCTGCGGGTAAAGATTACTCTGTCTCGGTAATGATACTGCTCACGTCTTGACGCGCTTGTGTTGGCGTAATCTTCGGATAGCCATACCAGATAATGCCAACGACCAGTGCGGCGCTCGGATCGGCACCCAGTAATTCATAAAACCGCACGTCACGAGTAATTGGTCCGGTCGCCCACTTCGTCGCGACACCAGCTTCGGATAAATACAACATCAGATTCTGGATCGCGCAGGCGCAGCTCGCGTAGTCTTCGAGCTGCTGCAGCTCGTCATCAGACTTGTCACAGGTAACAACCAGCCAACCGGGAATTGCGGCTGCACACTCTGCTTTGAATTCGCCCAACTTTGCGTTTTTGATTTCAGTTACGACAACTTTCGTCAGGTCCACGCTCTCCTGGATCTTCTGGCTGCCCAGCACATAAAAGTGCCAGGGCTCGGTCAGGTGATGGTTGGGCGCCCAGCGAGCCACCTCTATCGCGTCGAGAATCAGCTTGCGGTCAACGGGTTGCTTCAGAAATAGCTTGGTCGTGCGACGTGATCGAATTCGTTCTGCCAGTCTCCGCAGGTGTTTGCGGTCATCGGTAGTGTGAATAACTGTCATTCTGCGCGCTCAATCACCATTGCAATGCCCTGTCCAACACCGATGCACATCGTGCACAGGGCATATCGCCCGCCGCGACGGCGTAGCTCATACGCTGCAGTTGTGACAAGCCGCGCGCCGGACATCCCCAGCGGATGCCCCAGTGCAATCGCGCCACCGCTCGGATTGACGTTTTCCGCATCGTCATCGACGCCCAGCTCGCGAAGCACAGCAAGTCCTTGTGCGGCGAATGCCTCGTTCAGTTCGATGACATCCATCTCACCTATATTCAGGCCTGCCAATCCAAGCACTTTCTGCGTCGCCGCCACCGGCCCGATGCCCATGATCCTTGGTTCGACTCCCGCCGCTGCCCAGCTAACCACGCGCGCAATTGGTTTCAAGTCATAGTTGGTCACGGCACTGTCGGATGCCAGCAGCAGTGCACACGCGCCATCATTTATCCCCGATGCATTACCTGCCGTAATGCTCCCTTCCTTGCGCACGATTGGGCGCAACTTCTCTAACCCTTCGATGGTTGAGTTGGCGCGAGGATGTTCGTCGGTGTCGACAATGATCGCGTCACCGCGCCGCTGCGGTACGGTTACAGGCACGATTTCTTCGGCGAGTCTGCCCTTCGCTATCGCGTCGGCCGCTTTCAACTGGCTGTTTAATGCAAACTGATCCTGATCGGTACGGGATACGGAAAAATCGTCGGCGACATTTTCAGCTGTCTCTGCCATCGAGTCGATACCGTACTGTTCTTCCAGCTTTTTGTTCACGAAACGCCAGCCGAGCGTCGTGTCGTAAATTTCCGCGTTACGACTAAACGCCGCTGTTGATTTCGCCAGCACGAAGGGCGCTCGCGACATCGATTCAACACCGCCGGCCAGCATTACATTGGCGTCGCCTGCGTTGATCGCGTGTGCGGCGTTGCCCACGGCATTCATTCCGGATCCGCACAGCCTGTTTACGGTGACAGCAGCCGCCGAAAAGGGAATACCCGCCAGCAGCGATGACATGCGAGCGACATTTCGATTGTCCTCACCCGCCTGGTTCGCGCAGCCATAAATAACGTCTTCTATCGTCTCGACCGGCAGATCCTGGTTGCGCTCCAGGATTGCGCGCATAGGAATAGCGCCAAGGTCGTCAGTTCGAATCGAAGAGAGTGCGCCGCCGTAACGTCCGATGGGCGTCCGAATTGCGTCGATAATCCAGGCCTTGCTCATGTTGATGACTCGTCGGGATCAGGATCCGCGATCATACTTCGTGCCGAGCTGTAGACCAACATAGGCCCACAACATAGCCACGCCAGCCCCAATCAAGGCGATCGGACCCATGCCCAGACCCAACGTGGTGGTCAACATCGCGAACATCCAGCCGGAAAATACGTCGCCGCCGCGATACACAACGATGTCGATGACCTGCTTGGTCTTGAATCGGTCCTCGCGGCTCACCGCTGTGTACAACATCTCGCGGCCCGGTCGCGTAATCGCGTAATTTCCTGCCTTGAGCACGACCCAGGCAACAATAATTACGGCAAGCGCGGGGCTGCCGAATACCGCTAACATTGCGATCGCCACAAGGAGAGGAATCATCGCCAGCGCCTTGCCCAATCCTACCGCTTTCGTTATGCGACCGGTCGCAAACATCGCGGTTACTATCGATATCGTGTTGACGGTCAGATTGATGCCGGCCCATATCGCGGTATTGGTATCTCGATCATTGTCTGCCATCAGGTTCTTCAGCTCGAAATACGCGAACGAGCCAATAAACGTATAAAGGAAGATGAACAACCCAATGCCGAGCAGATAGGGATTGGTCACAAACTGTTTGAAGCCCGCAAACGGGTTACCACTAATCGAAGAGTCCTGATCCGAACCGGCAACATTCTCGCTAACGGATGAACGCAGAATCGTAATGAGCGGGATTATCGCCACCAGGATCACAGCGGCAACCAGCATCAGGTTGAGAGTGCCTATTTTCGTCGCCAGGAAGAGCGTGACCGAAGCGCCAACGAGGGTGCCGATACTGGCACCACTGGCGATGAAGGCGAAAAGGCGCGGCGCTTGTGCTTTCGTAAACAGGTCCGCCATCAGGCTCCAGAATACGGACACATGAAACAGCGAAAACAGGCTTAGCCAAACGTAGAAAGCCTTGTTGATCAGCACACTGTCCGAGAGCGCATTGGCGCCCACGTAAAAAAGCACGAACGATGCCCCGAAGAATGCATAAACACCGGGAATCACGTTTTTCAGTTTGAATCGGGAAATCGCGAAGCCGTACAGGCTGACGGCAATTGCGCTGAACGCGAAATTTATCGTCCAAAGACTCGCAAGCTCTACATCGGTCCACTCCGGAGCCAGCGCGTCCCTAACTGGCTTCAGCATGTTGTACGCCAGCATGAGCAGGAAAATGAAAGAGAACGACAACAGCGTCGCTTTCATCTCGTCCGCTTCAACATTGGTCAGTGTCTTAAACCACTGTGATGGCAGCCCGCCTTGCGTCACCGTCATTTGCCCCCGCTGATGCGTCGCCTTTTTTGTGTCGCGACACGTTAACCAGATTCGCGCCTAGACTGCCATAAATTTGCGTCAAACGTTGGGGTTTGCGACGAATGGCTCTCGGCTTATTTCCCGTGCGCGTTCTGAGCAGCGACGAGCAGTTCATCTGCCGGCAATCGGACCTTGTAATTGGCGTTGACGTAGTCGAATACGATCATCCCATCAGTATCGATCACATAAACCGCGGGCACCGCCAGAGCGCCGTGATTGGCTATCGAGGATTCGGCGAAGTCTTTTTCTTCGCTATTCAGCCAGGCAACCAGCTTGTCAGGTGCCATAAACGCGGTGCCAAATGCCTGGGCTGCATTCAGGTCCGCATCGGACAGAATCGTATAATCCAGCCCCTCGAGATCTTCTTTGGTTTCGTTCATCAGGCCGGACTGCAGGATTTCAGGACGGTCGTTGCTGATAAATAGCACATCGAAACCCATCTCCCGAATTTCAGGAACAACCGTTCGCAACTCTGACAAGTGCATATTGCAGTACGGACACCAGCCACCGCGAAATGAAATGAGTACGACCGGCTTTTGCAGTGACGAAGGATCGAAACTGAATGTTTCGTTCTCCGTAGTCTGCACGTCGAACGATGGCGCGGCATCGCCTGTTGTAAGGGGCGATGTTTGTTCCGCAGTCGCTGGAAACTCTGCTGCATCCGCCTGTGGTGCGGAAACGCAAAGCGTACTTGCGAGCAGCATTACGAATAAAAGGTTTACGAATTTTCGACTTGTTGTCATGGGGGCTCTCCTGTCCCTCAGGAGACCCTGTCACGGGACACTTTATTACTGGCTCAGACCGCTTTCTCGAGCAGCTCACAACTGCCGTTCACGCCTCTGCACCGCTCTTTCGCTCTATACATGGCTTGGTCTGCAGCTCGCATCAGACCAGTGAGAGTGCTGGCATTGGCCGGATACAACGCCAGACCGATACTGGAAGTACATTGCAGTGTTTCGGGACCGATCAGGTACGGCTGCCCCAGTGATTGGGTAAGACGCAGGCCCAGTTTTTCTGCGACATCTGGGTCGACATCGGGCACGAGCGCGACGAATTCATCACCGCCCGGTCGGCCTATAATGTCGCAGGATCTCATGCTGGTTCTTAGCCGTTGCGCGGCAATGGTCAGCAGCTGGTCGCCCACCTCGTGTCCGTGCGAATCATTTATCTGTTTGAATTCATTCAGATCGATAAAAAGCAAAGCTCCTGTCGCTTCATCACTGCTCTCGGCCAGGAGTTTTGTCGCTTCGCGCTCGAAGCCACGCCTGTTCAATACGCCCGTCAGCGGGTCAGACGAAGCGATGGATTCCATACGTGTTTCTTCTGCCTTTCGATCGGTAATATCAACCAGTGTTATCGCTACATCTTCACCAACGGGTTCCGCGATCATGCGTAGCCAATGCCCGCGCCCGTTACCGGTTATTCGGGCTTCGATATCGAGTTCTTTTTGGTTAAACGTCGCACGTTCGAATTGCCTGAATAGATGTTCGGCTTCAGCAGCATCCATCCCGGTCGACACCTTCGTCATAATTTCCTCGCCCAGGGCGCCAATCAAGTCCTCAACCGGTACTTTCAGGAACTCGCTGGCAGCAGAGTTCGCGAAGATGCAACGTAGTGCATCGCGTCCGTCTGCGTTTTTAACCCAATGCATACGCAATATGCCGTTCACGGAGTGGTCGATCAGTGTGCGCAGTAGTTTTTCGCTGCTTTGTACTTCTTTCTGGGCGCGCTCTACGTCGCTAACGTCCCTGAACATCAAGACACGTCCTGTGCGGGCGAGCGCCTTGTTCGGTGAGATCGGTGTTACCTGAAGGTGTAGATAACGCCCGGTTGCTGTCATCATCTTCTGCGGCTTGCCGGTGCTCAGTGCCTCATAGACCTCCGGCACATCCTCGCCGAATACAGACTCCAGTGATTCCCGCAGCGCGGTATGCTCGCTGATATTCAGTAAAGATTCGGCCCCGTGGTTCAGGCCAATGATTCGTTTCTGGTCATCAACGACGATGACCGGATCCTGCATATTCTGAAACACGGTTTCGTACGCCAGCGGCGAATACTCGATGATTCGTTCGCCGATAATCAGCCAGGCGTAAATCGGCAGCATTGCGGCGAATACGAGTGGAAGGATTGAAATTGTATCCGGACCGAGACCAAGGTCGTTCGCACCAGCGGCAAGAATTGGTACTACCGCCGAACCGGCCAGCAGGAACAATCCGCGACGCTGCGCGGGCGCCACCGCCGTACTGTGCAACAGCAAAGTCATGACACTCAGCAGTATCATTGTGTAACCGTACGGTGCGTGTACGAACAGGTACCATGGACCCCACTTTTCCGGTCGCGTGAGGAATTCGCCAGCTTCGTTGACAGTGGGCAACTGCCACATCAACTCATGATATTCGTTGGTCGATGCAAAGATAATTGAGCAGACAGGCAGCACGAGCATCAGCGCTATCTTGGTTTTTGACGTATTGGATCCGGTGTACTGACGAAAACAAATTAGCAACGCGATTGGCACCAGCGCAGTACCGACGTAGTGGCCCAGATGACCAATCGAGAACACCCGGTAAGTCGGTGCAATCATTTCGGCGGCACCGCCGAACACCCAAACACCGATCACAACGAATGTGATACCGAGCGGCAGACTACCAAACTCGCGGACGCCACCGGCAACCCGGACACCCAGCAGGATGTAGCAAACAGCACTAAAGCCTAAGAGCACAGATAATATGGCGTCGAGCGGCATTTTGGTGGTTCCGGGCCTATTGAACAGAATGTAGACCATGGTACTGGCCGCAAGCCATTGATTCTGGGACACGATCCACAGCTTTTAGCGCTCGTCTCCGTCATATGTGGTCATATACTCTCAGGTCGGACCCTTCTCCGGGTGGCGCAGGCTATTGAATCGTGCAACATGATGATTTTGAATATGTTTTCGGCCCGGCAGGAGGTTAGAATCAGAACTGCGACGCGCGGTCCGAATCACAAGAATCGATAACGGAAAGGACAGCTGGAAATGCCCCTCGACATTACATTCACCTTGAGCGACTGCGACCTGGATCACTTCCAGAAAATCATCGATCAATCGAAAACGGCGGTCGCTCGCCAGAGCGATGAACAGATAGAAGCCGCGGCAAGGACATTGATCTCCGATGCCGGCAACACCAGTTTGCCGAATTACATTGCCGAGCGACTGGCCAAGCTTGAGGTCGTGATCAATATGGCGAGTGATGCAGAATGGGCGCTGAATGAAGAAGAAAGAAGCCGGATCCTCGGCGCGCTGGTGTACTTCTGCAATCCGGAGGACCTCATTCCGGACACGGTTCCCGGTCTTGGATTCCTCGATGACGCGATTTACGTGGAGATTATTGTTCGCGAGCTGAAATCGGAAATCGACTACTACGAGGAATTTTCCCGGTTCCGGACAGAAGAAGAAGTCCGCCGCAAAGAACAAGGCCTCGACCCGTATGTCGATCGCGAAGCATGGCTCGCCGACAAACGTGCAGCACTGCACAAGAAAATGCGAAAGCCCCGCCGAGCCCGTGGCGGGTGGCGCCTGCGCTGGTAGAAAAACCGGGGTCGAACCGGAGTTTAAGAAGAGATGTATTCTGATCC
>Ga0316193_10003415_pt1 | contig 11461 bp, 9 predicted proteins | sample MerIslsedime2_MG_FD_207735 | JGI IMG/M metagenome (GOLD analysis project Ga0316193, IMG submission 207735) | Coastal sediment microbial communities from Maine, United States - Merrow Island sediment 2 | ecosystem: Environmental > Aquatic > Marine > Coastal > Sediment | place: USA: Maine... | reverse complement strand
TGTGGAAGCCGGGCATGACCAGCCGGTGTTGCCGCTTCCAGGACTCACCATCGTTGGGCACCAGCCCGTTGCCGAGGAACGGCTTCCACATCTGCTTCACCACCTTGGGCTTGTAGATGTGCTTGGCATGCGTGACGTTGATCGCGTTGACGACTTCTGGGTCCCGAATGAAGTACGACGAGCCGGTGAGCACCCGGGTCACGAACACGTCGCCGTAGGTTTCATGCGCCTCGAGCAGGAACTCGGCGGGGTTTCGCTTGAAATCGAACGTGCCGCCCCAGAGCCAGTGTCCCTTGTGGCGCGGCATGCTCTTGGGCGGGGGCAGAGCCTTCTGGTTTCCGATCAACAAGGTCATTATTTACATAATGTAAACTTATCACCTCGGGCACGCAACTTAACATTTTGTAATTTTTGGCTTGGCTAAGGGCCGATGTCCGAAGAATTCCAAAGGTTTGAGTGGAATCGAATTGCAGCTTGGGCGCTCGCCGGACTACTTCTCGAGCAGGACGAGCCAATAGGACGACTCGTCCTTGGTCCCCGAACCGGGAGTCACCGTCTTGGATGACCAGCCGTCTTTGAGAAGCTGCGGCAAGGCATGCTGGTCATCGCTGCGATTGGTGAACTTGCCCTCGTCGGGATCGCCGCCGAGCAGCCAAGATTCACCATTGTCGGAAACCACTACGAAGCGCTGTGCCATGCCGGCTGCATATGCGACCGCCTCCGAGGGGGCAAGTGAAGTCGCCGGGCGACTAGGTGTCTTGGAGGAAAGGGTCCATCGTCTACCTCCGCGGCCGGCGGACGCCCTTTCGTGAGCCTAGGGTGGTGGGCCGGTCGGCTGGCCTTAAGAGAACGGCAGGCACGGGAGGACTCCGATGAAGCTTCAAGGGAATACGATTCTGCTGACTGGTGGAAGTGCCGGGATTGGATTGGCGTTGGCGAAGGAGTTCGTCTCGCTCGGCAACAAGGTCATCATCACGGGCCGCAATGCCGAAAAGCTCGAGGCCGCTCGTCAGGAGACCCCTGCACTCGAGACGATTCAGAGCGATGCCGCCGATCCCGAGGCGGTGCGCGCGCTTGGCGCTCAAGTGAAGGAGCGGTTCCCGGACATGAACGTGCTCGTGAACAACGCCGGTGTGTTCATCCCGAGGAACCACACGACTTCATCCGACGACCTCGAGGGCTTGACCGCTGAGCTCGACGTCAATTTCGCGGGTCCCATTCGGATGGTGTCGGTGTTCATCGATCAGCTCAAGGCCAAGCGGGGCGCCATCCTCAACGTGTCATCGGGGCTGGCGTTCGTGCCGCTTCCGCTCAGCCCGATCTACTGCGCGACGAAGGCGGCGCTCCACTCCTTCACGCTCTCGCTGCGTGCGCAGCTCGAGGATGAAGGCGTCGAGGTGATCGAGCTGATGCCGCCCGCGGTACGGACCGAGCTCACCGCAGATATGCCGGACGATGGCGATTTCAAGATCATCAGCACCGAGCAGCTCATCAAAGAGACCTTCCACGGCTTACGGGCAGGCCGCGACGAAATCAGGCCGGGCCAAGCCAAGCAGCTCTACTGGATGTCGCGCATCGCCCCAGGCTTCATCAATGCCCAGCTCGCCAAGGGTTCCAAGGCGATGATTCCGCCGCCGGAATCGGACTGAGCGAAGAGACGGTCAACAAGGCTCCGACCAACCTAAGGGTGTGTGTCTCGCACTGCGCGTGTCTCGCTTGGTGGCGTGGCGTGAAATGGCCGGACCGCACGGACCGCGCCGATGACCACGATGCGACTTGTGGGGCTGACCCGCCGGGTCTATCGTCGGGCGGGAGCTGGCGTCATTGAAGGCGTCCAACCTCGGAGGGGTGTCTAGTGTTTAGAAGAGTGTTTACGGCATTGGTGGCGGTTCTAGTTCCGGCTTTGATCTTCGGTTGCGTTCGGGATGTGCAAACCGAATCGGCAGCGACGTTCAGCCTTACGTCTGGTCAGACCTGGGATTGGGTCCCGGACAAAGTGGAAACCTGGCAAGACTACAAGCGAGGCGCGCAGGAAGCCCGGATCAACGTCAACGACGCGTACGCCGAGGACCGGGAAGAGACGCGCGAAGAACGGGCGGAGCGGCGTGCGGAACCCGTGGGCAAAGAACGCCGGACCGAGCGGCAAGACGAAATCTACAGCACGGAAACCGAGCCATCGGAGGCGGACCCAGGCGCCGCGGATGAGGCGCGCATGCTCAAGCGCGAGCACAAACACATCCAAGAGTCGATCCAGGGCGAGATGTCCGCGAAGGGGATTGAGCGCCTCGAAGGCGAGACGCCGACCTATTACGTCGCCTACTACCTGTTCGCAGGGGGTAACGCACTCGCTGCCCGCGACTACGCCGCCTACCAGGACCGCACCGAATGGGGATCGGACTGGGAAGAGTACGCCGAAGACACGCTTGTGATTGATATCGTCGACGCCTCGAGTGGCAAGCTTCTATGGTCTGGCTCCGGCGAGGGCAACACTCGCGTGGGCGCGGACGACACGGCGCGCATGCGAGGAGTGAAAGAAGCCGTTCGCCACATCATGAGAGACCTCAAGTAGTCCCGAAAGGCTCCACTGTGATTCGCATGGCGTTCGCACCGCTTCCGCTGCTGAGTCTCTGCGTCATTGCGTCGGCGTGCGTGCATGTTCCGCAGCGGACCCCCCTCCCGAAAGAACAGATCCCTCACGCGACCGTCCTTGATATGGAGCAAGCACGGCACTGGGCTGACGAGCCCCCACCCTGGGGCGATGCCTGGCGCGAGCTCAGCCGAGATGATGTCCAGGCGCGATACCCAGCGGTGTTCGGTCAGCCGCACAGCTACTTGGCTCTGTCCGGCGGCGGATCGAATGGTGCGTTTGGTGCGGGCTTGCTCGCCGGATGGACCGAAGCGGGCGATCGGCCTGAGTTCGCGCTGGTCACGGGCATCAGCGCCGGCGCACTGACGGCCCCCTTTGCGTTCCTCGGCCCCGAGTACGACCACGTCTTGAAGGCAGTGTCGTCGGAAGCCACGGCCGACGACATCTACAAGAAGCGCGGCATCATCAAAGCGGTCCGCAAGGATGGCTTTGCGAGCACTGAGCCCCTCCAGGCGCTCTTGGCGAAATACATCGACGAAGAACTGGTGGAGAAACTCGCTGTGGAGCATCGACGCGGCCGAAGGCTCAACATCGGCACGACGGACCTCGACTCCATGCGTCCCATGATGTGGCAGGTGAGCGCGATCGCAGCGAGTGGCCATCCTGGCGCGCTCGAGCTCATCCGGCAGATCATTCTCGCCTCGGCATCCATACCGGGCTACTTCACCCCCGTCCTCATCGAGGTGGAGGCCAACGGACAACGATACGACGAGCTTCACGTCGACGGAGGCGTCGCGCGGCAGGTGTTCCTCTACCCGATCGGTGTGGACTTCACGGAAATCACCGAGAAGCTCGAGGTTCCCGAACCTCCCAAGGTCTACATCATTCGCAACGGACGACTCGACCCGTTGCACAAGACTGTCGAGAACAGAACGATCCCCATCGCCGGTCGCTCGCTGTCATCGCTGACGCGCACGCAGGGCATCGGCGACCTCTATCGCATGTATTTGGAGACGTTCCGAGACGGCCTGGAGTTCAACCTCGCGTACATCCCGGCCAGCTTCACGATGGCCGAACAGGGCGCCTTCGACACAGAGTACATGAGGGCCCTCTTCAACGTCGCCTACGAGGCTGCGAAGAATGGCTATCCTTGGGAGCCAACCCCCCCCGACATGCACGACGCGACGATGACGCCGGACGAGCGATAGGCCGAGCGATGATCCAGGCCGGCCTCCTGGTGAAGAAGCATTTCGCAGCCTTCTTCGCAACACAGTTCTTCGGGACCTTCAACGACAACCTGTTTCGGAACGCGTTGATCGTCGCCGTTGGGTACCGCTCCGCGGTGCTGGCGCGCATGCCGATGCAGACGAGCATCGCGCTGAGCGCGGGCTTGTTCATCCTGCCCTACTTCCTGTTTTCGCCGCTTGCTGGGCAGCTCGCCGACAAGCTGCCCAAGGCGTCCCTCATCCGATGGATCAAGGTCGCCGAGTTGGCCGCCGTCTTGCTCGCGGCCGCCGGGCTCTGGCTCGACGCGCTGCCATTGCTCCTAAGTGCGATGCTCTTCATGGGCATCCAGTCCGCGTTCTTCGAGACGGTCAAGTACAGTGTTCTGCCGGAGCTTCTCGGCAAACGGGAGCTCACAGCGGGGAACGGCCTCGTTGCTGCTGCCACGTTCGTTGCCATCTTGCTCGGAACGATCGCGGGCGGATTCCTCGGCGCTTCGCAACTCAACCTCGTCGCCATCGTTGGAATCGCGCTCGCAGCGATCGGCCTCGCCGCGAGCGCCGCAATCCCAGCGACGCAGCCGGCGAGCCCATCGCTTTCGCTTGCGCTGAACCCACTGAGCTCCGCGCTCGATGCCTTTGTTGCGGTTCGAGCGAACCGAACGGTCTTTCTTTCTGCGCTCGGCATCGCGTGGCTCTGGTTTGTCGGCGGTAGCTTCATGGCGCTGCTACCGAGCTTCGGCAGCGATGTGCTCGGGGGCAGCAAGGGCCTCGTCGCCGTGTTCGTGGCGGTCTTCTGCCTCGGCGTGGCGTTCGGCTCGGTCCTTTGCAATCCACTCGGTGGCGGGAAGCTAGAGCTCGGGCTCGTCCCGCTCGGCTCGATCGGAATGACACTAGCGACGCTTGACCTCTACTTCGCGACGGCTCCGTTTCATCCAGCTGCGGCGAGTCTCGTCGGATTGGACGCGTTCATGGACGCAGCCGGCTCCAGCAGGGTGTTGGTGGACGTCTTCTTGGTCGCCATGTTCGGCGGCTTCTTCGCGGTTCCCCTCTACACACTGATCCAAGATCGTTCCCCCGTAGAGGAGCGCTCGCGTGTGATTGCGGGAAGCAATCTGCTGAACGCGCTCTTCATCGCGCTTTCGTCGCTCATGCTGCTCACGCTTCCTGAGCTCGAGGTCACACTCCCGCAAACGTTTCTCGTCCTCGCGCTGCTGAGCACCGCCGTCTCCGCCTACATCTACTCGGTGATTCCAGAATTCCTGCTTCGGTTCATCGCATGGCTTCTGGCACATCTCCTGTACCGGATCCGCGTGGTCGGCCGCGAGAACCTGCTGGATGAAGGCCCGGCGATCATTGCTGCGAATCACGTCTCCTACATCGATTGGTTGGTGATCAGTAGCGTCTATCAGCGACCGCTGCGTTTCGTCATGCACCAGAGCTTCATCAAGCTTCCGCTCGTTGGCTGGGCGTTTCGGGACGCCAAGGTCATTCCGATCGCGTCACATCGGGAAGACCCCGAAGTGCTCGCACATGCGTTCGAACGCATCGCGGAAGAGCTCGAGGACGGAAACGTCATCTGCATCTTCCCCGAGGGCGAGCTCACCCGGGACGGACAGCTCGGCCCGATTAAGCCCGGCATCCTCAAGACCATCGAGTCGCACCCAGTTCCGGTGATTCCGATCCGGATCGATGGCCTGTGGGGCAGCTTCTTCAGTCGGAAAGACAACCTTGCGCTCAAGAAGCCCTTTCGCCGGGTCTGGTCGCGCGTGGTGTTGACGGTCTACCCAGCGCTCTCTCCCGAGCAAATGTCAATCGATGCGCTGGAAGCTCGACTGAGCGACGAAAGTTAGTGAACCGCGGGCGATTTCTTCATCGCCTCGACCCGCTCGAACCATGCGTAGAGCCGCGGTCGGGATCGGACGTTCTCGAAGATCGGAAATGGGCTGACGCAAGTGAGCGCGCCGTGCATTGCAGCGTCGGCGACACTCAGGGTATCTCCGCAAACGAACTTTTGTTCGCCGAGCTCTCGCTCGAAGTAGTCCAAGTTTTCATGGACCCAAGCGTGCGCGTCGGTTCGCCCGTTGCGCTTGAGGATGCGCTTTGCGACGGCATGCATGATGACCGGACCACCGACTTTGACCGCCAAACCCTCACCGGCGCCAAAGCGACTCTGCGTCGCGATGATCTTGGAGGCCTGGGCGGCTTCGCGCCACGTTCCGTAGAGCACGGGCGGAAGAGACTGGATGAACTCGTCGTCGACCCATTGTTCCAACGCGTCGGAACGCAAGCGCGTGGCGTCGTCGGACGGGGTAAGACGCAGTGTTTCCGGAAATGCTTCGTCGAGCTGCGAGAGGATCTGCGTCGAGTCCCACAAGACGGTGTCTCCAACTTGAAGCACTGGGACCTTTCGCGGCGACTCGTCGGGTAGCTCTGGCAACTCCACTTTGGACCGCGGGCTCACCTCGACCTCGTCGAACGGGACGCCTTTGAGTTGAAGTCCTGCACGGACCTTGTTGCAGAAGGGGCACAGCGCGAACTGGTAGAGAGTCGTGGTCATCGGCTTCCGACCTGCCTAGGGTGTGGACGGGCTTGATGCAAGGGCCGGTACCCGGACGGTCTGCACGGCGTTGGCCGGGATCGTGATTGGCGCGAACTGAGCGCCGATCTGTAGCGCGCATTCTACTGGGTGTTTGGTCGTGTTGAGCAGCTGGACGCTCAGCAGGCCGTCGTCGTTTCGCGTCGCGCTCGCGTGGAGCGCGTCCTCTTCCAAGCCATCGAGGTGCGTGGTGACCTCCACGGCCTGGTCGCCCGGGCGAATCGTCCGGCTGAACTGCGCCAGGACGTAGTAGATGGGCGTGTAGTAGACGTAGCCGGATCGCACGTCGACCATGATGGGAGCGCCACAAAAGTTACCCACGTGATTCGGGCCGCCTTGTTGATCGAGGACGATGTTCCAGTCGATCCAACCCTCGACTCCGTGGTTGAGGCTGACGATGATGTTTCTCGCGTATCGATGGACCGGGATGTACCGCGGATGGTCTTCGGGCTGGGGCGCCCAAGTGGCCGTGTACGCCCAGTCGGTCGCGTTCGGGTTCCACCAGAATTCGTCGTTGTCGAACCAACCTGACTCCTCGAAGCCAACCGGGTCGAGCACGCCTTCCGGCGCCGGTGTGCCAAGCGCGTCGATGGTGCCCTCGGTATGAATGAGCGAAAAACCGGGGAACTTGTCACGCACCCGATCGAGGATGTCTTCGTAGACCTTGAACGTGCTCGCGTACCAGTGAATCGCGGTGCCGCCGACGTACTCGGCTGTCTGCGGATCCCCGAGGATCACGTCCGTCCATGCCTCGAGGTTGTGCCGGTTGTGATCGTAGATGAGCACCTGAACGTCCCGGTGGTCGCTCCCCCGCAGTGTCGGGCCGAGTTGGTCCTTGATGAACGCGTTCTGCGACTCGGGGGTGAAGTGCATGCTCTCCCAGTGACCGCCATTGCCCTCGGGTTCGTTGACCGGCGTGAGCCCCCAAACGTCGACCCCTTCGGCTTTGTACGCCTCCAAGTATCGGAGCAGGTAGTCCGCGTACGTCTGTGAATACTGGGGTTTCAGAGCCCCTCCCGTGCCTTGATAGTCGTTGTCGGCCGACGGCGATACGTACCAGTCGTCGACGTCCTTCATCCAAGTCGGCGCGGTCCATGCCGACGCCACGATGCGCAAACTCCCGCCGTTCTGAGCGGCTTTGATGGCGAGTGCTTCCTTGATCATCGGCAGCAAGTCGAATGACTCGTCCTTGATCCCAGGGTATCGGGCGGCGCTGAACCCATCTTTGTCCACGGCGATACTGAAGTGCGCGAGCGTGTCGTCGCGCGGCACGTCTGCATAGGAGTACTTGCCTTCGACGGAGAAATCGGTTGCCCCGATTGGAGTGCGCGCCATCGAGAAATTGGCTCCGCTCTCCCCGTAGATCTTCTCCATCACTACGGCGCGCCGCTGCTCATCGAGGTGCGCGAGCACGAACGCGGAAGACTCGGTGAACGACGTGCCGATGCCGGTGATGGTTTGCTTCACGACCTCGGGACGAACCACGACTCGGGTACCGGTCGGAGTACCGTCACGAAACGGGATGTTCGGCTGCTCGGCGAGTTTCTCGCCCGCCTCACTTGTAACGAGGATTTCCGTCGTTGCCGACAAACGGTAGTGGGGCTGGTTGCGATCAGGAACCACGTTGACTCCGAGGTTATTGGAAAGACACGACACGAGGACGGCGCAGACTGCGAGTTCGAAAGCCACCACCCACTTCGCATTCTGCATGGGTGCAGCTTGTAGCATGGGAAGATGATGCGACCGCATCCGCCCGCGCCAGCCATAGGTCTGGCGGTTTCCGAAGGATCCTCTGGGGCCCCTAGGGCGTCTGTAGTAGAGTCCCGCCCACCATGGGAAACGGCGCAAAGGCTTTGATTCAGACTCTCGTCAACGCGGGCGTCGACACGTGTTTCACCAATCCTGGCACTTCGGAGATGCACTTCGTGGCAGCGCTCGATGGCGCCGACATGCGAGGCGTTTTGTGTTTGTTCGAGGGGGTGGCTTCCGGGGCTGCGGACGGATACGCGCGCATCGCGGACAAGCCGGCTGCCACGCTCTTGCATCTCGGATGTGGTCTCGGCAACGCCCTTGCGAACCTGCATAACGCGCGCAAGGCACGCGTCCCCATGATCAACATCATCGGGGACCACGCGACCTATCACACCCAGTACGACGCGCAGTTGCAATCGGACATTGAGACCGTCGCAAAGAATATTTCTACGTGGATCAAGACTACACCTGAAACGAGCCAGCTCGCCGCGGATGCCGCCGAAGCCGTCGCAGTGGCCAAAGGCCCGCCTGCGCAGATCGCTACGCTCATCTTGCCAGCAGACGTGTCTTGGGGCGACGGCGCCAAGCCCGCGCCGGCGCAGGCGCCCGTGAAAGCAAAGCCCGCCTCCGACGCGACGGTGCAGGCGATTGCCGAGGTGATCAAGAAGTCCGGCAAGAAGGTGGCGTTCCTCTTGGGCAATCGGGTGCTACGCGAGGCGGGCTTGCGAGCGGCATCGCAGATCGCCGAGAAGACCGGCGCCAAGCTCTTCTGTGAAGTCTTTCCAGCTCGCTTAGAGCGAGGGGAAGGGCTGCCTGCGGTCGAGCGCATCGCGTATCTTGCCGAGATGGCCTCGGTGCAGTTGAGCGGCTACGACCACTTGGTTCTGGTCGATGCGAAGGCGCCCGTGTCGTTCTTCGCGTACCCAGGAAAGAAGAGCTACTTGGTACCCGACGACTGCACGGCCCACACCTTGGTGCAGACCCACGAAGATGCACTGGCCTCGCTGCTGGCTCTCGTTGCGGCGGTTGGCGCGTCCGATACCGCTCCCAAGCTGCAGAGCGCTGGGCGACCGAAGCTGCCAAAGGGCAAACTCAACGCCGCCAAGGCGAGTCAGGCGATCGGCGCCTTATTGCCGGCCAACGCGATCATCTCCGATGAAGCACAGACTTCAGGCATCAAGTTGCCGATTTCGACCGCCGGAGCACCTCGGCATGACGTACTGACCTTGACCGGCGGCGCGATCGGGCAGGGCCTGCCAGTCGCCTTGGGCGCGGCGACGGCTGCGCCGGACCGTCCCGTGCTTGCGCTCATTGGCGACGGCTCCGCCATGTACACGATTCAGACCTTGTGGACCATCGCGGCTGAGGGTCTCAATGTCACGACCGTCATTTTCAACAATCGCTCGTACGGTATTCTCAACATCGAGCTCGAGCGTGTCGGGGCAGACAAGATCGGCCCCGAGGCCAAGGCGCAGTTGGACCTCTCGGAACCGGCGATCGACTTCGTGTCGATGGCCCAAGGTATGGGCGTACCGGCACGACGCGTGACCAGGGCCGAAGACTTCAGCGCGGCCTTGAAGGACGCGTTCGAGACGCGCGGTCCGTTTCTGATCGAGGCGATTGTCCCGAGCGAGTACGAAGGTCTGAAACTCAAGGCGCTCCCGCACATGTTGAACGCGCTCGGCAGCGTTCCGGCGCCCGTCGCAAAGGCCATCAAGAAGAAGATCGCGCCCTGAGCAAGCAGGGCAGGGCGCACAGCTAGTGCTGTGACACGCACTTGAAGCAGGGCTCGGACTGGCCCTCCTCGCAAGGAGCGTCGTTGCACACCCCGAGGGGCCCATCGGGCAGTCGGCACTGAGCGTACCGCTCGACGCAAGTCGCCGAGGGGGAAGCGGACTTGTTCGTGCTCGTCGGGCAACCCGTCAGCAGAAGGGCAAAGGCGATGAGGCCCCAAGCGTAGGAGCGGTGTCGAGATGTGGGGAACTTCATGATTCAGTGCACTCTACTAAGGGGTACGAGTTTGCAGGAGCGCTCCTGCCGACCTTGGCGGGTCTCGTCGTTCAAAGTCCGTTCAGGGCGTCGACGACTTCGAAGAGGTCCCCCGCGTCGTAGAAGTCGACGGCGACGAAGTTCGGAAGAGCAGACCCCTCTTCTTCGCATTCGCGGGCGCGGTCAAGGAACAAGGGGTTGTAGTTCACCATGTCCGCGAGCTCGGGGAGGCCACCGAGTGTTCCCGTCAGGAAGTGATTGAGCAGGAAAAGCGGATTGTCAGGGTCTCCACGATTCGGCGTGCAGCTGAGATCCTCCACCGTGGCGGCGGAAAATGGGGTCTCCCAAGTGTGGTCCCAAACGTTCATCAGCCAGGGGAACTCGGCTTCCTCGGGTAGTCTCTCTTGAAAGACCACGAGCCGGGTATCGGAATCGATCAGCGCACCGAGGGTGGGCCAGGGCTCGCCGAGCGGATGCGCGTAGACCAGGTCGAGCAGCCCAGTCTCGTCGAAGGCCGAAGCCGTCTGCGCGTGCGTGATGTAGTTCTCGAAAATGATGGAGACCACCTCGTCAGGATGGGTCGCCAAGAAGTCTGCGATCTCGCGTAGGCCCTCGACCAATGGCTGGCTTCCGGCGGGACAGATCACGTGGCAAAGCAAGAGCTCCCCTTCTTCTTCGTAGGTGTCGAGCATCATCCCGCGGATGCCGTCTTCGAGTTGTCGGGTGATGCCGAAATTCTGGTTGGGGAGAATCCACCCTGCTGCCGCGTTCGACATCGCGTTGTGGGTCATCGGGTAGACGACCTGGTCGAAGCGGCGATCGCACAACTCTTCATGACCGTTGCACTCGGGATCCGGAATCGAAGCATCGGGCTGAGTGTCGACGGGCGCGGTTTCACTGGCGCAGGATGCGCAGCACAAGGCAGCGAGTAGCGCGACGATGGATGATTTTCGTTTGAGCACTGGAACGAAGATCTGGCGGAGCTGGGCGCAAAAGTCGAACACGGGAACGGGCCGACCGAGATTGGCTAGGAACCCGCCGCACCAGGGGAGACCGAAACCGTGCCTCAGCCCACTCTTGGGATGCAGACCCGGGGACTGTGGTATAAGCTCTAAGGGTGAAAAATGTGCTCCCAATATACCTCCTTACGGCCATCCTGCTCGGCGCCATAGGCTGTGGGGGTGATTTCGAGCCTTTACCCGGGATTCGGACCGGGTCTGGCGGAGCTGGGTCCGGCGGCAGCCCCGACACCGGCTCTGGTGGCGACGGCGGCTTTGGCTCTGGCGGAGCCGAGGTACCCGGACCATCGGA
>Ga0316193_10003411_pt1 | contig 11466 bp, 10 predicted proteins | sample MerIslsedime2_MG_FD_207735 | JGI IMG/M metagenome (GOLD analysis project Ga0316193, IMG submission 207735) | Coastal sediment microbial communities from Maine, United States - Merrow Island sediment 2 | ecosystem: Environmental > Aquatic > Marine > Coastal > Sediment | place: USA: Maine... | reverse complement strand
ATGTCTATCGCTCACTGGTGGCAGGCGCTGGACCCGGAGGAGGCTGATACCCGCGAGAACAGACAGGAAGATTTTCTTGATCAGTTCGACGTTACCTTCCGCATTCGCCGCCTGCAGTTTCTCATCCGGCGCATGAATCAGGGTGAAGATCGGGCGGGTCTTGCAGAGCATGAACTCGCTGCCCTGGACAGTTTCAAGCAGGTGGCCTACGAATTCATGGAGCGCTGCTATGACCTGCGCCGTTATCGCCACCTGACCGATTCGCTGATGAGCGCGCTGGTCGAAGCTGCCGGACGAGTACCCCTGTTTCCCGCAGAGGCTAAAACGCTGTTGCGTCGGGTTTCCGACGCGCTCGCGCTCAAAACACTGGACGTCGAGCTCGACGCGGCGTTTCATGAGTTCAGCGAATCGCTGGCGGATGCGGAATTCCGCCAAGTGATGATGGCCGACTACCTGGGTTTCCCCATATACGACGTGCTGCTCATGTCGCCCGGAACCCCGGACGCTGGTCCGGATCCTCTGACGCCGATTCGCGTGGAGCGGATCAGCCCCGCCGACTCATTGACCTTGAACGAGGCCTTCGGTGGTCTTCGCTGCCGAGATTTCATGGGTTTTGTAGGGTTCTTCAACCGGGCCTATCGGGAGCACGACTATCTGTGGGGTCGGCTCAACGGTGCCGACCGGCTGGTTGATATTCTCGCCAAGGCTGCCGACGGCGGCATCGAAGAACCGCTGGCGCTGAAGAAGGCGCTGTTTGCCGCCATCATTGAGCGCGAGGGCCATCGCCTGTATCGCTGCGACGATCAGCTGGCCGCCATCAGGCGCGCGGTCGAGGCGCTGTGACACCCTGAACCCCTCGCGTTCCCGTTGTGACTGCTAGGTTTTGGCTGCTAAATTGTGGCTGCTAATTGTGGGCTAAGTCCGGCCTCAGCCGCGGTTTGCGCTGGCAATCCAGCAGGCGCCGCTGAGCACGATGCCCGCGTCCGTAGCGTACGGTGCCATGGTCTCGCGGACTGCGTCCAACGCTTTGTTGCGCGTGTCTTCGTCCAGTTCGGCAAGAACCCGACTCATGGGCCCGTTGCGTAACAGGAACGCCACGGCTTCTTCTACATCTCCTCCAAGACGCATGTCAGCGGTGCAGGGCTCTATGGCAATATTGATGAAACCTGCCTGGCCGAGAATATCCTGCACGTACGCAGGGTCAGCAAAGGCGAATGGTCCCGGTGCTTTTGGGTCGGGTGGCGATTCTGGCTCAGGCAGAAAAGGCTGCGCAGCACCACCAGGCACCGACAGCCAGGGGTTGTCGCCGGGGGGTTGCCAGCAGATAAAGCACAGTCGGCCGTGGTCCTGGAGAGCCGAATGGATGTGTGCGAAAGCCTGTCGGGGGTTGGCGAAAAACATCACGCCGAATCGGGAGAATGCGAGATCGTAGCGGGTGCTGAACGGATGGCTGGATGCGTCGGCCGCGATGAATTCCAATAACTCGTTGCCGGCGCTTCGGGTGCGGGCGTGAGCTAGCATGGGCTCTGAAATATCCACGCCGGTGACCTTGGCGCCGTGTTCGGCCATCGTCAGAGAGGTACCGCCGCAGCCGCAGCCGATATCCAACACCGTTTCTCCCGGTTGCGGAGCCGCTCGCGCGATGGCTCTATGGGACAGCTCGGCCAGCAGCTGGTCCATGCGTTCCTGTGACGCAACCCAGCTCTCCGCAGCCGGACCGTTCCAGAATTCAATCTGTTCTCTGTTGCTGCTTTGCTCGGCAGTCATGGTGCGCTCTCCCCATTGAAAGCGCCCATGCTAGGCAAATGCGGTCTGCTCCGCACGGGAAATGTTGCCGCGGGCTTGCAGATAGGCCAGCAGCGCTTCAATTTCGTCTCCCTCCCGGGATCCGGGCAGCGCGTGGGCGGCGCGCAGGGCACGGTCGAACCAGATGCCTTCCGCTCTGCGCTGGTCTGGACGGTGCGCGGCGAGCCACAAGGCGGTATCTGCGCCGGCCGGAAGGTTGCGCAGGAAGGGTTTCAGAAGCCGGTGAAAGTCCGGCAGCGATGTCTCTACACCAGGGGTGTCTACCCAGCCCGGGTGCATCACGTAGTGCTGCCGACGTCCCTTCTCGATTCGCCGCAGATACGCGTTCAGCTCGACCTGAGCTCGCTTGTGGTGTGCATAAGCCAGGGCGCCCTGATAGTCATCGTGAGATTCCAGCGCTGCCACCGACAGGGGCACGTTGTACATACCGCCGGAACTCATGTTGATGATGCTCGCATCGACGGTCAGGAGTTCGCGCTCGGTTGCTTTGCTTGTGAGCAGCCAGGGGTTCAGCAGGTTGGTCGCGAAACCCGTATCCAGGCCCTCAGTCGTGGATGAAGGCGTGTTCAGCAGAACGCCGACGTTGTTGACCAGCACGTTCAAACCCGGTCGCTGGGCCAGCTCCTGTTCGATCAGCTGCTCCGTGCTAGCAACTAGGGAAAGGTCCAGCGCTATCGGATGGATGCTGCCGGGCAGGTTCTCCGCTTCCCTGGCAAGCGCGACAAGTTTTTCCTCGCTGCGCGCGACTGCCAGAACGCTGGCTCCGGCTGCCGCCGCCTGGCGGGCGATCTCCCGGCCGATGCCCGTCGACGCGCCGGTGACCAGCCAGTGCTGGCCGGAGAAATCCGAGGTTTCCTGCTGCCATAAGGAGCGCCTGGCGAGGTAGCCAATATTTGTGAAACTCGGCAGGAAACCGACGAAGAATCGGGTTGCCTGAAGCGTGTCGCCGGTTCTGCTCATGGTCAGGTTCTGCACTTGGAATATAGAGGCGGAAGATTATGTCTGTTCCAGTGAAGTCTCTGTGAAAGAAGCGTCTATGCCATCCAGCGCGATCTGGCGTTCGGTCATCTTGGTGAGCTGCTCGGCGATCTTCAGACAGCTGCGTAACCCCTCCAGGCCCGAGTTCAGGCGGTTGATAGGCAGCGTCCTCCGGCTGGCCGCTTCCAGCAGCTGGGATTTCAGGTCGTGCCAACGCTTGCGTAACGCCTCGTACGCGGATTTCAGTTCCTCGAGATCAAAGCCCTCCAGCTCCGGGTCGCAGCGATTTACGTGTGCGAGAACATCGGCCTGATAGCTGGCGATTGCGTCATAGTTTTCTGGGCGCTCCGGTTTCATCAGCGCGTCGATGTCGTCACGATGCCGGTCCAGCTCGGCGGCCAGGGTGATGACATCCTCCAGATAGTTGGTGACTCTGAGGGCCAGCGGCAGGTTGGAGGACAGTTCCGAACCCAGGCGTGAAGCTTCCAGCCCGACAACGAAGCCGGCGATGGCGTCCAGCAGGGCCATGGTTGCTTCGCGCTGTTCAGCTACCGAGCGGTGTGGTGGTCCTTCGATGTTGATCGCCGTGTCCACGACCTGCCGGGTCAACTGGCTGGCGCGCCGGAGCTCGAGCTTAAGGGCGTCGAGCGCCAGCGACGGGGTCGCCATCACGTTACGGTCGAGATACTTCGGTTTGGACAGCATCTCCGCCTGCGTCGTGAAACGCTTTTCGAGAAACGCAGCGAGCCGTCCGGTCAGCGGCCACATCAGCAGGACCCCCAACACATTGAAGATGGTGTGGAACAGCGCCAGCGTTATCGCCGGCGCGTCTTCCAGCCCCAGGGCTTGCCCGCCGCTGCGCACCAACCAGAGCAGCAGCGGCAGCAGCGTCAGCGCAACGGCCCCCGTCAGCAGGTTGAAGAGTACGTGGGCGGCAGCTACGCGACGGGCATTTGCCGTCGCACCGATCACGGCGAAGGCGGCAGTGGACGTCGTGCCGACATTGGCTCCGATCACCGTTGCCGCGGCCGCGTCGATGCCCAGGACTCCCCCGGTTGCGGCTGTGAGGGTGATGGCAATGGCAGCGCTGGACGATTGTGTGGTAAGGGTCATGATGAATCCAAGCGCCACATACAGAAGTAATCCCAGGCCGCCCTGAGGGGCGAAGGCGCCGACATCGATGTCGGCGGCGAAGCCCTGGAACGCCTCCTGCAGCACGTCGACGCCGATGAAGAACAGACCAAATCCCGCCACCGCTTCTCCCGCTGCACCCAGCTTCCTGTTGGCTCCAGTGAGCCGGGCCAGCATGCCGAGGCCGATCAGCGGCAGCGCCAAGGCTTCGATCTTGAAGTCGAATCCGACCGCGGCCACCAGCCAGCCGGTCATGGTGGTACCGATGTTGGCGCCGTAGACGATTCCCAGAGACTGGGTGAGATTCAGCAGGCCGGCGTTGACGAAGCCGATGGTGGCGACGGTCACGGCGCTGGACGACTGCACAACGGCGGTTACCAGCATGCCGCTGGCAACCCCCCGCAGGGGGGTGCTGGTGGAGCGGGAGAGGATCTCTTTGAGCGCGTCGCCGGCCGCCAGTTTCAGACCGTCGGAAATCATGGACACGGCCAGCAGGAAAAGGCCCAGCCCGCCGAGAAATGTCCCGGCAATCAGCAGCATGGAAGTAACAGCGTGACGTTGTCAGGTTTGCTCTGCATGCCCAATTTCATCTCCCCTGTGGGTTAATGATGATGCATAATCCCGCGCCCTTTTAGTAGCACCCTGCCATTCTCCGATCATGAACCACACGCTTTTCAAAGTCGCCACGCTGCTGCTCGCAGTAGCCATTCTGCTGACTGGTCATGGTTTACAGCTCACCCTGTTGCCCATGCGCGCCGAAGCCCTGGGCTGGACGACGAACGCCATCGGCCTCACCGGCTCCACCTACTTCCTGGGCTTTGTCGTCGGCTGTCTGACCATCCCTTCGCTCGTTTCCCGGGTCGCTCATATCCGCACGTTCATGACCATGGGCGCTGTCGCCACGCTCGCCCTGCTGGGTGCCGGACTTTTCGACTCGCTTTCAGCCTGGCTGCTGCTGCGGTTTGCCACCGGCGTTGCCCTTTCCGGGCTCTACATGACGATCGAAAGCTGGCTCAGCGAAGCTGCCCCGCCGGACAGGCGCAGCACTGTTCTGGCCATTTACACCCTGATCTCGCTGCTGGCCATGGCTTCGGGGCAGGGGTTTCTCGCCTTCGGGGCTCCCGAGGACCTGGAACTGGTCATAGTCGGAGCGATGCTTCTGTGCCTGGCGACGGTGCCCATCGGGCTTACCCGCATGACCGCCCCGCGCCCTCTTCCGCTTACCCGATTCTCTTTGCGCACGTTGCTTAAAGCTTCCCGGGTCGCCGTGGTCTGCGCGTTCTTCGGCGGTCTCGTCACCGGAGCCCTGTGGTCCGTGGGGCCGCTTGTCGGCAGATCTTTCGGGCTCGAGGCCGGATCGGTGGGCGCGCTTATGAGCACGGTCCTTCTCGGCGGCGCGCTGGCGCAGCTGCCGGTGGGAAGGTTGTCTGATCGCACGGACAGACGCTTCGTGATAGCCGGTCTGCTGGCAGCCGGGGCCCTGACGGCCCTGCTGGGATGGTTCCTGGCCGCTTCCGGCGGTGCAGCTTTGTTTGTTGTCATGTTCCTCATCGGAGCCATCAGCCTGCCTATCTACGCGCTGTGCATTGCTACCGCCAGTGACAACGCGACGGTGTCCATGATCGAGATCGCCAGCGGCATTCTCATCATGAACAGCCTGGGCTCGATTCTGGGGCCAGTGGTGGTTTCCGCGCTCATCGCCCTGTTTGGCGGCAAAGGATTCTTTCTTTACGTGGCGGTCAGTTTTACTCTCGGCTCGGTGTGGGCTCTATATCGGATAGTAACGGTGGAAAGACCCAGGGCGCATGAGCACGCGTTCGTCGGCTTGCCCAGGACCACGCCTGTCGCCACAGAGCTCGCGCTGGCTGCGGCTCCTTCGGCGGAGCAAGGGGTGGATCCGGCCGGTGGCGTCGCCGATGCGGCAGAGCCGGCAACCTCGCCTGACCGCACGCTCTAAGCCTCGCCATACGGTGGCCTGGTACCAGCGGAGTCAGGGGGCCTGGCTAAGGGGGCCTGGCTAAGGGGGCCTGGCTAAGGGGCCTGGCTAAGGGGGCCTGGCTGCCGCTGATCACTCCCGGACGGTCCGGGTGTGGGCGAAATGTGGTTACGCCCTTGAGCCCCAGTCGGTGGGCCTCTGAATAAATGTTCGTGAAGCTGCTCAGAGGCACATCGGCGGGCACGTTGATAGTCTTGGATATGCCCTGATCCACCAACGGTTGCAGCGCTGCCTGCATCGCCAGGTGCGCGTCCGGCGGCAGATCCCGGGCGGTGGTCAGCGCCGGCGGGTCGCCCGCTGCGCCCCGCTGCCGCTCGTACCAGAGTCGGCAGGCGTGATCTTCCACGTCGAATGTGGCGAGTTCGCCTGTTCCGGTGCGCAGCGAACGCCGATAGCGGGGTTCGAAGATGGGTTCGATGCCACTGGACACGTTGTTGGCGAGCAGGCTGATGGTCCCGGTCGGCGCGATGGCTGTAAGGTGGCTGTTGCGCAAACCGTGTTTGCGGATCTCGGCCTGCAGGTCGCGGGGTAGTCGCTGGATGAAGAGTCCCTGCAGAAAGCGCGCCCGGTCCAGAACTCTGAAGCTGCCGCGCTCTACGCCCAGCTCGACGCTGGCCAGATAGGCCGCGTCTCGGATGCATGTCATGACCTGGGCGGCCAGAGACCTCGCCTGACTGCTGTCGTATGGCATTCCCAGCATCAGCAGCGCGCTGCCCAGGCCCATGAAGCCGAGACCAATGCGGCGCGTCGCGACGGCCTCGTTCCGCTGCGCCGGCAGGGGAAACCGCGACAGATCTATGATGTTGTCGAGAAAGCGCACGGCGGCTGGCACGCAGTTCCGCAACGCCTCGAGATCGAACTTTGCCCGAGTACTGAAGGGCTCACGAACGAAAGCGGTGAGGTTGAAGCTGCCCAGGTTGCAGGCGCCGTAGGGTGGCAGAGGAACCTCGCCACAGGGGTTGGTGGTGGTCAGGGTCTCTCGATACCAGAGGTTGTTTTCACGGTTGATCTGATCGACGAAAAGCACGCCGGGCTCTGAGCCCTGGTAAGCGGCCTGCACCAGCTCGCGCCAGAGATCTCTGGCACGCGTTTTCTTGTGCACTTTGCCTGCAAACGTGAGAAGCCATTCGGCGTCGCGCGCTACTGCGTCCATCAGCGCGTCACTCACCTGCACCGAGCAGTTGAAATGGCTCAAGGATTGACGGTCGTTCTTCGCGGCGATGAAGTTTTCGATGTCCGGGTGATCACAGCGCAGCGTCGCCATCATGGCGCCCCGTCGCGACCCGGTGGAGCAGATGGTGGCACACATGCTGTCCCACACTCGCATGAAGGAGACCGGTCCGGATGCGATGTTGGCGGTTTCTCTTGCAGCGGTTCCCCGTGGCCGCAGGGGAGAAAAGTCGTAACCGACCCCACCGCCTTCCTGCATGGTCAGCGCGCCTTCTTTCAGCCCTTCGAAAATTGCCGCCATCTCGTCACGCAGCTGCCCCATGACGAAGCAGTTGAAGAGGGTAACCCGGCGCTCCGTTCCCGCGCCGGCGAGGATCCGCCCGCCGGGCAGAAAGCGCAGATCCGCCATCAGATCATAGAAAATCGCCTGCCACCGGGAACGATCCTCGCGTTCGGCGAAGGCTGCCGCGCGGGCGACGCGCTCCCAGGTGGATTCCGGGCTGCTTTCGGCACGCCCAGCCTCCGTCACCAGCCGGTATTTGCTTTCCCAGACGTGCTGGGCGATGGCGGTGGTGAATGGCGGCTGGGTCATAGGGCAGGCTCGAGACCCGATCGGAAAAATGATCGGAAGCCCAGCCGAAGTATTGGCCGGACTTCCAGGTTGGGGTCAGGACTGTATCTCGACCCGCTTGCTCTGTGCGCCTTTCGCCTTCGGAATGGTCACCTCCAGCATACCGTCCTTGAGCGTCGCTTTGGCATTGTCGCCATCGACCTCACAGGGCAGGGGCACGGTACGGGTAACGTAGCTGCTGACGATCTCCCGCTGATGATAGTTGTCCTTGTCCGTTTCTTCCTCCTTGCGGGCAGAGCCCTTTACGGTGATCGAGTTGCCGGTTACGTTGATTTCGATCTCATCCTTGCTGAAGCCCGGCAGCTCGGCCTTGACGAAAACCTCGGCATCCCGGTCTACGATGTCCACCTTGGGTGCTTTGGTCTCGAGCTTCCCGGACCAGGCGGGCCAATCCGTTGAGAAAGGCCGCAACCATCGACGGTTGAAGAAATCTTCGAAAATGTGCTCGATTTGCTGATCGAAACGGGCAGGCGTTGACGCCTCCTTTTTGACCGGCACTTCCTTTGCTTTCGTCTTGTCTTCCGTTGTCATGTCGAATCTCCTTTGACACATATGGGTGCATTCTTCAGCAAATTCCGTCGTCTATGACATCCGGTGATATACCTACCGCGCAGTAGGGGGAATACCGGATATGTATGCTGGCGCCGCCATGAGAGATTCTTGCGTCATTCAGGGTGGCCTGGAGTCCGTGCGGTGATCGACCCCCAGCCAGATAACGGCGCCATTGCCGCCGAGCTGCGGGAGATGTCGAGCCTGCTCGAGCGCCAGCAGGCAAACCCCTTCCGGGTCAGGGCTTACGCCAGGGCAGCGGCGACGGTGGGCACGCTGGACGAGCCCATAAGGGATCTCTACGTCAGGCGCGGACGGGAAGGCCTGGAGGCGCTGCCCGGTATCGGGCACGGCATCGCCAGTGCCATCGAAGCGCTGCTGCAGAGCGGCCGGTTTCCTCAGCTGGAGCGGCTGCGCGGACAGATCGATCCGGAGGCGCTGTTCGCGCAGATTCCCGGTGTCGGCCCAGGGCTGGCAGCCGTCATCCACGACGAGCTGCATGTGGATACCCTTGAGGCGCTGGAGGTGGCTGCTCACGACGGGCGCCTTGCCGAGGTGCCAGGAATAGGCCCACGGCGCCTTGCCGCCATTCGTGCGGTATTGGGGGAACGGCTGGCGCGCAGACAGCCATCGGAAACATCGATCACCGACGGCACGGACGAGGCTTTCGCTCCGGAAATTGCGCCGCCCGCGGCCCGTAGGACCGCGCAACGCGCACGGCCGTCTGTGTCGGTGCTGCTGGCCGCCGACCTGGAGTACCGGGGAAAGGCGGCCCGCGGCGAGTTGCCCCTGATCTCGCCACGGCGATTCAATCCTGAGCACAAAGCGTGGCTGCCCGTGTTCCATACCGAGCGGGAAGGCTGGCACATGACGCTCCTGTTCTCCAACACGGCGCGGGCCCACGAGCTCAAGCGCAGCCACGACTGGGTGGTGATCTACTACTACGACGAAGACCACCACGAGGGTCAGTGCACGGTAGTCACCGAGATATACGGACCGAAGGCAGGTCGGCGCGTCGTGCGCGGACGGGAAAAGGAAAAGGCATGACAGAGGCGGCAGACCGACGACGGGCGCGCGAGGCGCTGATTCGGGTCATCGAGGAGGAGGTTCGGCAGACGGAGGTCTACACCGGTCGCAGCCACCTGGACCTGCGGGTGCTGAACGCCCTCGAAGAGGTACCTCGTGAACGTTTCGTGCCGGAGTATGAGGTCGACAGTGCCTACGCCAACGTCCCTTTGCCCATCGGCTACCGGCAGACCATCTCACAACCCTACATTGTGGCGCTCATGACGGACCTGCTGGAGCCCCGTCCGTCCGACACGGTCCTCGAAGTCGGTACCGGTTCCGGCTACCAGGCCGCGGTGCTTTCGCTGCTGGTTGACCGCGTTTACAGCGTCGAAGTGGTTGCGGAGCTTGCGGATCAGGCCCGCGAAAGGCTCTCCGATCTGGGCTACGGCAACGTCGAGGTCAGGCAGTCGGACGGCAACCTCGGCTGGCCGGAGCACGGACCCTACGACAGCATCATCGTCACGGCCGGCGCCAGAGACGTGCCCCATGCGCTCCTCGAGCAGCTGAAGCCGGGAGGCCGCCTCGTGATCCCCGTTGACGCGAACGCGCATCAGATACTGAAGCTGATCCGCAAGGACGAGGCAGGAGGGTTGCACAGCAAAGACATCCTGCCGGTAGCCTTTGTGCCCCTGGTAGAACCGCCGGCCGGCTAGCGGGTGAGCAGGCTGCTCAGAGCCCCCGTTCCAGCTGTGCACGCAGGGTGCGCAGCGTTTTCAGAGCTGACGTGATCTGCCCCGCCGAAGTGGGCGTGTTCTTCCCAACCTCGAGGCGCTCGGAAATGTATTGCCGTTCCCGCTGCTTCATCCGGGCAATCACTTCGGCTCCCGGGTCGGTGAGGGCGATGACCACCGAGCGTTTGTGCGCGGGGTTGGCGCGAGCGGTGACGTAGCCCCGCGCCTTCAGTGCATCCACCAGCGCCTGGACCCGCTGCCGGGTGACGCGGCGGGCTTTAGCCATCTCCGGAACCGTCTGCGGCCCGTCGCCGGACAAGGTCTCCAGGACCGCGCGCATCCCCAGGGAAAGGTCTTCCTCAGAGTGCAGCTTCTCGCCGATGTTGACCAGCGCGTGGTAGAAGACGCGGGATTCGTTGAGCAGATCGTCGATTGGGTCGTGCATGAATCCATTGTGCTGCCATTCACCTGGGTTGACAACCAGTGTTGTCGTATCCAGTATATGACAATACATGTTGTCATATTTGTTCTGTATAGGTGTAGCTATGGATTATTCGAATTTTCTGCTGCGACATGGGGAGGATCTTCAGGTCTGGGTTTTCTTCATCTGTCTCGGCCTGTTTTTCGGTCTCGAACGCCTGTTTCCCCGCAGGCCCCGTCCCGCGCATGGTTGGCCGCGCTGGCGCACCAACCTTCTGCTGACGACGATTAACGTCACCGCCCTGGGTGTGGTTCCCGTTTCCTTCATTTCTGGCGCTGCCTGGGCGGAGCAGCAGGCGTTCGGGCTCCTGAACTGGCTGCCCTTACCGGCATGGGCAGCGGTGACTGCAACGTTATTGCTCAGGGGCTTCATTTCGTTTTTCACGCACTACCTGTATCACATGGTTCCCCTGCTGTGGCGCCTGCATCGAGTGCATCATCTGGATACCGATCTGGATATCTCCTCGACGGTTCGCTTCCATCCTTTGGAAATGCTCACGGGGCCGCTCATCGGTCTGCCGCTGGTAATCGGGTTGGGTCTTTCGCCCTGGGTGCTGCTGTTCTACGAGCTCCTGGATGCAGCCGTGACCCTGTTCAGCCATTGCAATCTGCGCCTGCCTGCCAGCCTCAACCGTTGGCTGCGCTATTGGATCGTTACCCCGGATCTGCACAGGATTCACCATTCTGTGCGACAGCCAGAGACGGATAGCAACTTCAGCGCGGTTTTTCCGGTGTGGGATCTTGTGTTCGGCACTTTCCGACCGGAGCCGTCAGCGCCGCCGGAATTGATGGCGCTGGGTCTCTCGGAGTTACGCGATGCGAATACCGATCGGCTGGGATACCTGCTGCGGGCACCCTTTCTGCCGGCACAGCCTGACCGGCCAGCCTCGAGCTTGCTGGATGCGGTCCCGTCAGGTGAAGCGGGTCACCAGACCGGGTAAATCACGATATCGATGCGCCGGTTGCGCTTTCTGCCTTCCGGCGTT
>Ga0316193_10003408_pt1 | contig 11468 bp, 12 predicted proteins | sample MerIslsedime2_MG_FD_207735 | JGI IMG/M metagenome (GOLD analysis project Ga0316193, IMG submission 207735) | Coastal sediment microbial communities from Maine, United States - Merrow Island sediment 2 | ecosystem: Environmental > Aquatic > Marine > Coastal > Sediment | place: USA: Maine... | reverse complement strand
GCCAATGATGACGTTACGCCGTACTACCGCATTTTCCGGACCCTTGAGATAAACACCGATCAGGTTGTGTTCGAACCGGTTTCCGTCGATCAGGGCGCGATCGCCGTCTACGGTTATAAAAATGCCACTGTCTTCGGTGGCCAGGCTTGTGCCTGAATTATGTACCGTTACACCGCGTACGACGACATCCGGCGCTGCCACGGTAATGACCCGGCCCACACCCTTGCCATCAATAATACTGGAAGCCGTACCCTGCAGTTGCAGTGTCCGGTCGATAATGATTGTCCCCGAATATACGCCATCCTGAAGCATCAATCGGTCGCCGGGGCTGGACTGATCAATAGCCTGTTGCAACGATCCCGTACCCGGAAGTACCACGTGGTCTTCTGCCAGGAGTGGCGAGCACAGAAAGGTCATCAGCAATAGCAGAAGGCCGCCGGTCAGAACGACCGGCGGGTTCCTGTACTTCAAGTGATAGAGCAAAACGCTAATGGTCTACGCAGGCTCCACCAGCATGCGGCCACGCATTTCCATATGCAGGGCATGACAGAACCACTGACAGTAATACCAGTGCACACCCGGACGATCCGCCTTGAATGTTACCGAGGAGGTGGCCTGTGGCCCGATTTCCATGGCGATACCGTAGTTTGCCATCGTCAAGCCGTGTGTCAGGTCGTCGATCTGGTCATTGTTGCTGACGTAGATCGTGACCTCGTCACCCTGTTTCACGGTGAACTTCTCCATGCTGAAGTTCGGCGCGATGGACCACATGTAGACACGCACCTTGTTACCGTCCCGGATTATCTTGGAGTCGGTGTACAGCGTCACGCCGTCCTTCTTCGCCTGGGCGGTCGCATCGGCCCACATCGGGTCATCCTTTTTCCACACCGAACGCGGATTGACAATATCGGTACGCACAATGATGCAGTCGTGCGGTTCGGCAAAGGTCGGACCATCGTGCACAATCTTCATGTTCTTGCCGGTAATGTCGATCAGCTGTTCGTTCTCCGGTTTCAGTGGGCCGACATTGATGAAACGGTCCTTGGAGAACTTGTTTAGCGACACCAGCCATTTGCCATCGGCTTCCTTGGTCTCGCCCATGGACGTGTGGTTGTGTCCGGGTTGATATTGCACATCGATCTTTTCGATAATCGGATCGACCTTCTTGCCAGCGTAGGCATCAACCGCCTTCTGGATATTCCATTTCACAGCCTGGCTATCCAGGAACAGCGTGGTAAAGGCGTTGCCCTTGCCATCAAATGCGGTGTGCAACGGCCCCAGGCCCAGCTCGGGCTCGGCGGCTACAACATCACGCGGCTTGATCTTGTCGTTAAAGAGATCAGGCAGCCGACGTACGTCCAGAACGCTGACAGTGGGGGACAGCTTGCCGTTGATCACAACATACTTGCCATCAGGTGCTGTGTTACAGCCATGCGGACTGTTGGATATGGGAATGTAGCGGGTATATTTCGAGCCCTTGCGACCGTCGATGACAGGCACGCCACCAATTTTCTTGAAGTCGCCGCTCTTCACAGCAGCCTCAATGCGCTTGATGTCAAACACCACCACCCAGTCCTGTTCGCTGGCCGTCATCTCGGCAAGGTTTACACCTTCCTCGCTGTTGTAACAGGTCGAGAAGGCATAGAGTCCCTGGTAGTCCGCGTCACAGTTATCCAGGTTTCCATCTACCATGACCTGCCAGGCTACCTTCATGCTATCGCCATCGAGCGCCGTGAAAATAGCGTGGTATTTTTTCGGCTCATCCAGAATGCTGCCGTCGTTCGGCACTGGAACCCGGTGTTCGCCATTGGCGAAAACGTAGCCGGTACGCGGATACTTCTGTGGACGCAGCCCGTGGATATCCGAAGCGTTCGGAATCTCCGTGATCTTGTCACACTTCATAACATCACAACGTATGCGAGCAACCCGGGTGTTGGCCTTGTCGTTCATGAACAGGTAACGACCGTCATAGGTGCCATCGGTAAACGACATATGCGGGTGATGAAGGTCTCCGTTCATCCAGACGCCGCCCCGGCTTTCCAGGAACTTCTTCGTTTCCGGCAGCAATCCTTCGGTAAGGACCTTGCGGCTTTCATTGGTCTCGCCCCAGCCGGTAGCGCTGCATCGGTTGAACACTGGCACACGCATCAGTTCACGCATGGAAGGAATACCTATGATGCGCATCTCACCGGCCTGGCCGCTGCTCCAGAAGCCGTAGTAGTCATCCAGGTCACCTGGCGCAACAACGGCCTTGTCATCGGAGGCCTGTGCGGCTTCGGAATACAGCATGCTACCACCAGCGAGTCCGGCTACTCCACCTGCTCCGGCCAGTGCCACCAGTTTGGCAGAACCACCCAGAAGCTCCCTACGGGTAATACCCGTCTTTTTATCATCATCTTTTGACATTGCACCTCTCCTCTTTTGATTCCTGCTTTATGTTTAACACTTATCGATCTCTAGTCCGACGTTATAACAGTTTCTGTATCTGCTGCTTTTTCTTTGATCTGTTGCACCCTATGGGCGACGCCAGACTTGCGCTCCATCGACACGCTCGACTGCCGTTCCCGCTTCAACCGTTTCTGAATCAATACCGGGCAGGCATGATCGTCTGAATACACCACCTGGCAGTGCAGGCAATACAGGCATTCGTTGACGTTGATCTTACCTTCCGGATGAATGGCCTGAACCATACACTCATTACCACAGCGCTGGCAGGGCGCACCGCATTCCTTGTAGCGCTTGAGCCATTCAAACATACGCAGCCGGCCCGGAATAGCCAGTGCTGCACCGAGCGGGCACAGGTAACGGCAATAGAAACGCTCGATAAACAGGCCGGGTATCAACACGGCGATGGCAAACAACACAAATGGCCAGTCACGCACAAACTTCAGAATGATCGCTGTCTTGAAAGGTTCAACCTCGGCAAGCCGTTCGGCCCAGTCCAGGGAATGCAGCGAAAAGCCGAACAGTACCAGGAAGATCAGGTATTTCAGCGGCCAGAGGCGCTCGTGCAGCCCCCACGGCAAGGGCAGCTGGGGGATTTTGACTAGCTTGGCGAGCCGGTTGAGTAATTCCTGCAGTGCGCCGAAGGGGCACAGCCAGCCACAATATGGCCCCCGTCCCCAGAACAGCAGGGCCACGGCCACCGAGCCCCACAGAATAAAGATCAGCGGTTCCATAAGGAAATAGCTCCAGTCGAAACCGCTGATGAGGGCGTTGAAGACCGCGAGAATATTGACCACCGACAGTTGCGCGTTCGCAGCCCAGCCGATACCAAACAGTGTAAATACCAGGAAACTGATGCGCACACGATCCATCAGTAGCGGACGCTTCACCAGCCAGTCCTGGAAAAAGAAGATCACGGTCAACACACCGAGTGCTGCCATTAAAATCACGACTTCAGGTAGCTTGATCACCCACATTTTCATCCACAGGGGCGCATCCGGCGCGTCGGCATCAAACCACGACAGCAGCCCCTCGGGCTCCTCGGGTTCGATAAAAGTCAGGTACTTCTCCGGTGGTTTGTAATCCAGGTCAAACGTCAGAAAGGCCTTTTTAGTCGCGGCAATGTCGCGGCCCACCAGCAGTTCCAGTTTCCAGGCTGCCGCCGGGTCGAACCCAACGTCGGGCGGCAGCAGGAACAGGTCAACATCCTTGAGGTCGGGTGCGCCTTCTGCCTTGATCTGGCGCAGTCGCTTGTGCTGGAAATCATGAAAACGGATCGAGGCATCGCCTTGTACAATCTGGAAACGGTCAAAAATACCGCCACGCACATACCCCGACCCCTTGAAAGAATAGCGGCCGTCACCGGCCAGCAGGATGGCTTGCTGCCCCGGTTCCAGCCGCTGTGTCAGGTTGCGATATTCCGCCTCTCCCAGCAGGCTGCGCCCGATGGCAGGGATGGAAACGACTGCGGCATAGAGGTCAATAAACAACTCATTCGGTGCACCCTGTTCGGGGCGCGCTGCCGCCAGTTGATCGCCTGAGGCTTCGAATGCAGCGTTGACCTGTTCGAGGGTCAGCGCCAGCTTTTGTACCGAGCTATCGGTGATCAGTGTCGGCCAGTCCTCAACCTTGCCGGCCTCGACATTGACCACGGCGCGAGGGCCGGTCTGTTTCCGTTCCGGTGCCAGTCCACCGAGGCGGTGGTTGCGCGCCACCTTTATGGCGCTACGCAGAATGGTGTCGTCCATCACCATCACCGTGACGGTGGCCCCGGTGACGACATCGATCTTGTGGTCCCCGATTTCATCGCGTACCAGCGCGCCAATGTCCGTGCCGTTATAGTCGTCCAGTATGGCGATGATGCGTTTTTCGGGGATACCGATGAGGACGATCGGTTCGTGGTGCTCGACCAGCAGCACCTTGCGGATCACGCCCTGGAGGTCAATGGCGACCAACTGGTGAATGGGTTTTCCTGAATAACCGGTGGAGTTTACGTAATCGCTGTTGAGAAACACGAAGCCGAGCTGTTTATCTGCGCTGAAGACCGGTGCCACAGGTGGATCGCCTTCCGGCTCGGCAATGCGGTCAGCCCCGGGAAACACGACCTGCGGGTCAATATCCGTCAAAAAGCGTGGTAGCTCGGCTGCCGCTGCAAGGCCACTGACCAGAAGCTGTAACAGCAGAAAAAACGCAGCGATACCACACCTTTGCGCACCCGCTCCAAGGCAGGTAAGGCGCAGTCCATCGGCACCACCATTCTTTGCTCTATCCACCTATGTTTTTTTACGCGTATTATCCGGATGTGGAGCGGCAATTATAGCTAATCTCCGGGTAGGTTCGACTTGATCTGAATCAAGGCGGCCGGTAAACCTTTTCATGGGTGGTCGAATGTATGCGAGACTCCTGAAATGCTGACAACCGATGTGCAAACAGCCAGTGACCTGATGTCCATTGCCCTGAGTGCGGAGCACGAGGCTGTTCGTCGCTACACGCGTCTGGCAGAGGCAATGCGCGAGTACGGCAACCAGGAAGCCGCATCTTTGTTCGAACGTATGGTCGAGGAAGAGCAAGCGCATGAGCGCCTGATCGAGGAGTGGGCGAAACTCGAAGGCATCCAGCTGAACCCGGATATCGGACCGGTTAAATGGAGAGATCCACAAGTGCCGACCGATTATGACGGTGAGGCCGTTGACCCGGTGCACAGTACTCCTTACCGGGCGCTGGCCTTCGCGGTGCACAACGAGGAAATCGCTTTTCGCTTTTATACCCACGTGGCGGCCACCGCGAAAGATGAAGCCGTGCGTGAGTATGCCGAAACCCTGGCCCGGGAAGAGCTTGGTCATGCGGCACTGCTGCGCGCCATGCGCCGCCGTGCCTGGCGAGCCGAACGGGAAGCGGGTCGCGACGAACTGCATTTTGAACCTTCAACAATCCACACACTGGCCGACTTGCTTGCAGTGGCAAGCAGTGCAGAGCGCTGCCTCGCAGAAGATATGTCCGCCCTCGCTGACAGCTACCCCGAAGTGGAAAAGGTCAGCGAGGCTGCGCGCTTGATAAGTGCAGAGATCGGGGGGCGACTGACGACTATCGGGAAACCGGGCGAGGATGCTGTCAGGGTGATTGAAGCAATAGATAACTACAAGAGAAACGTTGCATCAATAAAAGACGACCCGGGCGCCTTGTTGCAAAGGGCGCGCGCCGATAGTGATCGCTGTTTCGCGTTCTACGACGCTGTGGTGACACATGCCCGGGATGAAGCAGTCATGCTGGAGGCGCAAAAGTTGTCTGAATCGGTGCTGGATCGTATTGGTATGCTGCGGGATTCCATCAAGACGGAAGACTGACAGTAAAGGCCGATGCGCAAACTCAATCCCTTGCCCGGTGACAGAGTCGAGCGTATCCAGCTCGGGATTTCCCTGTTGCTGCAGCTCGCCATTTTTGGACTAATCGTCGGTTCTTTGCTCAGACAACAATGGTCGATTGCTTTCACGGGAACTGTCGTACTCACGCTTACGTTTGTGCCCGCGATTATTGAGCGCCAGCTTAAGGTCCGGCTTCCGGTCGAGTTCACGTTGGTAACATGCGTATTTCTGTATGCGTCTTTCGGTCTGGGTGAAGTGCGTTATTTTTATCATCGATTCTGGTGGTGGGATCTGATGCTGCACAGTTTCTCGGCGCTCGTCATGGGGCTGATCGGATTCTTGCTGATTTATGTTTTCTATATGACGAATCGCATTCGACTGGCACCCGTTTATGTGGCGATGGCGTCATTTGGATTTGCAGTAACGGTCGGTACCTTGTGGGAGGTATTTGAATTCCTGATGGACTGGTTTTTCGGTTTCAATATGCAGAAGTCCGGCCTGGACGATACGATGACTGACTTGTTGGTGAATATCGTCGGCGCTGTACTTGCGGCCCTTATAGGCTATACGTATGTGAAAGGCGGGGATTCCCTGATCGCGGACAGGATAACCCGACATTTCGTTGCAAAGAATCCGCATCTTTTTTCTCGCAAGAAAATGCGCGACTGATATTATTTCAGTCCAACGCCGGCCCGAGGACAAATTCGACCGGCTCGAACCCGTGATCCTCCAGTATCGTGGCGATATCCTCCCAGGTATAGTCAGGATCGTCTTCCTCGATGTTGGCGATCAGCCCGGTCACGTGGCGGAAGGCTTCGTGTTGTTCAAATTCATCCGGCACACGCACCAGCCGTATGGCGGTGGACTCTTTGGCCGGTAAAATCATGAGTGTTTCGCTCATCTGTTTCTCCCTTTATTTTCGGTGTGCGGGCTCGCTGAAATTGTGGCGGATGTCGGCCAGTTCTGCCAGCCGTGCCTGCACCCGCCGGTTGAATGTGTCTTCCGGGAACAGGTCTTGTTCATTTTCCTTGCCGGCCTCGATCCCGGTTAGCAGCTCGATGGCCTGGTCTATGTTGCTGACCGGGTAGATTGAGAACTGCCCGCTGCGTGCCGCCTCGACCAGATCGTCGCGCAACATAAGATGGTCGATATTGGCGGCCGGTATGATGGCGCCCTGGTGGCCGTTCAGGCCGCGCTGCCTGCAGATGTCGAAGAAGCCTTCGATCTTGTCATTTACGCCGCCGATGGCTTGCACCTGGCCGAGCTGGTTGATAGAGCCGGTGATGCCCAGCGACTGGTCGATGGGTATGCCGGCCAGTGATGACAGCAGCGCGCACAGTTCCGCAAGCGAGGCGCTATCGCCCTCGATAGTTGAGTAGGACTGTTCAAAGGTGAGGCTGGCTGCCAGCGACAACGGCATATTGCGAGAGTAGCGCGCGCCCAGAAAGCTGGAAAGAATGAATACACCCTTGGAGTGGATGGGTCCGCCAAGTTCTGTTTCGCGTGCAATGTCGACGACCTCGCCCTCGCCGAGGCGGGTAGTGGCGGTGATACGGGTCGGGGCACCGTAGCTGAAGTCGCCGGTTTCCACCACCGTCAGGCCGTTGCACTGGCCAACCACGGCGCCATCGGTGTCTATCATCACCGTGCCTCGCTGTATCTCTTCGTAGAGCCGGTCGCGCGAACGGCTGTGACGGATGATGCGTGCTTGCCAGGCCTCGCCTACGTCGCTGGCGGTCACCACGTCGCGCCCGCTGTTGCCGGTTCGGTAGCTGGCTTCCTGTATCAGGTCGGTGATGCCGCGCATGTGCATCGATAGTCTCTGTGAGTCCTCCACCAGGCGCATGCTGATCTGGATAATGCTGGCAACGGCGTCGTGATCGAACGGATGCAGGCTTTCCTTGCTGACCAGCGTTGCGATCAGGCGGGCATACAGCAGTTCGCTATCCGGCGTGCGCTCGAGGCTGGTTTCGAAATCTGCCGATACTTTGAACAGCTCGGCAAAGTCCGGGTCGAACTCCTGAAGCAGGTAGTACAGAACGCGATCCCCAAGGAGAATCACCTTGATGTCAAGCGGTAGCGCCTCTGGCTCCAGCGCGACAGTGCTGACCAGGCTCAGCTGTTCCGCCAGCGACTCGATGTGGACCTTGCCAGCGAACAGCGCTCGCTTGAGGCCTTCCCAGGCATATGGCTGCGACAGTAATTTGTGCGCATCGATGATCAGGTAGCCGCCGTTGGCCCGTTGCAGCGCACCGGCGCGGATCTGGGTAAAGTCAGTGATCAGCGTACCGTATTGCACCGTATGTTCGATGCGTCCAAGCAGGGCGACAAAACTTGGGTTGTCCTCGTAGATGACGGGCGCCCGGGTGCTTTCCGCGTTGTCCACCAGCAGGTTGACCTGGTAGCTCCGCCGCAGGGAGCCGGGCGTCTCCAGTTCCTGCTCCGGGTCCTCGGTCTCGGGCGGTGTGCGGAAGGCGTCGGCGTTGACGATGACGTCCTCTTTTACCTGTTCCAGGTAACCCGCGACCTGTGGCAGGTCCGGGTATTCATCCATGAGAGTGGTGACGATCTGGTGTACGGCGTTAGATGCTGTTTTGCTGTTCAGCTCCCTGAGGCGGGCGCGGGATTCCCGCTGCCACTGCGGGATATGCATGTCGAGCACTTCCTGCAGATGTTCCTGCAGAACACCGACCTCGCTTTCGAAACGCGCTTGCTCCTTCTTTGGCAACTTCTCGTATTCTTCCGGAGTGAGCGGGTGACCATCCTTGAGCGGGGCGAAGCTGAACTGTTCTGTCTGCGGATCCTGGATAAGGTTGACGCTACGCCGCTCGGCTTCCTTTGCCAGCCTGGCGAAGGCCTTGTGCTGATGTTCCTCAAAGTCATCCTCGATGCGCCGCAGTGGCACCAGGTACTCGTTGCGTTCGAACGCAGCCGGGATTGCCGCGCGCAGTTCCTCCACCAGCTGCAGCATGTCGTCGCACAGTTTCGACCCACGGCCGGCGGGCAGCTGTAACAGTCGCGGTCGGGAAGGTTGTTTGAAATTGTTGACGTAACACCAGTCGGACAACTCGCTGGGGCTACGTGTTTGCTGTTCCAGCAGGCTGCGCACAGTCGCGCGCTTGCCAACGCCGGCCGGTCCCAGCGCGTAGATGTTGTAGCCGGGATTCTGGATTCCGATGCCGAAGTGTATGGCGTCGACGGCACGTTCCTGGCCAATGATGCCGGGCAGTTCTTCCAGATCGGCAGTGGTTGCGAAGGAAAAATGCAAACTGTCATAACTCTGGCACAGGGCGTCGGGGTTCAGCGGTGCGATGCGGCTCATAATCTATCTTCAGGACGGGATTGTTGTTGCGGTAAATGGTAGCAAACCAGAGTCCCTGACGTCTGATCTGTTTACAGAACGGATACGGTTTCTGCTTTTATCTTGACATGAATCATTGGTGTTTCACGCGGATTAGACTAGTCTTTATTTAGTATGGTAGCTGGAGGAATGGGTGATGATAACCGTGGCAGCAATTGCCCGGGTGCGATGTGGAGGGGATCCGGAAATTCCGCCTGTAACGCCGCCGGAAGTACCGCCTGAGCAACACCCGGAAGTGCCGGGTGAGCCAGTGCCGGAATATGAACCGGCGCCACCGTCCGAAGTGCCGCCGGATGCACCGCCCGAGATGCCACCGGAAATGCCGCCCGAAACCCGGTCCAGAGCGGCCTTCGAGGGAGAGACGCTATGACCATAGCAGCAACGCAACAACGGTATCTGGTTCAGCGAAAAGCGGAATATGACCTGATGCTGCATCCTCATACCGAATCCAGCCGCGAAACGGCGGAAGCGGCCCACATCTCCGACGATCATATCGCCAAGGCAGTGGTAGTGAAAGATGTGTCGGGCTATGCGATTGTCGTGATCCCCGCCAGTAACTGGCTGAATATGGATCGCCTTCGCCATGAGCTCAACCGCGACCTGCACCTGGCGACGGAAGATGAAATTGCCGAATTATTCGAGGACTGCGAGCCTGGGGCAGTGCCACCGCTCGGGCCTGCTTACGGTATCGAGACCTTGCTGGACGAGTCTCTTACCAGCCTTGCCGATGTGTATTTTGAAGCAGGGGACCATGAGCAGTTGGTGCACCTCCGTGGTGAGGATTTCCAGGCTTTGCTCAGTGGGGCACGGCATGGTTACTACAGCCACGAAAGTGCGTAATTGCGGCCAGGTTTCGTATCTGAACCAGAGTTTTGTTTAGGTTAAAAGCTTGATGATAAGAGCTTTCACAGGAGGGTATCAAAATGTCGAAGAAAGAGATGAAGAAGACTGAAGGCAAGAAGGCGACACCTGTGCATTCCTTGACTCCGTTTGAAGAAATGGAGCGTATGTTCAGCGGTATGTTCCCGCGCACCAGGTTCAGTCCCCCGCAGTGGGAGTGGCCATCATGGGCGGGGACGCCCAGGATGGGGGAAGAGAAGTTACCCAAGCTGGATATCATTGAGCGGGACACTGAGATCGTCGTCCGCGCAGAAGTGGCCGGTGTCGATAAAAAGGATCTCGATGTATCGGTGACAGACCACACGGTAACGGTTAAAGGGTGTACCAAAGAGGAACACAAGGAAGAAAAGGGTGATTATTTCCGTTCAGAGATTTCGCAAGGCGCTTTTTTACGCACTGCCACATTGCCCTGCGAAGTGGACGGAGACAAGGCCAGGGCAAAATTCTCGGATGGCATACTGGAACTGACCATACCGAAACTTGAAGGGTCGAAACGACACAGCATCAAGGTCGAGTAAATAAGCGTGTGCCCGACGCCAGTGTTCAGAACGCTGGCGTCGGGGTTTTGAAGACCCGATCCGGAGTGTCAGTCCTTGTGACAGGATCCTTCGCGTATCCATACGCCCTTTTCCTCACAGCGAAGGAGTTCATCACCGCTGCAGACGTATTGACCTATGGCGTAGTTTTCTCCGTTGAAGTGGCAGGCGCTGGCTTCCAGTTCACGGTCAAGGGAGAGGTAATCGTCATCGGCCTCGTCGAAAATAGGGGAGTTTTTCGATTCGGGATCCGGGGCACCAACTTGAGGGACTTCATGAGTATCGGGCATAAACTTGCTCCTGAATGGATTATATCTTGAACAAAGCTACTACTGCTTTTTGTACGAAACTGATAAAACACATGGTAACCATAGAACGGAGGATATGGAAATGGCAGAAAAACTGACCTTGAAAGCGTTGTCGGGTGAGCTGGAAGTGCTGCGCAAGCGTCTGCGTACGCTTGAAGCAGGCTTCGAGCGCAAACTCGAGAAGGCTATGGAAAAAGCCACTGAGAAGCTGAAAGCCCGGATTGAAGCTTCAGACGGGCCAGGTATCAGGATTCAGGGACATGGGGCCGCTGTCGATGTTGATGCCAGACGTCAGTTAATCGCCGAATGCGCCTATCTGCGTGCCGAGCGGCGTGGATTTGCGGGGTGCAGTCCCGATCAGGACTGGCTGGACGCAGAAATGGAAATTGACCAACTGCTGCTACAGGGATGGGTGAAAGACGAAACCCCGGAAAGGACAAGTCAGCAAGCCCAGCCCCAACAGGAGAGCGAAAGTCGGGCATAACTCAGGCGTCGCATGTATAACCGAGAAGGTTCAGCCCTTCAAGGAGATGGTCAGCAAGTTGTGGGTGAGCGA
>Ga0316193_10003407_pt1 | contig 11468 bp, 10 predicted proteins | sample MerIslsedime2_MG_FD_207735 | JGI IMG/M metagenome (GOLD analysis project Ga0316193, IMG submission 207735) | Coastal sediment microbial communities from Maine, United States - Merrow Island sediment 2 | ecosystem: Environmental > Aquatic > Marine > Coastal > Sediment | place: USA: Maine... | reverse complement strand
AGTTCGAAATTATCCAGCATCCAGCATCCAGTATCCAGCATCCAGCATCCAGCATCCAGCATCCAGCATCCAGCATCCAGTATCCAGCATCCAGCATCCAGCATCCAGTATCCAGCATCCAGCGTCGAGCATCGGACGACTGTCAGCGAAGGCGCAGAGCGAGCCGACTCGCTACCGCCCTGGCTTGTTTGATGCAATCGTTGACTGAGACGCCCCGGTAGGGCGACCCCGCGAGCTCGATACCTGCTTCTCTGGCCGCTGCCTCGGCCGCAGCCACCCGGTCGAGATGACCGACGGTGTACTGCGAGATCCCCTGCTCCCAGCGCACGATCCACACCCGGTCGGGCTCGGGATCGCTCCCGAACACCCTCGCCAGAGAAACCCGCACTCGACCGAGCAGGGCATCGTCGTCCAGACCAACGACGTCTGGTGATCTCGCGCCGCCGACCATGGCGCGGAGGAAGAGGGAACCGTCGGGAGCCTGGGTTGGGAAGATATCGTGACAGTAGAGGGTGCCGAGCAGGGCATCGTCCTCGCCGCGGGGAACGAGGAATCCAAATCCACTGACAGGACGACCGAAGGCGTTATTGTCCCCGTACCCAAGCATCACCACCGCGATTGGCGCGGTCGGGATCTCGACCAACGGTGCGACGGCGTCGGGCGCGAGCTGCGTCATCAGACGGGCGGCGCGCTCGGCCGGCAGGGCGAGGAGGGTCGTTTCCGCCTCGATGACACCGTCCTCGGTATGCAGGATGTGATTCAATCCCCCGCGCTCGAGGGTCTGCAGTGGTCGCTTGAGGAGCAGGCGATCGCCGGCGCTTTCGGCGAGTCGATCGGTCAAGCGAACCATGCCGCCGGAGAAGGTCGTGAGCGTCCCACCGGGTCCAGCCGGCCCGGCGGAGCGGGACCCTGTCCTCCTGGCTTCCCGCATCTTGGCGAAGAGAGCCTTGGTCAGTGAACCGTGCTCGGACTCCATGGCTGCCATCTTGGGGAAGGTGGCGGCAAGTGACAGCTCGCGGGAGTCGCCGGCGAAGACCCCGGTGACCATGGCATCGACCAGGACTTCCGCCGCCTGCCGTCCGATGCGTCGGCTGGCGAATTCAAAAACCGTCTCGTCGTGACCGGGGTGGGGCGAAGCAAAAGGTTCGGCGAGCAGACGCAGGCGCCCGTTGAGAGGTAAAACACTGGAGAGCATGAAGGCCGGAGGCGAGGTCGCTACGCGGCGGAGCTTGCCGTCGCGCAATATGAATCGGTCTGCGGCTGCCTCGTCAGCCCGCGCGAGCGCGTCGTCAAGACCCTGGATCGAAGCCAGCTCGAGAGTGTCGGGGGCGTTGTCGAGAAAACCCTGTGGCCCCCACTCGAGGGTGAATCCGGTGTCGAGTTCGGATCGGATCTTGCCGCCGGCCCTGCTCGACGCTTCGAGGATCACATAGTCCTGGATTCGGTGGTCGTGCTCGAGCCATGCGGCGGTCGCGAGCCCCGTGATTCCGCCGCCAATAATCGCAATCAGGGGGTTCAATCCTCGGCGCCCATTGGATCTCTGGATGTGAAGTCGGCGAGCAAGGATGCCGCGGCTTTGACTCCGGTAACGATCGCCGCTTCGTCGGGCCGGAAGGTCGGTGTGTGGACGTAGTCCGTCCAGCCTTCGGCGGCGTTGGCTACGCCGAGGAAGAAGTACACCCCGGGCAACTGCTGCTGATAGTAGGCGAAATCCTCGGCGGCCATGATCGGATCGCCCACAAGTACGTTTTTGGGGCCGAGGCTGCGAGCGAAGGAAGCCTGAGCGAACCCGGTCAGACCCTCGTCATTGTCCACCACGGGCGCGGTCCGTTCGTAATCGAGCTCGTAGGTGGCGCGGTTGGCCTCACAGATGCCGGCGACGATTCGTTCGAATCGCTCGGGGATCTGCGCCCAGGTCTCGGGGTCGAGGGTGCGCACGGTGCCGGTGAGTACCGCTTTGGCGGCGATGATGTTATAGCGGCTGCCGGCGTTGAGGGTGCCGACCGACACGACCAGCGATCTGCGGGCATCGACCTCCCGCGAAGCTATCGCCTGGAGCGCCGTCACGACCTGAGAAGCGACATACACCGCGTCGATGCCGTCGTGGGGCGCCGAGCCGTGCGTCATGCGCCCATGGATCGTGATCGTGAAGCGGTCGCTGGCCGCCATGAAGCCGCCCGGCCGCACGACGACAAAGCCTGCCTCGGCGATCGGCATCACGTGCAGCCCGAAGATCGCCTCGGGCATCGGTTTCTCGAGGACTCCTTCGGCGATCATCATCATGGCGCCGCCCTCTTCACCGACCGGCGGCCCCTCTTCGGCCGGCTGGAAAATGAACTTCACCGTGCCGTGCAACTGGTCCTTGAGCTTCATCAACACTTCGGCGGTACCGAGACCGACCGTGGTGTGGATGTCGTGCCCGCAGGCGTGCATGACCCCGTCATTGGTCGAACGGTACGGAACATCGACCTGCTCATGGATCGGCAGCGCGTCAATATCGGACCGCCACGCGACCACCGGCCCGGGGAGGGCGCCCTCGAGGACCGCAACGACCCCGTTGTGGGCAACCCCGGTCTGCACCTCGTAACCCATTGCCTCGAGGCGACGGGCGATCTCGGCGCCGGTCTTCTGCTCCCGGTTGGAGAGCTCGGGATGTTGGTGGAACCAGCGCCTCGCCTCCACCAGCTGCGGCTCGATCTTGGCCGCCGCGGCGGCGATCTCGTCATTCATTGTTCGCTCCTCGCTACCGGCGGGAGCAGCCACGATGATGGCCGCGCCCAGGGTGATCATTGTGATGACACGCCATGAAGTATGAGTCGTTTTCATCGCCGCAGGGTAGCATTCTCGTGAGGCCGTCTAGACATCAGAAGATGGAATGGCGACATCACCACAGAGGCACAGAGACACAGAGGAATCACAGAGTTGATCTTTTGAGCGGGCGCTCCTTGGAGGAACGTCACTGCCTTGAACTGGCCGCACTACCAGTCGGGAGCCGAGGTTTGAAAACCTCTCTGTGCGGCTCTGTGCCCTCCGTGACTCTGTGGTTTTTCGACCGTTCCCTGATCCTGTTCCTGCTTCCTGGTCGCCGTGACTGAACCCAGTCGTGACCCCGTAGTCGAACGCCGAGTCTTTCAACGCTTAAGCACTAGCTTTGCTGTTTTGCTGTAGCCCGTCGCCGATGAGGGCGAGGCTGATGACAAGCGCAGTAATGGCGAGGCCGGGGAAGACCGCCAGCCACCAACCACTGAGCATGACCCGCTGGCCCTCGGCGACCATGCCACCCCAGCTGGGCAGAGTCGCTGGGATCCCGAGCCCCAGGAAACTCAACGTGGCCTCGGCGAGGACCAGATTGCCCATCTGGAGGGCCGTGTCCTGGGCCACCGGCGCCTTGAGATTCGGAAGGTAGTGGAGGGTCCACATGCGGGGCCAGCGAGTTCCCGCGACCCTGGCGGCCTGAATGAAGCTGCGAGTGCGCAGCGACAGGACCTGGCCGCGAACCAGCCGGGCCAGACCCATCCAGGTGCTCAGACCGAGGACCGCGATCAAGACGACAGGCCCCGGCCTGAACAGCGCTGACAGCAGGATCAATAACAACAGTATCGGAAAGGCGAGCAGTGCGTCGACCGTCCGCATGAGAACGGCGTCCGCAACCCACCCGCCGGTGGCGGCGGCAAGCCCGACGAAGAGTCCGACCACAAGCGCGATGGTGACACCGAGGGTGGCGACGGCGAGGGAGATCCGGCCGCCTTCGAGCAGACGTCGCAGGACGTCACGACCAAAGCGGTCGCTGCCCAGCCACAGACGAGTTCCGGTTTCTGCCGCGACATCGTCCGACGGGATTGACGACGTGCTTCTCGGGCCGCGGACCAGGTAGAGGCCACCCTCCGTTGTCACTTCGGGCGACATCAGGGTTCGACCGTCGGTCAGCTCGAGGATGGTGACCCGGGTGAGAGGTGGCAGCAGCGAAGCGTGCGAAGGATCTCCATCGCCGGTATCGGCGAGCAGAAACGGGCCGAGGCCGCAGGCGAGGACCAGGACACCGAGTCCGGCGACCCCCCACACCAGCCGCCTCTGGGTCTTCACTGTTCCCCCCGCGACCTCGGGTCGACGACCGCATAGAGGAGATCTGCGACCAGATTGCCGAGGACGACCGCGGCCGCGCCGATCAACGTGGCGCCGAGAATCAGGGGAATGTCGCGTGCGCGCGCCGCGTTGAATGCCACCTGGCCCATCCCCGGCCACGAGAAGATGGTCTCGATAACCACTGAACCGGAGACCAGCACCGGCAGCGCCAGACCGAGCAGGGTTACCACCGGCAACAGGGCAGGCCGCAGAGCGTGGACCAGCAGCAGACGGTGATTTGGGATGCCGCGAGCGCGGGCGGCGAGCATGAATCGCGAGGCGCGGACATCGAGGAGAGTGGCACGGACGTAGCGGGCGGTTCCGGCAGCTCCAACCAACCCGAGACAAACGGCTGGCAGAAACAGGTGGTGGAGAAGGTCGACGAGGGAGGCGAGGCCGCCGAGGCGGGTGGCGTTCACTGAATGCATGTGCGAGGCCGGAAACCAACCGAGGGAGACGCTGAAGACCAGGATCAGCATCCCGGCGAGCCAGAACGACGGCACGCCGTAGAGGGTGAGACTGAGGACCGTGATGACGCGATCGGCCCAGCCGTCGGGGTGTCTCACCGCGGCCATCGCGAGCGCAAGCCCGAGGACCAGGGTCAGCAGGAGGCCGCTGCCGGCGAGCAGCAGGGTCGGCGGCAACGCTCTGGAAAGGACAATCGACACCGGCTCCCGATAAAGGAACGAGGTCCCGAGGTCGCCGGTCAGTACCGCCCCGAGCCAGCTCAGGTACTGGTCTCCGGCCGACCGATCGAGGCCGTAGCGGGCGCGGATGGCGTCGCGGGTTTCGGGTGAGAGACGGGGGTTGTCGATGGTGTCGGCGTAGGACCCCGGCGCCGCCTGCACGACCATAAAGGTCACGGTCGCGACAAGCCACACCAGTGGCACCAAGGCAGCCAGCCGCCGCAGGGCGATGCGTTTCATGTATCCAGCTCAGTCTGAATCGAGGTCACATCTGGATTATAGGCGGGTGGAGATATCAACGCCCCCGCTCGATTCTGGATACTGGATACTGGATGCTGGATCCGCCCACCCACCCACTGTTCTACTCGAGTTTGGTCTTCGTTCTGGCGATATCCAGCATCTAGCATCTAGCATCCAGCATCTGTTCAATCGCGCATGGACATCGGTCTACTCCGCGATCGTCCATTCGTCGACGTTGAAGTAGATGGTTGCATCATTGATATCCGCTCCCTGCACTCGCGAGTCGAGGCCGACCAGGCGGACGTTCTCGACCAGGAAGGTATAGGGCTGGTCGGCGACGATGAGCTCCTGAATGCGGTCGAGGAGCGGTTTCTGCGCCGCGAAGTCGGGTGCCGCAACGACCTCGTCGAGCAGACGATCAACCTCGGGGCTCGAGTAGCGACCGAAGTTGAACGTCGGGGTGTCGGGTGGGGCGCTGCGCCAGATCCCCTCCAGATCCACCTGGGTCGGTTCCATCCAGCGGTTGACGAAGGCCTCGAAATCACCCTCTGATATGGCCGCCTGTACAGCGCCCCATTCGATCAGGCGGGGCACGACTTCGATGCCGAGGCGGCCGAGGTCCCGTTCGATCATCAGCGCGATGTCCTGGCGTACTTCGCTCTCCGCCGGCGCCAGAATCTCGAACGAGAATTTCCGACCATCGCGATCGAGCAAACCGTCGTTATCGCTGTCCTCCCAGCCGGCCTCGGCCAGCAGCGCGGCCGCCGCGATCGGGTCGAAGGCCAGAGGCTCGAGCTCTCGATTGAAGGCCCACATGGTCGACAGCACCGGTCCCACCGAAGGTTGCGCGAAGCCGTTGTAGACGACCTCGATGAGGGCGTTTCGATCGACCGCCATGCCGAGAGCGCGGCGCACCGTTGGGTCTGCGAAGAGATCGTTTTCGAGGTTCCAGCAGATGTGGGTGTAGGACCGGTCCGCGAAGATTCTCAGCTCGAGGTCCGGATTGGACTGGACCCGCGCCGCTTCGGCCGGTGGGATGTCGTTGACGAGGTCGATGCCTCGGGCGAGGAACTGGGTGAACAGGGCGGATTTGGAGGGGACAATGCGAAAGATGAGGCCCTCCAATTGTGGACGCTCAGGGATGAAGTAGCGCGGGTTGCGTTCGAGGACGATCTCCTGTTGCGGTGTGTGTGTGCCGGGTTGGAAGGGCCCGGCCGACAGGACGTGCTCGCTCCAGTTGGTGTCCTCCCAGGCCTCGAACGGAATCTCCTTCCACGCATGGGCCGGGACGATGGGGCCGTCGTTGACGTCCATCAGCTGGTAGGGATAGCGGTGGGTGAAGGTGTAGCGAACTGTATGCGCGTCGAGCGCCTCGACCTTTTCGACATTATCGGTCAGGTCGGACCACAGCCATCCAAGGGCATCTGATGTCTGCGCCTTCCAGCTGAACATCAGATCCTCGGAGGTCACCGGGACACCGTCACTCCAGACGGCATCGGCCCGTAGCTTGAAGGTCAGGCTCAGACCGTCCTCCGAAGATTCCCAGGACTCTGCCAGTGACGGCTCGAAGGATGGCGGGTGTTGTTGGTAGTCGACCTGCTCGACCGCCAGTGAGGGGTAAATGAGGGTCAGAACCTCCTCGCTGGTAGCGTCTTCGGCCAGAAACGGGTTCCAGCTCTGGATATCGGACTGGACACCGATGATGACGGTCCCTGCGGGGCGTTCGGGCGGGCCGGTGGGGGCGCACGAAGAAACCAGAAGGGCGACGGCGACTGCGAGCCATGTTCTGTGTTTCATGGGGGTATCGTAGCAGCCACGAGCGCGCTGAAGTCGGATCGAATCGCTATCGCTATCGGAATCGCTATCGGTATCGAAAAGCCTGGTGAGCGCGACGATCATCGATAGCGATAGCGATAGCGATCCCGATAGCGACCGAAAATCGAGCACGGAGACGGGCACGGGCCCGGAAGGAGATGTGTACAATCCAATTCTCTGAACGCGTCGGGAGGATTGAATGGCCGGAATCGCATTGATCTCGGTATCGGACAAGACCGGGTTGGATGAGCTCGGGCTCGAGCTGCGTGCACGCGGTTGGAAGATCATCTCGACCGGCGGCACGGCCCGCGCTCTGCGCGACGCGGGATGCGAGGTGCTCGAGGTCAGCCGCCACACCGGTTTTCCGGAAATCCTCGGTGGCCGGGTCAAGACCCTTCATCCCTGGGTCTTTGCCGGCATCCTCGCGGCGCCGACCGCCGAGCACGAGGCGGAGCTGTCAGAGCTGGAGATCCCGAATATCGACCTCGTGGTTGTCAATCTCTACCCGTTCCGCGAAACGGTGGCTCGTGACGATACAGACCTCGAAGAAGCCGTTGAACAGATCGACATCGGTGGCCCGAGCCTCATTCGGGCGGCGGGAAAAAACCACGCGCGGGTGACCGTGGTGGTGGATCCGGCTGACTACGCCGAGGTTCTCGACGAGCTTTCCGAGGGTGAAGCGGATGGCGATTTCCGGCGTCGAATGGCGGTCAAGGCCTTTCGCCATACCGCCGCATACGACTCGCTCATCGCAGCACATCTGCCGCGGCTGATGGGCGAGGAAAGGCCGGCCGCGGCGGCTGAGGTGGCGGAATCCCTGCTTCGCTGCCAGGAGGTCGAACTGCGCTACGGGGAGAACCCCCACCAATGGGGCGTGCTCGCACGAAGCGAGCCTGCGTCCGGTCTGGCCGGTGCTCGCCAGATCCAGGGTAAAGCCTTGTCATACAACAACCTCGGCGACGCTACAGGGGCGTGGCGACTGGTGTGGGACCTTCCCGGGGCCGGGGTGGCGGTGATCAAGCACGCCAACCCCTGCGGAGTGGGTCTCGACGACAACATGGCAGAGGCTTTCCGCAAGGCCCGCGCAACCGATCCGGTGTCGGCGTTTGGTGGGGTCATTGCCGCCAATCAAAAGGTGGACGGTGCGTTCGCCGAGGTGGTCGTGGAACAGTTCGCAGAGGTGGTGATCGCTCCGGGCTACGACAATGCCGCGCGCGAGGTCTTTGCGCCCAAGAAGAACCTGAGGGTGCTCGAGGCCCAACCGGTCGAGGGTCGCGGTCTGGTGGTTCGCGATGTCGACGGGGGTTTTCTGATTCAGGAATCGGACGCGGAGTGGGAGGGTGAGGAGCGGGAGATCGCGACCGAAAGGACGCCGAGCGAGGACGAGCTACGTGCTCTCGAGCTTGCATGGCGCGTGGTCAAGCACGTTGGCTCCAACGCCATCGTGGTTGGAACGGAGGATCGAATCATCGGCATCGGCGCCGGCCAGATGAGCCGGGTGGATGCAGCCAAGATCTCGGTGGCCAAGGCGGCCGAGATGGACCACGATCTCGCCGGCAGTGTTGCTGCCTCTGACGCCTTCTTTCCGTTCCCGGACGGGGTCGAAGCGTTGCATGCGGCGGGTGTGCTGGCCGTCATCCAGCCTGGCGGATCGATTCGCGACAATGACGTCATCGAGGCGTGCAACCAGCTTGGCGTGGCGATGGTGTTGACGCGAAGGCGTCACTTCAGGCACTGATTTCCACCCGCCCAGGTGCAGGGTTCAGGGTTCAGGGTACAGGGCCCACCCACCCTCCTCTGATCCCTGTGCCCTGGGCCCTGTGCCCGGGGGGATGGGGCGGGTGGGTGGACGGGGGGGCGGGTCCGGGCTAGCATGAATGAAGAAATCACGACCTCCGGGGGTGCAGATGGAGGAGTCGTCCAGTGTAGGGGTGGTCCTGAGGTTCCGCGATGGCCACCTCACCCGTGCAATTTTGACGAGGGATTTTACTCCCCTGGATTTCGCAGTCGAGGCCGAGGCCGAGGACGGCGAGAAACTGCAAGTCAACATCTCTGAGCTCAAAGCGGTCTTTTTTCTCAAGGATCCGGGCCGACGCGAAGCCGAGCTGCAGATTGGCGCCGTGGTAGTTGATCCGCCGCCCGGAGCGCCCGCGCGGGTCGAGTTCTTCGATGGCGAGATCATTCACGGTCTGGTGCAGGAGTATCGGATGGAGGACAGTGGCTTCTTCCTCTATCCAACATCACCGGAGAGCAACAACGAGAAGGTCTTTGTGGTTGCACGGTCGATCAATACGCTTAGCCTTGAAGGCTGAACCAATCTTCATGAATCGGGCGACATTTTCGATTGCGTGCGTCGCTGTTGCGCTTGCCTCTGGCATTGGAGCGCAGGAGTCCGGGATGCCCGCGCTGGAAGCCCTCAACTCTGCTCTGCGCGACAAGCCCGCATGGCGGGCTGAATATAGCCAGGAGTACGTCGCTGCCGGGATGGGCGCCGGAGACGAGGCCTCAGGGGTCGTCGTGGTGGCATTCCCCGATCACGCGCTCTTCCGTGCCGTCGAACCAGCGGGCCAGATGATGGGTCTCGAGGGGCGGCTGGTGCGGCTTGTCGACCTCGAGGTTCCGAGCTGCGACGAGCACCAGCTCGATGACGACGAGTGGGCGAGAGTGCCGCTGGCGGCGGTGCTCGATCCGCAGGGTGCGGTGGATCGATTCACGGTCCTCGAGCTTGGCGCGAAGGGTTTCACCCTGGTGCCGCGTGAGCCAGGTGGCGTCGACCGCGTTGAGGTGGTCCTGGGTGAGAACGATCTTCCGGACGAGGTGGTGGTGGTCGATCCGCAGGGTGCGACCAACCGCCTCAGCTTCACCTCCTGGCACCCAGCAGCCGGCCCTCCTGACGGCAAGTGGCTCCCAGAACCACCTCCCGGCCTCGAGTGCATCGGCGACGATCGAACAGACTTCTAGCCGTTCTTTTCCGTTCCCGTCCCCGTCCCCGTACCCGTTCCCGACGGCCCGCTCTCCCCTGATTCAAGGTAGGAGGCCCACTCACCCAACCCTTTGTAAACGCAAAGACGCAAAGACCGCAAAGAAGCCGCTAAGGACATATTTAGAGTTCGTCTTTGCGATGCTCTTCGCGCTCTTTGCGTCTTCGCGGTTACAACGCTGCTGCAGCTGGGAGATGCATCCCATCGATGGTGTCACGCAACAATCCCCGGGGTGGGTGGGTGGATCGAGCATCCAGTATCGAGCATCCAGCATCGGGTGGACGGGCGGCTGGCGCGCTACACGCCCCTGTCCAATAGCAAATGACTGGCGTGGATGAGCGCATCGCGCTCGGGCCCGGGCGGAAAGGCCTGTGCCCGTTCTGCGGCCTCGGCGGAGTATGCGTAGGCCCGCTGTCGAACCTCGTCGAGAACTCCGGAAGTGCGCACCATCTGCAGCACTTCTTCTTGCGAAATGGCATCAAACGAGCCGCTCGAGACCACTTCGGCGAGCCTGTCCCGATTCCGACCGTCGATTCGCCGGAGGAGGAGGATGATCGGCAAGGTGACGCGACCCTCGAGCAGATCCGCCATCACGGGTTTCCCGAGGTCGGAACGCGCAGCAGTGAAGTCGAGCAGATCATCCACCAGTTGAAATGAGACACCAACGCTGCGGCCGAAATCCAGCAGGTTTTCGGTGAGGTGCAGGGTCGCCGGTTGGAAGAGTGCCGGCAGCGCGCATGCGGCCGCGAAGAGCTCGGCTGTCTTGCGCTGCGTGATGTCCATGTAGGTGCTCTCATCGACATCGAGTCGTCCCCGCACACGATCGGCCAGGATCTCGCCTTCGGTCATCCTCAGAGTGGCCGACGTTAAAATCCGCATGACTTCGATGTCGCCGAGCTCGAGACACAAATCCATAGTCCGTGTATAGAGCCAGTCACCCACCAGTACCGTGGTTTGGTTGCCCCATGTGTTGTTGGCGGTCGGTTGTCCCCGGCGCAGATCGGATTCATCGATGATGTCGTCGTGGATCAGAGTGGCGGTGTGGATCATCTCGAGCACCGCGGCGTAGCGCACGTCCCGCTCACCCTTGTATCCGAGCATCCTGCTGACCAGCAGCACCAGGGCGGGCCGAAGCCTTTTGCCTCCGCTCCCGAGGACGTAGGTGGCGACGTCGCGGACCATGGGCTGGGCAACCTTGAACTCGCGGCCAAAGAACTTCTCGACCTCGTCCAGTCTGTCGAGCACAGGGCCGAAAACCTGCCGAATCTGGCGCGCCTGTTTGAGCGAGCTGACCGTCGCCTTCATCCGCGGAGAATAACACGGCGGATGAATTAGGAATGAGGAATTAGGAATGAGGAATTAGGAATGAGGAATGCCGCCCACCCACCCGCGGGCGGGATATATCCCGCCCCGTTTTGTCATCCCGACCGAGGGCCCGTCGGGCCCGAGCGGAGGGATCTATGGAGTCTGGGCAGAAGTGCGCTGACTCCGACCTCACAGATGCCTCGGCTCGCTTCGCTCGCTCGGGATGACATGTTCTTTGGAAACGGGCGGAATATATGCCGCCCGACCACCCGGTTTCGAATTTCGGATTGAGGGATGGAGGAGGGATTAGCTCCAGACG
>Ga0316193_10003404_pt1 | contig 11469 bp, 6 predicted proteins | sample MerIslsedime2_MG_FD_207735 | JGI IMG/M metagenome (GOLD analysis project Ga0316193, IMG submission 207735) | Coastal sediment microbial communities from Maine, United States - Merrow Island sediment 2 | ecosystem: Environmental > Aquatic > Marine > Coastal > Sediment | place: USA: Maine... | reverse complement strand
GCAGGTCCAGCACGTCCGCCGAGATCGGGCGGCCTTCCCGCTCAAGCTGTCTGAGCGCCTTTCGAGTGCGCTCGACCAGGGCGCCGTACGTCACGACTGTGAGCTCCGTGCCCTCCTCCACAAGTGCCGCGCGGCCGAACGGGATCATGTAATCCGGCCCGGGATAGCGGCCCTTGTTGTAGGTCTGCCGGTACAGGTGCTTGTGTTCGAGGAACAGCACCGGGTCGTCGCAACGAATTGCGGTCCGCAGCAGTCCGTTCGCGTCCTCGGCGTTCGATGGGCAGATCACGTGCATGCCCGGCGTGTGCGTGAACAGCGAGGCACCGGTCTGCGAATGGTACAGCGCCCCGCCGGACAGGTAACCGCCGTAGGTGGTGCGAACCACGACCGGACAGGTGAACGCCCCGTTCGACCGCCACCGCATCGTGGTCATCTCGTTTCGCAGCTGGTGGAAGGCCGGCCAGATGTAGTCGAAGAACTGGATCTCGACCACCGGCTTGAGACCGCGCAGGGCCATGCCGATCGCGCGTCCGACGATGTTCGCTTCGGCCAGCGGCGAGTTGAACACCCGCTCCGAGCCGAACTCGCGCTGCAGCCCGGCCGTGACCTTGAACACTCCGCCCTTGCCCTTTACCTCGTCCAGGTACCGGTCGCGCGATACGTCGGCTACGTCTTCCCCGAACACCACGATCCGCGGGTCGCGCCGCATCTCGTCCCGCATGCAGGCGTTGACCAGGTCCACCACGGTCGTCTCGGTCGCCTCTTCCGGGTACTGCGGCTCGGTGGCGAAGTCGTCCGAGGTGGAATCCAGGTCGTGTGAAAAGACGTTGACGTAGACCGTATCGGCACCCGGCTGCGGACGCTCGGCGGCCCGCTCCGAGGACTCCGTGATCTCGGCATCGATTTCTTCCCGGACCCGGGCCAGCTCCTCCTCGGTGGCGATGCCCTCCTGCACCAGGAACGCGCCGAAGTTCGTGATCGGATCTCGCTCATCCTCGGCATCACGCTCGACTTCCGGCTTATACATCCGCTCGTCATCCGACATCGAGTGGCTGTACGGTCGGATCACGTGCGCATGGACGAGTGCGGGTCCACGACGCTGGCGGCAGTGCTGAATGACTTCCTGGAACACCCCGTAGCTGGCGATCGGATCGGTACCGTCCACTTCGCGGATCATCAGGTCCGGGAAGCTCGACACGACCCGCGAGATGCTGCCGCCGGCCGTATTCACCTCGACCGGGACGGAGATCGCGTAGCCGTTGTCCTCGACCAGGTAGATCACGGGCAGCTTGAGATTGCTGGCCGTGTTGAGGGACTCCCAGAACTCGCCCTCGGAGGTCGTTCCGTCGCCCGTCGTGACCAGCACGACTTCATCGTCGTCGAACCGGATCTCGTCCGCGAGGCCCAGCTTCGCGGCTCGCACGCCAGCCTCGGCACAGCCCACGGCCTGCAGGAACTGCGTGCCGGTCGGGCTCGATACCGAGACGATGTTCCAGTCCTTGTGACCCCAGTGCGACGGCATCTGCCGACCGCCGCTCGCCGGGTCTTCCGCGGCGCCGACTCCCTGCAGAAACATCTCGTACGGCGTCACACCGAGCTGCAGGCAGAGCGCCCGGTCCCGGTAATAGCCGAAGAACCAGTCCTGCCCCGACCGGAGAGCCATTCCGGCGGCAGTGAGAACCGCCTCGTGTCCCGCACCGCTGATCTGGAAGAAGATCTTCTGCTGGCGTTTCATCAGCAGCTCGCGGTCGTCGATACGCCGTGAGGTGACCATCGTGCGGTACATGGCGAGCAGATCGGCGGGCTCCAGTCCGAACCTCTCGGCCGCCGTCCGGTCCATCATTCGATCAGGTGTCGTCGCCATCCGGTATCTATCCTCGGTCCTGTCAGGCCTGACTTCCGGGCCGATTGAACGCTGAAGCAATTGAATTGAACGGTCGAACATAATCGCCCGCAGGGCTATCGACCACCGAATCTACGCTTCCCGCACCCGGGCCTCGCTTCTAGGTTGAACGAATGGACAGATTCGACCGCCCTCCCCGTCTCGCCGCGATCGACGTCGGCACGAACTCCATGCGCATGATCATCGCGGAAGTGGAGAGCCCCGCCACCTATGCCATCCTCGACGATGAGCGGGCCCAGACCAGGCTTGGCGAGGGCCTGTACAAGACCGGGCGGATCGGAGATGCGTCGTTCGAGCGCTCGCTGGAAGCGCTGGGCACCATGAAGGCGATCGCCGACGGCAACGAAGTCGACGAGATGCGGGTGATCGCCACGAGCGCGATCCGGGAGGCCGATAACGGGGCCGACTTCGTCCAGGCAGCGAGCGACAGGTACGGCGTCGAAGTCGAGATCATCCCCGCGGAGGAGGAGGCGCAACTCGCGTTCCGGAGCGTCCTGCAGCACTTCCGGCTCGACGACGGTCCCACATCCATCGTGGACATCGGCGGCGGCAGCATGGAAGTCGTGCTCGTCGCCGGAACCGTGATCGACGACGTCTACTCCCTGCCCCTCGGTGCGGTCCGACTGACTGAACAGTACGTGCACTCGGATCCAATCCAGCAGGACGACTGGAAGGCGCTGCGCCGGGGAATCCGGCGCGAAATCCGGGACCATCTGGGCAAGCCGAATTTCACCACCCCGACGATGATCGGGAGCGGCGGGACGTTCTCGGCGCTGGCGGGGATGGCGCAATTCGAACGCGATGGCGAGGTCGGGACGACCCACGGATACGTCCTCAGCCGCGCGGACCTCGTGCACCTGCTGGATCGGCTGAAGGAGACACCGCTCAAGCAGCGAAAGCAGATTGGCGGGCTCAATCCCGAGCGGGCCGACATCATCCTGGCCGGGGCCGCCGCGATCGAGAGGCTGGCCAAGGCGCTCGGTGTACAGCGGATCATCGTGAACGAGCGGGGAATCCGGGACGGAGTCCTGCTCGAGATGATCGGGCGCCGATTCCCCGAAGAACCGACCGTGCCGCTGCACGAGAACCGCCTCGAGTGGGTGAGGTCATTCGGCAGGAAGTGTCACACGAACGAGCCCCATTGCGAGCAGGTCGCCATGCTGGCCGGACAGCTGTTCGATGCCCTCCAGGTACCTTTCGACCTGGATCCGGCCGATCGCGAGCTCCTGGTCGCCGCCGCCCTGCTGCACGACGTCGGCTACCTGATCAGCCACCCGAAGCACCACAAGCACTCGTACCACATCATCAGCAACAGCGGGCTACCAGGCTTCACGGGGCGGGAGATCGAGCTGATCGCACTCGTGGCTCGATATCACCGCCGGGCACACCCGAAGAAATCACACCCCGAGTTCGGCCGGCTCAGCCCGGAGGATCGGCGAAGGGTCCGCAAGCTGGCTGGAATTCTGCGCATCGTCGACGGACTCGACCGCACGCACGGTCAGGCAGCAAAGACGCTGATCGTGGAAGCGGACGACGACAGGGTTCGCATCGAAGTTCAGGCCGACTCGAACCCCGAGGTCGATCTGTGGGACGCGAACCGGAAGGCCGGACTGTTCGAGTCCGCGTTCGAACGGGAGACCGAGATCGTCAGGTCCAGTCCCGACCAGGCGTAATCGGCTTACGGCGCCGCAGCCGGGTCGCCTCGAAGTTCCTCGCATGGGCGGCCTGGATGAATCGCGCGTGGCACCCGAGTTCTTCCTCGGCGGTCCCGGGAAGCAGCTGCTCGTAGCTTCCGTCCGGCCTCATCTCCCACGCCTGCCGCCGGTCCGCGAGCTGCGTGTCCAGGATGGAACGCAGGATCAGCTGCAGTCCTTCATCCTCAACCGGCGCGAGGAGCTCGACCCGGTTCTTTAGATTTCGCCGCATTGCATCCGCCGAACCGATCCAGTACTCCTCGTCCCCAGCGTTCTGGAAGTAGTAGACCCGGGAATGCTCGAGGAACTGTCCGAGCACGCTGATCACTCGAATATTCTCGGACAATCCTTCGATTCCCGGTCGGAGCCGGCAGGTGTCACGAACGATCAGGTCGACCTTGACTCCAGCGCGGGAAGCAGCGTACAGGGCCGCCGAGACATCCGGATCCTCGAGCGCGTTGAGCTTCAGCTGGATGAGGCCGGACTCACCGGCCCGGGCGTGCTCGATCTCACGCTCGATCTTCTCGAGGATCGCCGGCTTCATGATCTTGGGAGCCGGCAACAGCTTACCATACTCCCGTTTCGGTCGATAACCGGTCGTCAGGTAGTTGAATAGCTCGGTCAGGTCTTTCCCGATCTGTTCGTCGCAGGTGAACAGGCCGAGATCGGAATACCCCCGGGCAGTCCCGGCGTGATAGTTCCCCGTCCCGACATGGCAGTATCGTCGCAACCCGTCGTAGTCCTGCCTGACGACCATGATCGTCTTGCAGTGTGTCTTGAGCCCCAGCACTCCATACGTGACGTGGATACCCGTCGAGCCGAGCTTGCTGGCCCACCGTATGTTGGCCGCCTCGTCGAACCTGGCCTTCAGCTCCATGACCACTGCCACCTGCTTCCCGTTGCGGGCGGCTTCCATCAGGTACTCGATCGCTTTCGACTCGGACGAGGTCCGATAGAACGTCATCTTGATCGCCCGTACTTTCGGATCCTCGGCGGCTTCCTTGAGGAACCGCTCGACCGAGGTGTGGAAGGAGTCGTACGGGTGGTGCACCATCACGGACCCGGCCTCCCGGATCGTATGGAAGACACTGCGCTCATCGGTGAACGCCGGGTGATCGACGGGCCGGTGGGGCTCGTAGCGCAGCTCGGGCACATCGATCCGGGCCAGTTCGGCCAGGTCGCGCAGCGCCAGCATTCCATCCGCCTCGAACACGTCCTGCGCCTCATTGAGGCCCAGTTCGGCAGCGATCATTCCCCGGTGCAAGGCCGCCATCCCGGCTGCCACCTCGAGTCTGACGATCGGTGCGAACTTCCGATCCCGAAGCTCCGTCTCGATCATTGCCAGAAGGTCATCCGCCGTCTCCTCGTCCTGCTCCGTGTCCGCATTCCGCGTGACCCTGAACTGCTCGCAGCTCTCGACGATCATGCCGGGAAACAGGAGATCGAGATTGCCCGCCATCACGCTTTCGAGCGGGACGTAGATGTGTTCATCCCGGACCCGGATGAACCGGGGAACGCCGATCCCGAGCGGCACCTTGACGCGCGCGAGCGAAGCCATGTCGTCATCGGGATAGCGCAAAGTGACGAGCAGGTTCAGCGACAGGTTCGAGATGAACGGGAACGGGTGTGCAGGGTCGGTCGCCTGCGGAGTAACGAGCGGAAATACGTTCCGCACATAATAGTCGCGCAGCCAGTCCCGATCTCCCTTGGTTACGTCGTCCCAGCCGAGAACCTGGACGCCGTGCCCCTCGAGCTCCGCATAGACTCCCAGCGCCACGGCCCGCTGCTTCGCCACCTGGGCCCGAACCTGCTCGTAGGCCGCCTCGATCTGCTCGTGCGGCGTCCGTCCGTCAGGGCTGAGTCCGGTCACTCCCGCCTCGAGCTGCTGCTTCAGACCTCCGATCCGCTTCATGAAGAATTCGTCGAGATTCGAGCTCACGATCGACAGGAAGAACAGTCGCTCGAGGAGAGGAGTACGGTCGTCCTCGGCCAGGCCGAGAACGCGTGAGTTGAAGCTGAGCCAGGTCAATTCGCGGTTGAGATACAGCTCGGGTCGGTCGAGATCCCACTCCCCGTCCGGACCGGGCACGGGCACCGGTCGATCGTCTCCCGGGGAAACGAATGGAATCCGTTCCGTGCCCGCGGAGGGAGCCCCGGTCTCGTCCCGCTCAGCGGCTGGCTGAGCACCGTTCGTCTCCGACTTCCGGTTCACCGGAAGTTCCTCGGCGCTCTCGAGTTCGATCCTGTTCACACCGTGCACCTTCGTCATGTGCCCCCGACCCTACCGGGCGAGATTCACGTTCAAGTATTCCGGCTCGTCAGTTACCTCACGAACGATGTACGACTCCAGCCAGTCCGGCGGTTTGGACTCGTGGTCGGCGGACGGAAGCTCGACCTCCGCCAGCCACAGGTCGCGGTCGGTGAACCCGTCCACTTCCCACACGAGTCCGCCGTAGGGGAACCGGAAGCGCTTTTTCGTCAGGCGCCGTCCTTCCGTCAGTGGCCACAGACGGTCGAACAACTCCGGGTCGATCTCCTCCTGTACCTCTACCCGCACCAGTCCCGAGCCCAGCTTTATGCTCCGCACGTGCAGGATTCGGTCCGCGTCCACGATGCGTCGCAGCCGTTCCTGGATGCGCGAACCGGGAAGGTATCCCTGCTCGATTTCGCGGGCCGAACGCCCTGATACCTCCTCGGGCGCACCCGATAGCAGGTACTTGCGCTCGATCTCCAGCGCATCGGGTGTGGCATCCGCGATACGGTGACAGATTCGCTCGACATTGGCCTGAAAATCGGTCTTCGCCGGCCCGCGCCAGCCGGCCTCGAAGTCCGAGAACCGTGCCGCCTGTTCCTGCCGCAGCAGGGCTCCCAGCTCGGCTTCTCCCGGACTGACCGCATCGGTCGTTTCCGTGTCGTCGACGTCGGAAGCGCGGACCCGCAGCTCCAGCAACTGGGCGTCCCTGAGGTCACCAAGGGCGTCCTGCAGTCCTTTCAAGCGAACCACCAGGTCGTTGACCGCCGGGATGTCATCGGCCAGCGGCTCGACCAGGTACCGAAGGTATTTACCGCGGATTCGAGCGGCGTGGACGGCGGCGTTGTCCTCCGGCGACTGGATCCTGTCGACCGCTCCCAGGAGTTCCCGGGCGTACTCTGGCACCAGGAACTCGAGCGCCGCAGCGAAACTGCGTGCGGAAGCAGGATTCGTGGGCTGCGCCGGCAGCTCGAGCCAGCTCAGTCGCTGGCGCAGCCTACCTTCCAGTTTCCAGAATCGCGGTCGGACCGTGGCGAGGACCCTGGCATACGAGCCGTCACGCTCAGCCGTCAATTCGGTCGCGAGCCGATCCGCCATCGGTCCTTCGGACGGCGCGAGAACGGGACGGATCGCCTCGAGCCACTCGAGAAGCACTTCCGCGTCTCTTCCGGCACCTGTCGAGCGAGCGAGCTTCTTGACCCTGCGGCGATCCTTCTTCCGAATATCGGGCTTCAGGTCGGACCGGAAGGCGCGCAGGATCGTCCGGAGGCGACGCAGGCTGACCCGGAAATCGTGCAGCGCCTCTTCGTCGTCGGGATCATCCAGCCGGGCGAGCGCTTCGGTCGCGCTATCGAGATGGTTCAGCGCGATGCGCCGGGCGCTCTCGGCGGCCGGGGCCGTCAGAAGTCCGGAGTGATTCACGCGCCTCCTCCGAGCACGCGCAGGTGTGCAGGCGCGACGTGCCAGTGGAGAATCGCGCCTCCCGGTTCGATCGGTCCCGGAAACTCCAGCAGACAACCTCCGCCCTTCTTGAATACGAGGAAGTCGGCAGACGGACCGGCCGCGAGCCAGCTCGCCCACTCCCCGAGGTAGGGTTCGTGACCGACGACGGCGACGAGTCCGCGGTCGGCGACGTCTCGGTACCACGCGAGGAACGCCGACTCCGGGCCGGTCGCCAGCACATCTGCTTCCTCGATCGGGATTCCGCCAAACGCCTCGGAGAGGATTTCCGCCGTCTGAACCGCGCGAACCAGGGGGCTCGTGGCCAGCAGGTCGATCCGGTCGACGAGCTCGTACAGGCCCCGCGCCGCGAGCTGCATGCGGCGCCTGCCCTTCTCGGTCAGCGGCCTGTAGCCGTCCGATTGACCCGTCCGGGCGAACACATCCCGCTCCTCCGCGATCGCGTGCCGGACCATCAGCAGACGGCCTGCGGGTCGATCTATCAAACAGTACCTCCGGTTCAACCTGTCCATACTTGCTCGAGTACAGAGCATGATTCGAGCCTAGCTAGATAACATACAGCATCGTGAGGCCGGAAGCGGTCAGATCTGAGATTCGTGACGGAAGCTCCTACGCCCGAGCGCCACCGGGAGGGCACTTCCTGTTCGGCGCGGGGTCATGTACCTTGTGCGCCCCGCCGGTTCCGGCGGATTCTGGGGCCGTAGCTCAGTCGGGAGAGCGCCTGGTTTGCAACCAGGAGGTCGTCGGTTCGATTCCGATCGGCTCCACTCACGCTTCATCCGATGCCGGTGGAGGGGCTCTACGAGACCGTGGATCACGTGATGCGCAACTCCACGACGCCACCCGGGACCGCATCGTCCCTGGTTGCGACGCTACTCGCCGGCCTCTCTTCGCGCACCCTCGATACGTTAGACGAGCTGGGCGCCCGGGTCCTCGACGTACAGGAGCGCATGGACCGCGATCCGGACGGTGTTGAAGTCGACGATATCCAGAAGCAGAGCACCGCTATCCGGACCCTGGAAGGCATCGTTGGCGAGCGCGTAGTGGTGTTCGACCGACTCCGGGTTCTCGAAACGCCAACTCTCGATCTTGCCGGCCTTGGCGAGTTTCGGATGGCCCTCGCGGATGCCCTCTACCTGGACCGCGCCATCGACCGCCTCGAGAAACACGTGACCGAGCTTCGCGTGCGCTTTGCCACGAACCAGCAGGACCGGACGAACCACCGCCTCGCCGTTCTCACGGTGCTCTCCACCGTGTTCCTGCCACTGACTCTGATGGCCGGCGTCTGGGGAATGAACTTCGAGTTCATGCCAGAACTCGGGTATCGATACGCCTACCCGATAGCCCTCGGGGCGATGGTCGTCATCGCGATTGGGTCGATCGCCTACCTTCGGTCGCGGGGTTGGTTTGACTAGAGGACAGTAGGTGCGGCGGCTCCTCGGTCGGTCGAAAGAGCCGAACTTAGTTGACCGTGTACCCCCGACCCTCGAGACAGACCCCACCGCGGATCGATAGTCCAGACGGGGAATGGGGCCTTCGTCCACTATCCGCAGGTCTGGCCGGCCTCGGAACTCCCATTCTCCAGATACTTCGCTGGAATCGCAGGGTCCAGCGAATCTCGGACGGCCCGCACGGCCGGAGTCATGATCTCGATCGCCGCCGCGTTGAACGCATTCTGGATGTTCTCCAGGAGCTCGGTTCGAGTGGCGAGGCGCTTCTTCGGGTTCTCGAGGGAGACCACGAGGGTGTAGCTCACCGCATAGTCGTCCAGACTGTACTGCTCGACCGTCGGCTGCGGATCGGAGCGGACGTTGGTCGTCTTCTTTCCAGCCCCTGCCAGCAGCTCGTAAACCTGCTGCCACTCGGTGTCGTACCCGATGCCCACTCCGACTCTCAGCTTCAGCCCACCCGCGTTCGCCGCCTCCGAGACGTTGACGATCTCGCCCTGCATGGCCACGGAGTTCGGGACGGAGACCCGCTCGTTGTCCAGGGTCTGAATCAAGGTGAAGAACGTCCCGAGCCGCAGCACATCACCCGTCGTACCTCCGACCCGGACCCGATCGCCGGGCTCGAACGTCTGGTTGTACGTCAGCATCAGGCCGGCGATGAGGTCGCTCACGAAGGAGCGTCCCCCAAACGTCGCCAGGGCACCGAGGAACACCGAGACGCCGGCGAATACGGCGCTGTCGGAGCCTGGCAGGAACGGGTAGACAAGCACGATCCCGAAGATGATGGCCAGTGCATGGATCAGGCGGTAGGTCGGTGCGGCCCACGCGGGATTGAACGATCCCAGCTTGATGGCCCCGCTGCCCACGGCGTCCATGAAGATCCGGAACAGGCGGAGGACCCACCGGAACACCACAACGATCAGGATGACCGTGATCAGGTCTGGAATATATCGGACGATGGCGAGGGCGATCCCGGCCAGCGGTTCCAGCACAAAAGGCATGACCTGGTGCGCGAAAGGCTCCATCGCAGGGATGCTGCTAAGAGCAAGCGGAATGTACAGGTAGAACAGTAACAGGATGAGAGCGAACCGCAGTATCCGGAGGACGAGCCGCGCCACGTCGGCGGCGCGCCCCGGATCCAGGATGACGACTTCCTGGAAGCGGAACCCGGCCGACGCCGTGCTCCAGGCGTTGAGGCGAGCGTCGAGGGAACGGAATGCCCGCTTCACGACCAGCAGCAGCAGGGCCAGGAGCGCCGTGTAGCCGACGATGCGCACGAGGCCGACGATGATGCGTTCGGTTCGCTCCTCGCTCCCCGCTGATAGAGCAGTGGCGATCTCGGCTGCGTAGGTCTTGATAGCCAGCGAAACGGCCAGGATGCTGAGCAGGACGGCCATGTATTGGGTCCCGCGCCGCCAGGCCGCTCGGTGCGTCCTGTCGCCGCCGAAGTGGGACACGATCGTCAGCATCAATTCGCGCAGGCCGAAGATCAGCAGGACCGCCAGAAGAGGAAGAACAAACAGGCCCACGATCCAAGGGGCGAGCCCCAACTCTGCGGCCAGCCAGCTTCCTATCGCTTCCATGCGCTATGAACTCCCTCTCAGAAGGCTGCCAAGACACACGCTCCGGGGTTCCTTCGCGCCCAGCGCGACAGAGCTACTCGAGGATCGCTCGATCGCCTTCAGGAGAGCCACCTGCATGTGTCTCGGCATTACGGATCTTCACGTATCGCCAGACAGATACATCGATTCCTTCTTCCGCGAACTTGAGGCGGACCATGCGAGGAAGGTCGGAGTAAAGTGACCACCAGTCTTCGGTCCTCGCCCAGGGCCACAATTTGACCTCGGCCCACGATTCGTCCAGGCGAGATACCCAGACACTGGGGGCGGGATCTTCCAACACCCTCGGGTCGTCCCGCAACAACTGTTCAAGCACGACGATCGCTTCCTGCAGATCCGTCTCGTATCCGATTCGCGTGACACAATCGGCGCGCCGGTTTGGTTCCACGCTCCGGTTCTCGACTTTCGCGCCCCAGATGTTCCTGTTGGGAATAAGGAGGCGGCGCGAGTCGAACGTGACGATCGTCGTGTTCCACAAGCCCATCGCCCGGATTATTCCGACCTCTCCCGCAACCTCGACCTGGTCGTCAACGTCAAAGGCACGACTCGCCAGGATCGCAATCCCCGCAAAGAAGTTCGATAGCGAGTCCTGTAGTGCGAATCCTACCACCACACCCGCGACTCCCAATCCTGCAAGGAGTGTCGTGGTCTGCACTCCGATGACTGACAGGCCTACATAGAACCCGATCAGCATCGCCACGGGTCGTACCAGGCGCCCCACAAGATCCCTGCTCAGGTGTGACCCGCGAACCAGACGGAGTGCCAGGGCAAGCCGCCACAGGACGGCAAGAAAGATCCGGAAGAAGACGGTGAAGGCCACGACGATGAGTACGCGGACGAATGCGGTGCCGGCATTGTGTCTCAGGTACTGCCACGCATCGGCCGCTTGGCTCCGGACCAGACGAACCAGGACGGCTGGATCCAGAACGTCGCTGGTCACCTCGCCCGTCGTACGGATGAGAGCTTCCTGATAGGCGGCGGTCTCGAACCCACGCTGTTCCAATAGCTGGGTGACGGACGTGATGCTGCCGGCGATAGCCTGAATGCGCATCTCAGTTGCGGCCGATCTGAGCCGCAGGTCCGCAATCCCCGA
>Ga0316193_10003402_pt1 | contig 11474 bp, 7 predicted proteins | sample MerIslsedime2_MG_FD_207735 | JGI IMG/M metagenome (GOLD analysis project Ga0316193, IMG submission 207735) | Coastal sediment microbial communities from Maine, United States - Merrow Island sediment 2 | ecosystem: Environmental > Aquatic > Marine > Coastal > Sediment | place: USA: Maine... | reverse complement strand
AGGGCGAACGTGTATTTCGAGCAAGTCATTGAACGAGTGCCGACTTTTTCTGAGGTTTACCTGCTCCATTCCGATTTGTTTGTACATGCGTTGACCGAAGAGTCGGCCGGCGTGAACCAGGGAATACTTTCTGAAGAAGAACTTGCGAATGCCTACCCCACAGCAATAGCGGACTACGAAGCAGCCGCGAAACACTCCACATCGAAAGCCCAGAACACCATGATGGGCTTGGACCTGGCGTATTTCAGCGGCGATTGGCGGGGATTGGATAGACGCATCACTCGCGCACTGGATACGCCTGGGTGTGATTCGTCGAGCTGGATACAGGTGATTGCGGACGTTTTCGGATACTCCGAGCAATACCTCGAGCAGGCACGGCGCTTACTCGCATGCGATCCTCGATGGTCTCTGTCCTGGTTCAACCTGGCCAGATCCACGCTTCGATCTGGCGATAGCGAAGAAGCATTGCGGATTGCGCGCGAAGGCACCGAAGTTGCACCTGGCGGCTGGCTTGCGACCGCCCTGGTCAGATCGTTAGTTGCAAACGGCAAATACGACGAAGCACTTATGGAAATTGACAGGCGAATCGACGCAGAGGATCTTGAGCTGGCGTTCAAGGCATTGGTCGCGGCGGCCCAGGGAGAACAGAGTCGTCTTGATCAGTTGTTTGAAGAGTTCAAGTCCGTAAACACCGCGGGAAATGAGTGGGTAATTTTGGTTGCTGCCTGGGGTGGCTACCGGGAAGAAGCGAATCGTGCCGCTGCAATGATTGACGAACATCATTTCGGATCATTGACACTTACGGATGTGGCCCAGTGGTGCGCGTGCGGGAAACCGTTTGATCTGGAAGCGACGCCCAATTATGCTGCGAAGCTCAAGGAAAGTGGTCTGAGCTGGTCGCCGCCTTCCGTGATGGACTATCCACTCAAGGATTGGTAACCCGGGTAAGCGGAGACACCGCATCCTTCGATGGCGCGCCAACACAGAGTAGTATCCCTCCATGCCAAACCCCACCAAATTCACTTCCCTCGATCTTCACCCGGCCTTGCTCAGCAACCTCACTGACATCGGCTATACCGATATGACACTCGTGCAAGCTGAGACCCTGCCACATCTGATAGGCGGTGCAGATGTGTTGGCCCGGGCCAAAACAGGAAGCGGGAAAACCGCGGCTTTCGGCCTCGGTCTCCTGAACAAACTGGACGTCGCAACGTTTCGGTCACAGGCGCTGGTGTTGTGCCCGACCCGTGAGCTGGCTGACCAGGTCTCGAAAGAAATTCGTCGACTTGCTCGCGGCATTCCGAACATAAAAATATTGACGTTGTGCGGCGGTGTGCCTCTGGGGCCACAGCTCGCGTCATTGCAGCACAGTCCCCACATTATTGTGGGTACGCCAGGACGAGTCCTGAAACACCTGCGCAATGAGACGGTGATGCTCGGGGAGTTGAAGACACTGGTTTTCGATGAGGCGGATCGCATGCTGGATATGGGATTCGCAGACGAACTGAACGCAATTCTTGAATTTGTACCGAAGGATCGACAAACGCTCTTGTTCAGCGCCACCTACCCGGAAAGCATCGCGGCGGTCAGCAAGCGCGTCCAGCGAAATCCTGCCATCGTCGATGTGACCGACGACGAGCAGCCCGCACAAATCGTGCAAAGCTGGTGCAGCGTAACAAGGGAAAACCGAAACGCCGAACTGGTTCGTGCATTGCGTGCATGGGGCGGAGAGCTCAATCTCGTCTTCTGCAATACCAAGGTTGATTGTGCGGAGGTTGCCAGCTACCTGGTGTCGCAGAATATTGTTGCTGTCGCCTTGCATGGTGATCTCGATCAAATCGAACGCACCGAAGTGCTGGTGCGATTCTCGAACAGAAGTGCGTCTGTGCTTATTGCAACTGACGTTGCAGCGCGCGGTCTCGACGTGAAGGATCTGGACGCCGTATTCAACTACGAATTACCCAAGCAGGCCGAAGTCTATATTCACCGTATTGGTCGGACCGGTCGGGCGGGCAAACAGGGCGTAGCGGTTAGCCTGGTGGAAGAGCGCGAGGAATGGCGGTGGCAGGAAATCGAAGAACTGCTGCCCGATGCTTTTCCGAAGAAATGCGGAATCCCGGATGCGAAGCGTTCGGCCGACACGTTGAGCCCGGCAATGACGACCATTCAGATCAGCGGTGGCCGAAAGAATAAATTACGCCCCGGTGATTTACTGGGTGCGCTCACGGCGGATGGAGGCGTCCCGGGCGACAGCGTGGGCTCGATCGATCTGTTCGATACCCGCAGTTATGTTGCCGTAAAAAACGCTCATGCCAAGAAAGCACTGCGGCAGCTGGCGAGCCGGCCGATCAAAGGCAGAAAGTATCGGGCCCGGATCAGCGGATTCGTTTCCAAGCGCGTGTAAAGCTAACAAACAATCAAATAGAGAACCTATGCTCGCATTCATAAGGAGCAACTTCCGTTGGATCGCCGGCGGATTCATGCTCACGTATTTTTCCAGTTTTGGACAAACGTATTTCATATCTGCTTCTGTTTCAGAATGGCAGGCCGCGTTTGGGCTGAGCCATGGCGAATTTGGGCGGCTCTATATGTTCGCTACGCTTGCGAGCGCACTTTGTCTTCCGTTCGTCGGCAGGTTGGTGGACGTTGTTCAGGCCCATCGCATGATAGCTCTGGTGGTACCTGTTCTTGCCGGGGCCGCGTTACTGGCCGGCTACGCATCTTCCGTGCCAGTACTTGTCTTCGCTGTCTTCGTGCTGAGGCTGTTCGGTCAGGGCATGATGACGCACATAGCGTTGACCTCGACCGGGCGCTGGTTTGTTGCCGAGAGGGGTCGGGCAATATCGCTTGTGGTGCTCGGCCACCAGGGAGGCGAGGCCATGATCCCGTTGGCGTTCGCGGCAATCACGATCGCCTACGGATACCGTGCCGGTTGGGTCGCCGCCGCCGCCGCATTGATTGTCGTTGGTCTTCCCTTCGCTTATTGGTGCTACCGTACGCCTCGCGTACCCCATGGGCAGGCGTCAACGGAGACAAAGACGTCGCCAGACGTGCGCAGCTGGACGCGGCGGGAAGTCTTGAGGGATCCGATATTCTGGGTACTTCTCACGGGCGTTCTGGCGCCCGCGTTCATTGGCACAACGATCTTCTATCATCAAAATTACCTGACGGCGTTGCACAATTGGCCGCCGCAGCTTTTTGCTACCTCATTACTGGTCATGGCGTTGACCACCGTTGGCTGCGCGTTGTTTACCGGCGCAGCGATCGATCGGTTTGGGGCAACCTCGGTTCTACCGTATTTTCTGCTGCCGCTATCGGCCGCGTGTTTCGCATTGGCCTACAGCGGGCCGGAAATAACGCTATTCATTGTGATGGTATTGCTTGGAATCAGTTACGGCGTGGCGTCCACGCTGTTCGGCTCACTGTGGCCGGAAATCTATGGCCTCGCTAACCTGGGAGCTGTTCGCTCTGTCACCGTCGCGGCAGCGGTTCTTGCGACGGCCGCCGGGCCCGGATTGACCGGTACTTTGATTGATCGAGGCATGGACCTGCCGGCGCAAATGAGTTTCTTCGGCTTCTACTGTCTTTTGGCAGCGGGCGCTATGATGACAGCGTCTGTGTTTTTGCAGCGGCGTTCCTGATACAGCTCAGTCACCATTCGACCGTTGCAAGTGTCGTAGCGTCAACGGCCTCACAATAGCAAACGGCGGCGCATAAAGCGCCGCCGTCAATTTCCTGCTGAGTCCGCTATGTTTTAGAAGCGGTCGAGCGTCATCACCTTCGTCCACGCGTCAACAAAATCTGCGACGAACTTCTCTTGTCCGCCGTTCTCTGCATAGACTTCTGCGATAGCGCGAAGCTCAGCGTGTGAACCGAACACAAGATCAACAGGAGTTGCCTTCCATTTCAATTCGCCACTAGCACGATCATGTCCCTCGTAGACGCCTGCGGCTTTCGACGACTTCGTCCACTTCGTTGACATGTCGAGCAGGTTCACGAAGAAGTCATTGCTAAGCGTTCCAGGCCGATCCGTGAATACACCGTGCGCGGCGCTTCCCGCATTTGCATTCAACGCCCGCATTCCGCCGACCAGAACGGTCATCTCGGGAGCGGTAAGGGTAAGCAAATCAGCCTTTTCGACCAACATTTCCGCTGGCGATCGGTGGTTGCCTTCGCCGTAGTAATTGCGGAACCCGTCTGCCGTCGGCATAAGCACGGCAAAAGACTGAACATCGGTCTGTGCCTGGCTGGCATCCGCGCGGCCCGGTGTGAAGGGAACTTCAACATCCTGCCCGGCCGCTTTAGCCGCCTGTTCGATAGCTGCAGCGCCGCCAAGAACGATCAGGTCAGCCAGCGAAACTTCTTTTCCGCCGGATTGTGCACTGTTGAAATCCTTCTGGATTTGCTCCAGACGTTTAAGCACCTTCTCCAACTCTTTCGGATCGTTGACGTCCCAATCGCTCTGCGGCGCCAATCGAACCCGCGCGCCGTTCGCGCCACCGCGCATATCGGTACCACGGAATGTTGAGGCGGATGCCCAAGCGGTCCGGACCAACTCGGACACGGTCAGCTTCGAATCGACGATGTCGGCTTTCAACCCGGCAATGTCGCCTGCATCAATCACTGCGTGATCGACAGCCGGGATCGGGTCCTGCCAAAGCAATTCTTCAGTCGGAGCGCCGTCGCCGATGTAGCGTGCACGCGGACCCATGTCGCGGTGCGTCAGCTTGAACCAGGCCCTGGCAAATGCGACCTCAAACTCTTCAGGATTCTTCAACCAACCCTCGGTAATGCGACGATATTCCGGATCGAACTTGAGCGACAAATCGGTTGTGAACATGATTGGCGCGTGACGCTTCGACGGATCGTGAGCATCCGGAACCAAGGTTGACGCGGCTCCATTGGCGGGAATCCACTGGGTTGCGCCTGCGGGGCTCTTCGTCTGGACCCAATCGTAGGTGTACAGGTTCACGAGATAGCTGTGGGTCCAGGCAACCGGGTTAATGGTCCATGCACCTTCCAGACCGCTGGATATCGTGTCGCCGGCGTTGCCGCTGCCACACTTGTTTTCCCAGCCAAATCCTTGCTTCTCGACGCCTTCGGCCGCGGGAGCAACACCGACACAATCAGCCGGTGGCGCAGCGCCGTGAGCTTTACCGAACGTGTGGCCGCCGGCGATCAGTGCAGCGGTTTCTTCATCGTTCATAGCCATGCGACCGAACGTTTCTCGAATGTCCTTAGCGGCTAGCAGCGGATCCGGGTTGCCGTTCGGGCCTTCTGGATTTACATAGATCAGACCCATTTGAACAGCGGCCAGTGGTTTCTCCAGCTCGCGGTCGCCTGCGTAGCGTTCGTCTGCAAGAAACTCACTCTCGGGTCCCCAATAAACCATCTCGGCCTCCCAGTCGTCCTCACGACCGCCGGCAAAACCGAACGTACTGAAGCCCATGGATTCCAGCGAGACATTGCCTGCGAGGACCATTAAGTCGCCCCATGAAATGCTGCGACCGTACTTCTGCTTGACCGGCCATAGCAAACGCCGCGCCTTGTCCAGATTGACATTGTCAGGCCAGCTATTCAGCGGCTCGAAACGTTGTTGTCCACCACCGGCGCCACCGCGTCCGTCGGACACTCGGTACGTTCCCGCGCTGTGCCAGGCCATGCGAATGAAAAATGGCCCATAGTGACCGTAGTCTGCTGGCCACCAGTCCTGCGATGTTTTGAGCACGGACTCTATGTCCTTTTTCACCGCATCGAGGTCGAGACTTGCGAATGCCTCGGCGTAATTGAAATCGTCGCCCATCGGATTGGACTCAACACCGTGATCACGAAGGGCACTGAGATCGAGGTTTTCGGGCCACCAGAACTGATTCGACTTAGGCTCATTTTGAGCAAACGCCGGGCCTGATGTAGCCACTGCCAGCATCGCTACAGTCGCAGCGACTAGCAAAGGAATCGATTGTCTACGCATTGAACTTCACCTTTTGATGAGAATGACTGGAGCTATAAGTTGCATTACAGCGCACTTTACTATTCGAGTTGATGGGTTATTTCTATCGCAATATGCGATAAAAACGATTGTTTCGGTCCTTGGCTAAATACGATCAGTTTCCGCACCTTTCTGTGCCTAATTAGTGCCCAAGTCAATCCGTAATTACCCACAACTGCTCTCGTGGCATCAGTTCATTCCGATTTGCGGCGCAGTAAATCAGATGGCCGGAACAGACCTTTCAGAAGAATTGGGGTGATCACCGTGGTGACCAACGCCATGACAACGATCGCTGAATAGAGGCTTTCGACAATGAGCGGCGTCGGCACCGGCTGGGCAAACAGACCTGCCTGCAATGCGACACCCGCTACAATCAGTTCCACGGCACCGCGACCACTCATGCCGACACCCACCATCATGGACTCCCGTTTCGACAGGCCAACCCAGTAGGCAGGCAGTCCGGCCCCTATCATCTTGCTGGCCAGCGCAATTATGATCAACGAGGCAACGAAACCCGGCACCGAAACCACCGCGCTAAAATCGAGATGCAAACCGACGGACACGAAAAAGATCGGCGCCAGGAAGCCGGAAGTGATGCCAGACATCTGTTTTTCGACTCGCCTGAACACTTCCTCATCCACGACCTTCGGATGAAAGAACATGCCTGCGAGAAATGCGCCAATAATAAAATGTAGCCCCATTTCTTCCGCGAATACGGCGTATGCCAGAGCAGCAATCAGCAGCATACTGAAATCCACCTCCGGAAATCTCAGGTGGCGCAGGTAGCGACCTATTATCGGAAACAGAAAAGACCCGACAGGAATCGTTATGACGAAGAACAGTACCACTTGCCCCAGTAAAACAGTCGCGCTTGCAGTGTGCAGGCCGTTTATCGACTGGTCGCCAATGGCAGCGAGCAGGAACGCCAGCAGGAATAAGCTCAACAGGTCGTCCCACAACGCGGCCGCTATCACGGTTTTGCCTACGCGCGTATCCAGCTCACCAATGTCCATGAAAATCCGCACCGCGACCGGTACCGCGGTAATTGCGAGAGCGACACCAAGAAACAGACTTTGCACGAATTTGAAGGATGACTCTGGCAATACCGCCTGCCCAAGCAGGTAACCGGCAGCCACCGGCACAATCATTCCACCGAGCGCTATGAGAATCGCCGACTTCGACGTGCGTGCGAAATCCAGCGGCTCCATTCGAATACCGGCCAGTAGCATCAGGAAGAACATACCGAGGCTGACCAGGGATTCGTAGGTTTCGCTCTGCGTGGCCGACCACAGGACCGGCATTGCGCCTGAATAACTTTTCAGCACCAGTCCCAGCGCGACCCCGGAAACGAGTTCGCCGACAATTGCGGGTAACCGCACACGCTCCGATAATTCTGCAAACACGCGCGTTACGACCAGCAACACCAGTATTAGGTACAGAATACTCACGTCCCCATATTAGTACGGTTGGGGCGACAGCGAGCTAAGTAGTAACCGAGGGAATTACCGGGTCTCCACACGCAAAAAAGGCCCCAAAAGGGGCCTTTCGTAAGTCACTGCCATCAGCAGCCTGATCAGGACGCAGTCGTTCCCATAACGCCAGGTCGTAGCGATTCGAGGATCGCAGCTACCTCGGCGGTCGACGCCGCATCGAGTCCGTTTGCTTTGCACGCGTTCAATACGTCCGCTACTGCCGAATCGTAGTCAGCATCCGACATGTTCATTGAAGCGTGAGTCGTTGTCATGTCGCGGCCCTTGTAGTTAACGGGGCCTCCCGTTCCTGCGGCGAAGAAAGCGACGACGTGTCCGGCGAGTACATCGTCATCAATATCGGCGAAGTAATGCGCGATGTCTTTATTCTTGTGATGCAGTGCGATCGTGTCGTTTACGATTTTCGTGAGCCCCGTATCGCCGCCCATACGCTCATACAATGACGGGCCTGCGGCTTCTTCTGCGCTGGCGCCCAGCGTAAATAACGTGGACATCGATAGCAGCGCAACGGCGACGACTCTTCGTGTGATTCTCATATTCATATTTCTCTCCCCAATCCGGTAAATTAAATGTCGCCGCAAAGGTAGCAGCCGGACCCGGTGCAAAGAAATACAGATTCTGTAGTGCCAGCAGCATTCAGCTGGCATTATTGTCGCCGTATCGGCAACTCAAGATCTCTTATGAAAAAATTCGGCCAATTCTGTCCGCTGGCACAAGCCTCACAACTGTTATGCGAACGCTGGACCTTGTTGGTCGTGCGCGAGTTTATTGCAGGAAGTACACGATTCAGTGATCTGCAGAAAGGCGTGCCGCTGATGTCACCGACACTGTTGTCATCGCGCCTGAAGCAGTTATGTGAAACCGGCGTAATTTCGAAAAGCGGGTCCGGCAGAAAGACGGTCTATCAATTGACGAAGGCCGGTCGGGAACTGACGCCAATCGTGCAGCTTCTCGGCGCGTGGGGGCATCGTTGGGTACAGACGTCGCTGGTCGTCGAGGACCTGGATGCGAGCCTGTTAATGTGGGACATGCGCCGCAGCGTCAATCCTGACGCATTTCCATCCGATCGGATTGTCGTGCAGTTCACGTATCCGGATGCATCAGAAGGGGCCACTGACTGGTGGCTGGTGTCGGACGGCGGAGAGATCGATCTTTGCCTGACCGAGCCAAGTGGCGAGGTCGACATCGTGATCAAGAGCGCGCTCGCTGAAATGACAGCGGTGTGGACTTGTCAGAAAACGTTCAAAGAGGGCGTCAGGGAAGGCGCGATCCAGGTTTACGGCGATCCAAAGCTCGTGAAAAAACTGCAGGACTGGCTGCAAAGCAGCGCGCTGTCGAGATTGGGGGCGCTCGGTGACATGCCCGATCTGGTGTGGCAGGCGGGTTAGGATTTGTAAGGGGTCGAACCCCTTATCCTATTGCACAGGGCCCAGGTATTTATCCAGCCAGTCCAGCGTATCGCTGATCAAGCGGTTCGTACTGTAGGCGGAAACGAAATGATTGGAGTCGGTGACAACCAGTTTTTTGTCCGCTTCGGGAGTCCCGAGGTTATCGTAAAGAGGCTTGATGGCGGTATCGAGCGGAAAGAATGAGTCGTAACGTCCGTTAAACATGAATATCGGTAGAGTCACCCGCGGCAGAAAATTGAACGGATCAGCCATGGGCTGGACATCCTGCATCATCAGGCCGCCAACGAAAAAGACGCCGGTCCTGAAGCGCTTCTCGATTGCCGTCATGATCGGCCCCATTGCGCCACCCCAGCTGAAGCCGAGATAGGCCAGGCGCTCCGAATCAATGTCGTCGCGCGTCTCCAGGTAGTCAATCGTTCTACCCAGGTCCTGGGCCCATGCGATCACGTGATCGCGGTACAGGTTGCTGGCGTCCTGAATGTCCGTACGCAGATCGCTCTTGCGCTCATACGTGCCCTTGTACACGGGGTAGGCGAGTGCTCGTCCACTTCTCAGTATGAAGCCCACGGTGCCGAGGCGCAGCTCGTCATACGATGTCTTGTAGATATCATTCGACCCTGGAAAATACACGATGGTCTGGTACGGCGGCGATGAATTTCCGCCGACCGGCAGGAATAGAAAAACTGTCATACGTTCGCCGTTGTAGGCGGCATCGATTTCCACGCGCTCACGAGTAAAAGCAACATCCTCGATGCGCTCAATGTCCACAGCGTTGAGTGGTGTTTCGTCGTAGTGGTACATCTGCCGGTAGACTTCGAAAACATCGTCGGATACAGGCTCTACCGAACGGAAGTCCCTGAATTTTTTCTCAATGGGTCCACCTGCCGCCGCCAGGTTTGTTTCGTCCGGATAGATAACCAGGCGAATCCCGTTCTCAGTGGAACGATCGAAAGCAGGTGAAGTGACAGCATCGTTGAACGCGTACTGGGGGTCGTTCCAGCCGCCGCCCAGGATGTAGCGGGCCTCACCATCTGGATTTCGCGCCCACTCCCGGACGTTGCCAGCCATATCGTAGATGCCGTCCCGCGTAAGTCCCTTGTATTGCCCGACCGGTGCCGCGCCTGCGCCACTATAATTACTCTGCGGTACCACGTGATTACTGCTGAAGGGATCTGCAGCCATAAACCAGTGGTAGACCGTCGGCAGGGATTTGCCGACGAAGCAAGCGTAGGCGGCCGCCTCATACCAGCTGACGCCGCCGACAGGCAGCGTGTCGTCGCCCTCGGGATACGAGCCGACCTGCCAGCCGCTCGGCCCGGCGCGTCCGGTCTGGTCGACGAATACAGCCATGGCATCTTCAAATGTCACAGCTTGTCCGTCGCGGATGAAATCTTCAGTCCAGCAAGCCGGGTTCGTGTAGCCACCGGCGTCTACAAATGCCTTGTATTGACTGTTGGTCACCTCGTGGATGTCCACGAAGTAGTCAGCAAGTTCCAGCTCGTCTTCTTGCTCGAGACCCGGAACCGAGATACTCGCCGATGCGCCGCTCACCCGCGTCATGCCGGGAGGCATCGACTCCGGCGTATCCAGCACGAACACGCCGGCTGCCGCAATCCTTCCGGAGAAATTTGCGGTCTCGCGTGGCAGGTAACCCTCGAGCTCAAAACGCAGCCGCGACAATCCAAGCGGAAACCGTTTGACCTCGAGCGGCGTAATTCCGAGCTCGACCCAGTCTGCCTCCGTCGACTCGTAATCCCGGCGCAGAACCGTGGCGCCGGGTGGATCGGTTTCCAGCGTCACTTCGCGGGAAACATCCGACCACATGGACTCGCGAATCGAGTCGTCCGTTATCTGGCGATCGAGTTCTTCGGCTATTGCATATGCTTCCGGATACTTGAACGCAACGGTGAGTTGCTGAATCTCGTCGAGACTGGTTACGAGATTCCGTTCAGAGTCTGCGCTGTCCTTGTCGGACTGGACGACCCAGCCTGTCACGGCGATGCCCCAGATGGCCAGGGCAGCGACTGCGCCGTTGCGCAGGTTTTTCCAGGTGAACGGTCCTGCGTTTGCAGAGGTGCTCGATTTCCTGGAGCGACCGCTACTCTGGAAATAGCCGGTAGCGGCAGTTACCGGAAGTCCGACGGCTAACATAGTGAGTGTCAGCGTAAAGACCCACGGCGGGAGCCCGATGTTCTGGGTCAGAACATCGACGACCTGCAAACAGATCCAGGATGCGGCGACGTAAATGCCGAGAATCTGCCACATGGAACGCTGGTGTCGCTCACCGACCATCGCCGTATCTCCTCAACAAAGCAGCCCATGCCGCAAAGTGCGAGAGTCTATCGCATTCACTGGTATCAATGGGTCGAACCGAATTTCGCCGTATTCGGAAACCTCGGTTCGACCGCGGTTTTGGGCTGGACAATTAGCCGGCACTACGATATGGTCATCTGTGTAAGCAGTAATACGTAATACTATTACATCACGGAGAGCAATAATGTCTGACGGACGCAAAAAAAGCAGTAAAAACAGCCTGATAGCCTCAATTATCGAGACCATCGAGTCCCTTGGAGTCGAAATCGGTGA
>Ga0316193_10003401_pt1 | contig 11474 bp, 9 predicted proteins | sample MerIslsedime2_MG_FD_207735 | JGI IMG/M metagenome (GOLD analysis project Ga0316193, IMG submission 207735) | Coastal sediment microbial communities from Maine, United States - Merrow Island sediment 2 | ecosystem: Environmental > Aquatic > Marine > Coastal > Sediment | place: USA: Maine... | reverse complement strand
GTAGGTTGGGTTGAGCATTCCGATATCTTTTGTTGGGTTTCGTTCCTCTACCCAACCTACGTGCCGGCCATTTTTTTGCTATCAGCGAAACCCAACAAAATGGTCGAAGATAGAACCGTCCCCTGTTTTTTCTATTAGACCCCTTTTTACTCCCTAAACAATAAAAGAAAACTAAAAATAAGCGAAAAGCATAACATCTCTGCTAATTGCCGGCTTTGGCTTCCTGTTCATGGATCCTGCGCAGCTCTTGTTTTAAGATCTTTCCCGTTTTTGTCTTCGGCATCTCCTTAAGAAACACCACTTCCCTGGGATAGGCATGAGCCTCGAGCCTCTTTTTTACATATGCTTTAATGCTCTCCTCAAGAGCCTTGCCGGGTGTCACCCCCTCTTTGGGTAAGATAAACGCTTTTACAATTTCTCCTCTGATCGGGTCGGCAACTCCGATAACCCCAACCAGGGCAACGGCCTCATGCTTCATCAAACACTCTTCCACTTCTCCCGGCCCGATCCTGAAGCCGCCGCTCTCGATAATATCGTCTTGTCTGCCGCTAAACCAAAGATTTCCGTTTTCATCTTTTCGGCCGTAATCACCGGTGCGCATCCACTCTCCGATGTACTTTTTCCCGGTTGCCTGTGGATTTCTCCAATACTCTAAAAACATCACAGGGTCAGGACCTTTTACCGCGATCTCACCGAGTTCATCATGCTTTGCAATTTTACCGCCTTCATCGATTATCTCAACAACATGTCCGGGAACGGCTTTGCCGATGGCTCCCGGAACAATGCTCATAATTTCAGAACAAAAACCAACCACCAGGTCACATTCCGTCTGACCGTATTGCTCGTTGATTTCAACCCCAAGAGACTCTCGGGTCCAGTCACAAAGTTCTTCCCCCAGGGTCTCGCCGCCGGCGGTGATTGATCTCAACCGGATATCGTAGTGATCCCGGGGGTGTTTGACGGCATGCATCATCATCCGCAGCACCGTCGGAACAGCCATGAGATTTCTGACCCCATGTTTTGCCATCATGTAAAACGCTTCTTCAGCATCAAATTTTCGGGGTCTGTAAGCCAGTGTGGGAAAACCGTGATGTAGCGTCGGAAATAAGGCGTCATAGGATCCGCCGATATACGCCCAGTCAAGCGGTGTCCACATGAGATCGCCTTCTCGCGGAAACAAATTGTGATAAAATTCAAACCCCGGCAGGATACCGGGCAAAATCCGGTGCCCGTGAAGGGTCCCCTTGGGCTGACCGGTGGTACCGGAGGTATAGATGATCAAAGCAGGATCGTCAGGCTTTGTCCTTACAGGAGTAAAATCGCGGCTTCCCCTTTCTAAACATTGCCAAAAATCCATGGCACCTTCTTCTCTGTCGGCATCAATGGCGATAATCAGTTTAAGACCGGGGAGGCGCTCTTTAATCTCCCAAACCTTTGATAAATTCTCCTTATCCGTAATCAACGCTTTGGCTGCGCTGTCCTGAAGACGGAATTCAATGGCATCCGGACCAAAAAGGGTGAGCAGCTGCACGGCGATGGCACCCAGCTTATAGACCGAAATATGAGAGATTAGCGTTTCAGGGCGCTGAGAAAGTAGGATTCCGACTCTATCCTTTCGCGTGATGCCATGTGCTTTTAAAGAATTGGCCAAACGGTTGGATATAGTTCTTAATTCTCTGAAAGTGTACTTCCGATCAATTCCATGCGGGTCTACGTAAATGAGCGCCAACCGATTTTTGTCATCGGCCCACTTATCACAGACATCGACACCGATGTTGTAATATTTAGGGATCTCCCATTTGAAGTTGCTGCACACTTCCTCATAGGTCCTACCCCTGAGCATCTTTTCTTCCCCTCCCTTAGCCTTATCGGGTTTTATCTGACAACATGTTGCAAAAAAATGAAGGTTTCAGGTGTCTGGTTTCAGCATTTAAAAAATTTCAAATAACAAAACATAAATACCAAATGGTTCGACAGGCTCACCTCCACCCTGAGCCAGGTCGAAGGGCAAATAACAATGACCGAAATTCAAAATCCTAAACAAATGGTTTTTGATCTTATTTGTAATTTGGTGCTTGTAATTTGTTATTTCCGGTTTACCCGGGTTAGGTTAGATTAACCATAATGTGCCAGAGCATTTGAAACATCAGGTAGCATATAGAAGTTTTCTAACCGGTAATAGAAGACAATCTCCCGGCGTAGCACTAAGCTTATCGACCGACGCCCAGCTCCTCGCGGGTGAAACGGATACTATCGACAACGGCCTGATACTCGCGGCGACGGGCTTCCTCGCGGCCGTATGCTCCGGGGTCGAATTCCACTTCGATGTTGAGTCGTTTCATATTGGGGTTCGCTTTAATGACCTGATATGCTTCCCGCATGGGCACATCTCCCGTCCCTGTCGCCACCCCGATAATGCGACAGCCATACTGATCAAAGACAATGCGATGATCGGAGAAATGATTGGTATAGGACAGGGGCGCCAGCTTGCGGATAGCGGTCAGCGGATCTTCTCCCACCATCAGCGAATTATTCGTGTCAGCGCAGACCCCCACATACGGATGGTTAACGCGGTTGATGATCCAGAGCACTTCGTCACTGAAAGCTTCGGTGTGATTCTCCAGGCAGATCCTTACACCCGCGTTCTGAGCGACGGGAGCGGCGGCTTCAGCCTTGCGGGCGATATTCTCCAGCTGGGGAATGACCTCGGGATGAAAGGCTGATCCGCATACGGGATGGGGTCTCTTAACGTCCATGCTGATTTTGCCGATATCCGAACCGATCGACTCGGCAATGGCGATACCCTCCTCCATGGTATGGGTCAAACGATCATCGTATTCGGATGCGTCCAATGAGAAATTGTACTCCAGAAATAATCCTCTTTCCTCAGCAGCGCGGCGTACGTCGCGCAGGTGGTCCTGATCGGTTGCACCCAAATCGGCAGCGGTCAAATGCAGACCGTCGAGTCCCAGCTTCTTGGCCTCGTCCATCAGGCCGAAGATGTCCCAAACCGGCTCCCATTGAAGTTTGTAGCCGCCCCAGTTCTGTCCCATGCCGTGCAAATGAAGACTGTATGTATGTAAACCCAATAGCATAGCCTAAACCCTAACCCGGATAAGCCGGAGTCAATAGTGAATTAATCTCATCTCGTTCAACGCAATCAGTGGCTCATAAGCGTCTTCCCTTTTTTCCCGAAGCCTTCTTTGAATCGTGTCGGTCGTAGAGGATTATCTTTGGGATCCAGCTTCCCGGTCACGAGATCGGCGATCCGCTTGCCCGCCTGGGGAGAGAGCATGACACCGGCCCAGTAACCGCAGTTGACATAAAATCCCGGGGCTTCCGGAACAGGTCCGATCAGCGGCTGGTCATCAGGCGTATAGACGTAGAATCCGGCCGAAGTATTCATGTCGGGTTGTCTTACGGTTTTTTCGACATCTTCAAAAAACGGTGTCAGGCGCTTGACCTTGTCCAGGGCTATCGCCGGAAACTCCCAGTCAGTATGCACCTTCTCGGTTGGCTGACTCACCGGCTCGTCCGAATCCACCCAGCCGATAATCACACCTCCGGGCTCAGGGCGCCAGTAAGAATTGTTATTGACATCAACCGTAAAAGGGGCATCTTGAGGAATCTCGACAGAAGTCTTTAGATAGACCTTTTGCCGACGAACCGGCTCCAGCGGCAAATCCAGGTTTACCATTCTCCCAATTTCGGCAGCGAAGGGACCGGCCGCATTGACCACGATACGGCTCTGAAGAATTCCCCGATGGGTCTCTACTCCGCACACCCCTTTCTCATCCATTTGAATCCCGGTGGTTTTGGTGTTGATGAAAAACCTGGCGTCACAGCCTTTCGCAAATCCCTGGGTTGTTTCATGGCATGACAGCCACCCATCCCGTTGTCGGAACGTCGCGGCCAACACAGACGGTGAAATATATGGAAATCTGGCAATGATCTCATCGCGTTCTAGAAATTCCGAGTCCATAACACCCAATTTGTGTTGCTGGGCCACATTTTCTTTAAGGTCATCGACTGTCTGCGGACTATCTGTGAGAAAAAGATACCCTTGTTGTTTGATGGAAATACCGTACCCGGGGATACCGATGACTTCATCAAAACGCTCAAACATCTCTATGCTCGGTATTGCCAGTTCAGCCATGGCCGGCTCAGCGAATTGGGCCCGAAAACATTCCGCCGAAGCCGGTGTCGTTAAGGTTGACAGGCCGTCACGCATCTCCACAAGCACAACGTCCAACCCAGCCCTGGAAAACCAGAAAGCTGTCGCCGTACCCACAATGCCGCCGCCAATCACCACCGCATCGGTTTTGCCGAAATCTTTCTCTGTCGGAGTAAATATCCTTCCCATATCTTAATACCTCCTTCGGAACTGGTTGATTAAGTTGATTGAGTTAAATCAGGCAACAGAATAAACTGATCAACCTATCAACTTAATCAACCATCAGCTCCTAGTAGTCCTCTATTTTCAAACTCTTCAACTACTTCTGCCAGACCGGCACTTATCAAGGTCTCTCTCGTAGGAATACCGTTTTCATTCCACCCTCTTGCGGAATAGTACCAGGTCAGCAACTTATCGATATCTTCCTTGGCTATAACATGCCCCTGGTTCGGCCCATCTGCAATGGGTTCTTCGTACAACCGTGCCGGGGGAAAATCGAGATGCCGGCCGAAGCCGTTTATTTCCCGCACCGAAAACGCCCGGGTAAGATGCCAGATGCGCTCGGAAATCTTCAGCAGATCTTCCCAGCTTTTCGTCATTCCGGTGATCAGGGAATACAGTTCGGCGTAATGTTCTTCCTCAAAGCCCAGCTCCATCATTTGAAGCCGACAGTTTCCAAGGGCATCAAAGAGAGAACGCGTATGCTGGGATGCGATCACATATTCCGCGCTGCGGTCGCTGACCACCGCCTTTGGTTGCGCTTCATCCCCACCCCCGGAGGCAATCAGATCATGAACACTGGTCCAGGCGCCGGCGACGTCGTGACCCAGCACCCAGGCCCGGTTGTGATGCGCTCCCACATCGGCCGTCATGTAAGCCAGCATCATCGAAGGGGCATTGCGACATTCGTAGCCCGACCACTCCAGCCCTTTGACGTGGATGGCAAATCGCTCCGAGCCATTACCCGTCTTTTCGGAGGCAATCTTGACGCCTTCGGCCAACAGGTCGCCGATTCCTTCGCGCGTGGCAATCTTATTCAATAGGTAAACGACTGAATCCAGATCCGAAAAATCAATCTCTCTGCCGATGTCGTCGCGGGTTAAAATCTCTTTCTGAAAACATTCGATGGCCCATCCAATAACAACACCGGCGGAGATGGTATCAATCCCCAGTTCATCGCACACATAATTCGCATACGCCACTTCCTCAATGGTCTTTAAAACGCAATTTCCACCGAACAGAGCAATGGTCTCATATTCAGGTCCTTCCACATATGCCGATCCCAGCGATGTTTTGGTGTGCCCGTATTTTCCGCAAGGGGTGGGACAGCCAAAGCACCCCTTGTCCGTTATTTTAAGCCGCTCAAGAATCGCTTGACCATTGATACTTTTATGGTGCTTTGCATAGGAGGTTTGAAAATTGCGGGTGGGAAATACGCCGACTTCATTCGTCCAGTTCGTTATCCCGGCCGTGCCCTCCGGTGTCCATCCCTCAAAACCGGGCTTGGCCTTGACTTTCCGGTAGGCTTCTTTGCCTTTTGCATACGCTTCTTTCAGATCGGCAACCGGTATACTACCGGTGCCTTTTACCGCGATGGCTTTTAAATTTTTGCTTCCCATCACGGCCCCGACTCCGGTCCTGCCGGCTTGGCGTCCGAAATCATGGGAAATACAGGCATATCGGACTCGGTTTTCTCCGGCCGGTCCGATGGTGATAATCTGATAATCATCCCCCAAATGATCTTTAAAATTTTTCTCTGCCGTAATCGAGCCTTGCCCCCAGTATTCCGCTGCCGGGCGAATCTCAACCGTATCGTCATTGATGAACAAATAGCTGGAGCTTTCCGCTTTTCCTGTGATCACCAGTATATCATAACCGGCATATTTCAGTTGCGGTCCAAAATGCCCGCCCATATTGCTGTCGGCATAGCCGCCGGTGGCCGGGGATTTGGTGCCGAAATGGGTCTTACCGCTGGCCGGCAGGAAATGACCGGTGAGTGGGCCGGTAGCGGCAATCAGCATATTCTCCGGATCAAATGTCCCGATACCCGAGGGAATCTCATCATACAGCATTTTAGCCACAAAGCCTCTGCCACCGATGAAGTTTTCCGCCAGCAACTCGGACAGCGGCTCCTTGCGGATGGCGGCATTACTCAGATCGACGCGTAAAATAACACCTGCATAGCCATACATAATCAGACCCCTCCATTCTTTATAACTTATTGTTCCAGTATTCCTATTGGGGCGAAGCACCTAACTTGGTCCTAATAATTGTGGCACCAATTTAAATTTCAAACCCCACTTTTTTAGTTCGGCGCGCACGGTTTAGGCTACCGCACTCTCTTGATCTTCGACCCATACAATCGCATTTCGCGGGCATGTTTGAGCGCATTCCCCGCAGAGATTACATTTTACAGGAATATCTGAATTTTTTTGCTCAAACATCACATTTTTCGGACATACCTCGACACATATCAAACACCCCGTGCACGCAACTGGATCCACGATAAAGGCTGCATCTTTAAGATGAATAGCATCCTCCGGGCAGTTGTCGGCGCACTCGCCGCACTGGTCACAGAGGTGGATCCGGTAATCGCCCGGAGCAGGAAAGCGTGCTTCAATACGCAGCAATGATTTGGATGGATTGACTTCTTGGAAATTTTCAATGGCACATGCCAATCGGCATGTGCTGCAGCCGGAACAATTTTCATGAATTGCTATTAATTCCACAGATTTTTCACTCCTATCTTTAATTTTAGGTACTAAGCTTTTTCCGATACTACGCTCTCAAAAAGTGGCCCCTTCGGGTACATATTAAGCAGAGTACTCAATGCCCGGAATCTCATCACCAGTGCTTTGCCATGCGATCCATTTCTTTGATAATTTCTGTTGGCAATGATACAGCCTTGAGATCCATCAGTTTTCGGGTTTTTTCTCGCAATCGGTCTGTAAAATGCATTGATCCCCGTTTGAGCCACTCATCATAATTTGTACGGTCAAACAGATCTGAATACCATATGTCACGAAAATGATGCATGGTATGCTCCTCTTCCATGTAGTGTCCACCGGGTCCAACGCGATCAATCAGGTCAAGAGCCAGCGTTTCCTTGTTGACGAGAATACCGCGCATGTATTGATTAACCATCGAGAGTATTTCGTCGATCAATACCAGGTAGTTTGGTGAGATGACCGCTGAATGGTCGAGCAAACCAAGGTCATGGACCAAATTGGCACCACTCAGAGCAGAACTCAAACAGGAGAAGGTCGCTTCGATAACGGCCTGGGGGTCGTCATTAAACTTGGCGTCGGAGCAGCCGGCCGTACCAAAGACAGGCAGCTTGTAATGCTGGCCCATTTGGACCATGGCGGCGGTCATCAAGTTCATCTCAGGCGCACCATAGGAGAAAATTGCAGTGGTCATATCCATGATCGTTGTAAATGCACCATAAATTGCAGGCGCGCCCGTGCGGACAAGCTGTGCAATCACCAGGCCGCTGAGCGATTCAGCACTTCCCTGCACGATTGTGCCGGCAAAGGTGGCCGGGGAGGTGGCACCGGCTTGAAGCCCTGGAAACAAAACTTGCGGAATGCCTTTTTCAGCACAGAATATAACTTTTTCTATCGTATCATCGTCATACCACAGGGGTGAAATTGCGGATGAAATTGCTGCGATGGTTGGTGCCTGCCTAAAGCGCTCCTCACTGCCTGCGATCAATACGGCCATATCATAAATTGCGCGAACGCTGTCAGGATCCTGGCAACAGAAAAATAGCGGTTTTTCACAGTAGGTCAGCGCCTGTTTCGCCGTCACCCGGTCGGCAATATCGGCCGGTACATCAGCGGCAAGACCAAGGGTCATCGACCAGGAGTAGTTGGACAAAACGTTTGAGATCATAGCGGTGACACGGCAATCCTTGCTGGTGAATCGGCGGCGCTCGTCCGTGGTGGGGTCCAAATAGTCGACACAATCCAGCCCGGCCCCGAACCAACTTTTGTTGTCCTCCAGAAAGATTGCCGGCTCACCATTGCGCTTGCCCAATGCAAAGCGGGATGGCGATGTGAGTATCGCCTCCTCGACCATCTGTGCAGGGATGCGTACCCGGTCCCCATTCACACTTGCACCGGCCCCGTCAAGCATTTCCAGGGCCTTGGGATGGGTAATCCGTATGCCCGTACGCGCTAGAACCTCCATCGTAGCCAAATGTATTTGCTCAATCTGCTCCTGATTGAGCACATTCAAAGTGGGCCTGCTGTGCAGCTCGCGATAGCTCGTTATCATCTTCTCCGCCTACCCCTCTCTAAAAGTTGGGTGCGATTATAACTCGTGACGTCACAGGAAAAAAAGGGGATGAATTTGTAAATGCGGATTTGGCATATATTCACCACCCCAGTCTAAGCCTCGATCGAGCATGTCAAATTTTGATCCCTCGGTAGTGGCGTTACGGCATCCAAAATATCAAGTGAAGGTAACATAAAATGATTGACGCGGCGTTGAAAGAGCTTGACGTGTTCTGAAATTACTTTTACCGCTTCGATGTCATTGCCCTGCTTGAACAGCTCGATTAACGACTGGTGATCTTTGATTGACAGATCGGCGTGAGACTCAATATCATAGCTTTGTAGTTCTTTGCTGAAGCATATATATGCTAAACGCTGGGATTGATTTTGCAGATTGTCCAAGTAGGAGAATAAAAATGAATTATCCGTGGCTTTGTAAATGATGCGGTGAAACCGGCTGTTCAACAACGTCACGTGCAAAAAGTTCTTTTCGAGCCAGGCTTGACGTAAGTTGCTGTTTATTCGCTGGAGTTCTTCAATCTGATCTGTTTGAATTCGGTTGGCTGCAAGAGCCACGGCCGAACGTTCCAGGATCAGCATGGTTTCGAACAGATCCTTGATGCTATGCAAGGTGATATCACGTACAAAAAACCCTCGCCCGCGAACCACTTCAACGAGATTTTCGGCATTCAAACGGAAAAGCGCTTCCCGGATGGGCGTGCGGCCGATAGAAAGCTTTTTGGCCAGCCACTCTTCATCAACCTGATCCTTTGGACCCAGTTTTAAAGTCACAATGAGCTCTTTAATCTTTTGATGGGCAACTTCACTGAGTGGTAAGGACTTGATTTGATTCTTTTTTTTCGGCATGAGAGAATTCTTTTAATTATTTTTTTAAGTTAATAAAATATTCAAAATATATTGTCAATATATTTTTTATTACGGATAACAGAAAAATAAAAAATATTTCTTGACAAGAAAAATCGTTATGTTACGCATGAATTACTTAAACAGTATTTGTATTACTATTTTAGTAATCATTCTTATCCCCTTGACACAGGTTAGTTGTTTTGATGCCACATAAAAATCTCATACAGCTCAGCGAGAGTCTGTGTAGCCCGAGTGAAAGGGATAAGCATATTAGTAATTGTATAAAGAGACTAAGCGCCTAATAAACTAGGGGGAGCTTAAGTATGAGTAAGGTAGAGGAAAGGATTTACAAAGGTGTAGAAAGAGGGCAGCAGTTTGAAATATGGGTGGATGGAGAAAAGATCGTTGCTTACGAAGGGGAAACCATCGGAGCCGCTCTAATGGCCGCCGGTCGGCGAACGCTTCGATATACGAATAAATACGAACGCCCCCGGGGCCTTTACTGCGGCATAGGTCTCTGTCAAGAATGTCGGATGGTGATCAATGGCATACCCAATACCCAGGCCTGCCAAACCCTTGTTACGCCGGAGTGCCGGGTTGAGACCCAGCAAGGTAATAAAAAAAGGGGAATGAAAATTGATTGAATCGGAATTCGCAATTATCGGTGGTGGACCGGGCGGCATTGCAGCTGCCATCGAAGCTGCAAAAGCCGGGGTCAAGGTAACGCTTCTGGATGAAAACGAAAGACTGGGCGGGCAAATCTACCGGCAGCTTGAAAAGGGCTTTAAGGTAACCGATCCCGGCGTTTTTGGCATAGATTATGCGAAAGGTTTGGAATTGCTGGGTCAGTTCAATTCCTTGAGTGACCGCATCCAGTATTTGAACAATGCCACAGTGTGGGGGATATTCAAAGACCGCACACTGGCTTTCACACATGGTGCAACTTCTTCAAAGCTCAGTTTTAGGAATCTTCTTTTGGCGACGGGCGCTTACGACCGGCCGGTGCCATATCCCGGATGGACGCTTCCCGGTGTCTTTACTGCAGGGGGGGCTCAAAAACTGGTTAAAACGGAACGGGTACTTCCCGGAAAAAGGATCCTTCTTGCCGGTACAGGGCCTCTGCAACTCGTACTGGCATATCAAATCCTCAAAGCCGGCGGAAAGATAGAGGCCATTTTAGAAGCAAGTAATATCAGTATAAATTGGCTCAAAGGGCTAAAAGGGATATGGGGCAATTGGGATTTCCTGAAAGAAGGCTGGGGATACCTGCGGAACATCCAAAAGGCAAATGTCCCCCTGCTGCGCAGCCATATGATCCTCGAGGCTCATGGCGATGGTCAGGTGGAAGAAGCGGTGATTGCAAAGGTGGATAAAAACTGGAGACCCAGGCCCGGTACCGCACGCAAAATGCAAGTGGACACTATCTGTTTGGGATACGGTCTTGTATCGACAACAGAGTTGGCATTGCTGGCAGAATGTGATCATACGTATGATCTAGGTCTTGGCGGCTTCATTCCGGTACGTAATGAGAACTTGGAAACGACGGTGCCCGGCATTTATGCCGTGGGTGATGGTGCCGGTGTAGCAGGAAGCAAGGTTGCAATCGAGGAGGGTCTCATTGCCGGTGTATCCATAGCACGCTCTTTGGGTTACATGTCGGATGCTGATGCCAAAAACCATATACGGCGTGTCCAAAAACGCTTGGACAAACTCAATCGGTTTCGCAGGTTGCTCGACGAAATGAGTATGCCAAGGGCAGGTCTTTATGAACTGGCAAATGATGATACCATCGTTTGCCGGTGTGAGGAAATCACTCTCAAGGAAATCAAGGATGCAATGGCTGACGGTGGGACTCACACCAAGGACATTAAGCGTATGACACGGATGGGAATGGGACCCTGTGAAGGTAGAATGTGCGGGCCCGCTCTGATTGAAATTATGAAGTGCCAGCCGAATGCACATCCCGATGCGCTTGAATGTCTGCCGCCAAGACCATCGATCAAACCGATCCCGCTTGGTGCATTGGCTGCATCAGGGCGGGGGGAATAAATCGAATGACGAGTGACGAATGACGAAGGGTGGAATCGCTACGCTCTATCTTTTTAGATATAATCGATCGATCAACCCTGAGGCTCTCGATGGGCAGAATTCCTTCC
>Ga0316193_10003400_pt1 | contig 11475 bp, 7 predicted proteins | sample MerIslsedime2_MG_FD_207735 | JGI IMG/M metagenome (GOLD analysis project Ga0316193, IMG submission 207735) | Coastal sediment microbial communities from Maine, United States - Merrow Island sediment 2 | ecosystem: Environmental > Aquatic > Marine > Coastal > Sediment | place: USA: Maine... | reverse complement strand
GGCGTCCAGGCCCGTGACCACGATCTCGTAGGCGTCCGAGACGAACGGCTCGGAAAAGTCCACTTCCCGCAGTCGCTCATCCGTAATCGTCAGATTCGCGGCGGCGATGTCACCGCGTCCGTCGCGAAGGAACGGGATCAGCTCGTCGCGACGCACGGGCACGAGCACCACGTGGACCCTTTCGTCGGCCCGGCTGATACCGAGTCGCTCGTTGAGGAATTCCTCGAATTCCCGGGCGGCCTCGTAAGTGATGCCTCCCTGCTTCGGCCCGTCGACGGCGTAGTGCAACGGCTCAAAAACGGTCAGGAGCCGGATCAAGCCGAATCGCTCCGCGATGATGCCGTCAAGGTCCCCGTGCCACTCTCGAAGCACGAACTGCAGTTCAGGCGTCTGGTCGTCGAGCGTGGTAATGAGTTCGCTCGTGGGTTCGCCAGACCGGTCCTGCCGAGCTTCGCGCCCATCCGAACACCGTGTGGCCGGTGCCGCTACCACGGCGAGGAGGACCAGATGTCCGAGGACAGCGCCATGAGATCGGGTGATCCGTCTCCAGGCATACGCTCCGCACGTGACCATTCGCATCACCAACCTCCCTCTCAGGGCTCTTCGACCCCCAGTCGTTCCTCTCGCAGCTGCTGCTGCAGCTGAAGCTGGATCGAGTACTCCAAGACGTTCTGCACGTACATGACGGGCTCTGAGCCCACCTCGCGAGCCACGATCGGCTCCATTTCATCGAACCATATCTTGTTGTCGATGCCGCGGCTCTCGGCAGTGCGCCGAAGCCGAGAGATCCGGGTCGGCCCGGCGTTGTACGCGGCCAGCGCAATCGCATAGGCTTCCTCCCTGGCGATCTCGGGGTCTACCGCGGAATTCTGCTCGATGTCGCTGAAGTAGGTGTCGATCACATGGCGCATATACTTCGCGCCCGCCTCCACGTTGGCGTCAGCCGTGCTGATGTCATCGAATCCCATTTCACGCGCGGTCGCTGGCATCAGCTGCATCAGTCCGATAGCGCCCCTTGAGCTTCGGCGGCTCTGGTCGAGCCCTGACTCCTGGAATGCCTGGGCTGCCAGGCGACGCCAGTCGAGGTCGTACAGGGCTGCCTTTTCCTCGAACAGGTTCCTCAGACTGTCCAGCCGCTGGTTGACCACCTGGTCCTCGATCTTCACGAGCCAGTCGGTGTTCTTCAGATACCGGTTGATGAGGACGTTGCCACTCAGAGTGCCCTTCTTGTGCGTCTTCACGAAGGCATTGATGTGCTCGAGCAGCTGCGGAGAATCCATCTGGGCCACCCAGGCGATCTGCGCGTTGACCCTTGGCCGAACCTCGTCATTCCATACCAGACCCGGGAACACCTCGCTCCAGAATTCAGCGATGTGCGCATCCACTATTGTCGCAGGTAGCCGACCTTCGTGGACCAGTTTCAGGATCGCCCCGCTACCCAGGATCTCATTTACCTCGACGATCGAGGCCGACGGCAGACCCCGGGCCTCCAGGTCGCGATTCAGGCCCAGCAGGCTTTCGTAGTAGCTGCTGGAGCGCCGCACGAACACCGGTCGACCGGACAATTCATCGAGACTGTTGACCGGTTCCGCCGAGGGCCCGGTGACCACGACTTCGTAGGCATCGGCGACGACTGGATCGGAGAAAGCAACGCTTGCCTGTCGATCCTCCGTGATCGTCAGGTTGGCTGCCGCGATGTCACCGCGTCCGGCTCTGATGAAAGGAATCAGCTCGTCACGCCGCACCGGCACCAGGATGACTCGGATCCGGTCGGCTGCCCGGGTTCTTCCCAGGCGCTTGTTGAGGAATGTCTCGAATTCGCGTGCGGCTTCGAACGTGAGGCCGGCCTGCTTCCTTCCATCGATCATATAGTACATCGGCTCGAACACGGTCAGCAGCCGCAGGAGTCGAGCACGCTCGGAGACTATTCCATCCAGGTCACCGCGCCACTCGCCGAGAGCGAATTGCACCTCGGCGGTCTGCTCATCCAGGCTTGTGAGGAGCCCATCCGGCGACGTGGCAGTGGTCGCCGCGGAACCCTCTGCGGCTTGCGGCGCGTCAGTCGGATCAGCGTCTCCCGTGTTCGCGGCGTCCTCGCTCCCGCTTCGCGAATCGGCGCAACCCGAAACGGTGCCGGAAGCTGCCAGCACGAGCCAGATCAGGAGACTTGGCCAGATCCGGTGAGACCGGCGTGCGAACGTCGTGGAGGTCGCAGCTTGCATCACGGGCTCCTGGTAGAGCGTGTAGAATCAGTAAACTAATCGTATCTCCCCGCTCAGGGTCAAACTCATGCGCTGCCGAGTGGAACGGCAGGGTCCTGAGCGGTGTCAACATGTAATACGGTGGCTGAAGTCAAGGTTCTGGCTCCGTGTCCGGAGCGTTCGACCTTGACCATTGCGCCGGGTGCGTCGATACTGGCGCGACCGCTTCTCACGGGGTGGGGCGTCAGGGAATGTAACAGGAACGGCACATTCGGCGCCGATTCGGTGCCACGCTTCAGCAGACCCGAGGGAGATCGCGGTGACGGGGTGCGTGCCTGACACGACCCCGCTGTGCTATTCAGGCTCATGACAGGAGACGTTTGGAAATGCGGATGATGCGGATGTGGAGGTTGGCGGCTGTGACGGGGATTGCCCTGACCGTGGCCGGGGTTCTCGCCTCGGAAGCCAGGGCCCAGGCGTTCGGTGCCTCTGTCGTGGTGCAGGGCGACGAGATGCTCGTTGCCGAGCCCCAGAACCAGTCGACTCCCGGATACGTGTACGTGTACCGGCGTGCGGGCGATGTGTGGACCGAGGTCGGCCGGCTGGAGGCCCCGGACGCGCAGCCGGGGGACGGGTTCGGGGCGGCCCTGGACGCGGACGGCGGCACGATGGTGTCCAGCTCACGGACCGCGGCCGGCGGCATGGGCGAGGCGTACGTGTTCACCCGATCCGGATCTGGCGCGTGGACCCTGGCGCAGCGGCTGACGGCTTCGGACGCCGCTGAGGGAGACGGCTATGGAGTTGCCGTGGCCCTCGATGGCGACGCTCTGCTGGTCGGAGCCTTCGCGAAAAGCGATACCGCAGGTTTCGTGTATGCCTATCGCCGGGACGACTCAGGGAATTTCGTCGAGGAACAGGTCTTCCAGGCCGACGACACGGAGGCCGGCGATCGATTCGGCGTCGTCCTGGCCCTCGATGGGGATCGGGCGCTGATCGCGGCCACCCGGCACGCCGAACAGACAGGCGCGGCCTATCTGTTCGAGGCGGATGGCTATGGCGCCTGGAACCAGTCCGCCAGGCTCGAATCTGAAGATGCCGAGAAAGGCAACCGCTTCGGATCGACGCTGGTGCTGAACGACGACCGAGCCTTTGTCGGCACCGGCAGGTACGCCGGATTCACCGGGACCATGTTCACGTTCGCACGGGATCCGGAGACAGGTGACTGGACCGAGGGCGCCCGCCTGCAGCCGTTCGACGCGACGCGTGGAATGCGTTTCGGTTCGTCGGCGGCATTCGACGGTCGCGAGCTGTGGGTCGGTGCCGGCGGTGCTAATGGGTTCGAGGGTCGGGTGTATCGGTTCGTACTCGATGAGGCGGGCGATGGTTGGCTCGCCGCCGAAAAGCTCTCCGCAGACGAGCCTGCCCGTGGAGATTTCTTCGCCGGGACCGTAGCACTCGGTGGAGGCATTGGAGTCGCGTCCGCGCTGGGAGCGGATGGCGGCCTCGGAACGGCGCACGTGTTCGAGGCGACGCCTGGATCCGGCTGGACCGAGTCCTCGCAGCTGTATATCGCGGAGTCGAGTCTCGAAGCGGTTCTCGGTGGGCAGATCGACTGCTCCGAAGGTACCGCCGCGTCGTTCGACTGCAGTGACATGGACCTCGTGGCATTCATTCCGAGGCAGGACCTTGGTGCTGGCCGTGGCGTGGTGCTGAACGACATCTGGGGTTGGACTGATCCGGAGACGGGCAGGGAAATCGCAATCGTCGGAAGGACTGACGCGACCGTGTTCGTGGACGTGACGAACGCGTCGAATCCTCTCTTCCTGGGCGAGCTTCCCCTGACCGAGGGCGCAGACGCCGCGGTCTGGCGAGACATCAAGGTATACGACGATCACGCGTTCATCGTCGCGGACGGTGCCGGTCCGCACGGCATGCAGGTATTCGACCTCACGCTGTTGCGCGACGTCAGTGGAGATCCGGTCACGTTCGAAGCGACGGCGCACTACGACCGGATCGCCAGCGCTCACAACATCGTGATCAATGAAGAGACCGGCTTCGCCTATGCGACCGGTGCGAGCATGGGTGGAGAGACCTGCGGCGGCGCGCTCCACATGATCGACGTCAGAAATCCGGGAGACCCCACGTTTGCCGGCTGCTTCGCCGATACCGAGACGGGTCGCCAGAAGACGGGATACACGCACGATGCGCAGTGCGTCGTATATCGCGGCCCGGACGCGGACTACCAGGGCCGCGAAATCTGCTTCAGCGCGTCTGAGACGGCACTCGGGATCGCGGATGTCACGGACAAACAGGCGCCCAGCTCGATATCGGTCGCTACGTACCCCAACGTGGGCTACACCCACCAGGGATGGCTGACCGACGACCAGGCATATTTCTACATCAACGATGAGTTGGACGAGATCAACGGGAGCGTGGAGGGCACGCGGACCCTCGTTTGGGACGTGACCGACCTCGACGATCCGATCCTCGTCCGTGAACACTTCGGCACGACGGCTGCGAGCGATCACAATCTGTACGTGAAGGGCGATCGCATGTACCAGTCCAACTACGTGTCCGGTCTCCGGGTGCTGGACATCAGCGATCCCGAGAACCCGGTCGAGGTCGGCTACTTCGACACGGTGTCGGCTGGAGACAACGAGCCGGGCTTCGATGGTTCGTGGAGCAACTATCCTTACTTCGAGAGCGGCGTGATCGTCGTCACCAGTATGAAGGAAGGGCTGTTCGTGCTGAAGCGGCGCGAGGGGCGGCCAGTCTCTTGATCAACTCGCTTCTGATCGGCGTAGCGTTCCTCGCTGCCGGGCTCGGTCCGGCGGCGGGGGCGCGCGTCTCGGGACCGGGAACGGTCGTCGAGGCAGTTGCGGGTCCGTTCGTCTACGTGGCTAACCAGGCTTCGGCCAGCGTGTCCGTGATCGATGTGGCGACCGATGAGTTGATCCGGACGATTGATCTGACGAAGCTCGGGTTCACGGAGAATGCGAAGCCGCACCATGTCGTCGTGGAGCCCGATGGCTCGGCATTCTACGTATCGCTGATCGGGGACGGCTACGTCCTCAAGCTGACGCCGGCGGGTGACCTGCTCGGCCAGGCACCGTTCGAGACGCCCGGCATGCTGGCCCTCGATCCCCATTCCAATCAGCTGTGGGTGGGTCGATCGATGATGGCGGTCAGCCCGCCGCAGCGCATCGGCCGGATCGACAGATCGGACATGTCGATCGACGAGGTGGACGTGTTCTTCGACCGGCCTCATGCGCTCGCCCTCTCCCCGGACGGGCGCTACGTGTACACCGCGAGCCTGGCCGGTAATGACATTGCGATCATCGATCCGGTCGAGGAGCGAATCGAGCTCCTCAAGGTGCCCGGGCCGACACACGTGTTTGTCCAGTTCGCCGTTTCGCCCGATGGATCCAGGCTGGTCACGGGTGGGGAGATGAGCGGAAAACTCCTCGTGTTCGGACTCGAGGACCCGTTGCGGCCGAGGATGATCACGGAGATCGAGGTCGACCCGATGCCGTGGCACCCGGTATTCTCGCCTGACGGCTCCCGCGTGTACTTCGGAAATCGGGGGGCGAACACGGTTACCGTGATTCGCACCTCCGACTGGAGCGTGGAGGCGGTGATCGAGGATGCGGCGTTTGCGGAGCCGCATGGCAGCGCGGTCTCGCCTGACGGGCGAAAGCTGTATATCTCGAACCGGAACGTGAAGGACCCTGCCGCCGGCGACGAGGGGATGGATCACGGGGCGATGGGGCACGATGGAGCCGCGAGCGGCGAGGAGCGACTCGGCAGAGTCACCGTGATCGACACGGCCACCCTGGAAGTGATTGAGACGATCGATGTCGGAAGGTACGCAGCGGGCATGGGAACGTCTGTTCCCGTGCACTGACCCGGTAGTGATCCTCAGTCGTTTCTCTGGCGCCGGTGCTCGTGGTCTCGCGGGCGCCGGCGTTTGTCTTCTCGCCGGCTGCGCCTCGACTGGGCCCGTACCGGAAACGGTGTCCGATTCTGCCGGCCGGATTTCGGGCATTGCCACCACCGGCTCTCACGGCCTGGCCCGCCGGGTCACCGGACCCGTGGTGGCGGACGAAGCAGGGGTTCCCTACGAATTCCCCTGGCTGGGCGGCCTCAACCAGCCGCGGCCCCAGCTCGCCGACCTGGACAGCGACGGTGACGTGGACCTGTTCGTACAGGAGCGCTCGGGCCGGATCATGCACTTCGAGAACGTCGGCGACCGGCGGAGCCCGCGGTTCGAGTGGCGCTCGGACCGGTTCGAAGATATCGACGTCGGCGAGTGGTACCGCTTTTCGGACCTGGACCGGGATGGCGATCCTGATCTGCTCGGGGAATCGCAATTCAGTCACGTCAGGCTGTGGCGGAACGAGGGCGACGGGACGGGCACCCGGTTCCCGGTCTGGGCCGACAGCCTGCGCGACGTGTCTGGCGATCCGATCTTCTCGGACCGCCAGAATATTCCGAACGCGATCGACATGGACTGCGACCAGCGCGTGGACCTGTTCATCGGTCGCCTGACCGGCACTATTGCCCGCTACGAAGAACGCCCGGCAGGCGATGAAGGAGCACCCCGCTTCGAGCTCCTGTCCGACCGGTTCCAGAATATCGAGATCGTCGCACAGCTCGGAAGCATGCACGGGGCGAACACACTCGCGCTGGGGGACGTGGACGGAGACGGCGACGTGGACATGTTCTGGGGCGATTTCTTCGAACCCGGGCTGCTGCTGATCGAGAACACGGGCAGTTGCGAGCGCCCCGACTTCACCGGCGAACCGGTTCCATTCCCGGCCGGGGACCCCATCCTCACAAGTGGCTACAACGCTCCGGCCCTGGCCGACCTCGACGCAGACGGATATCCCGATCTGCTGGTGGGGGTCCTGGGTGGAGCGTTCAATCCGAACCGCACGACGGTCGACAACCTCCTGTTCGTTGCGCAGAACTCGCCCGGCGAATGGGAGATCCGAAGTCGCAGGTATTTGCGGAACCTGGATGTGGGTAGCGAGAGCGTGCCTGCGTTCGGTGACTGGGACGGGGACGGCGACGCGGATCTGCTGGTCGCGAACAAGATCGCCGATGACGGTTCGGAGACGGCGAGAGTGTTTGCGTTCGAGAATATCGGGGGGGACGGCGAGGCGAGATTCCAGGCCCGCGGGGCGATCCCGGTCGAGGGCTCGTATCACTTCGCCCCGGCCCTGGGGGACATGGACGGGGATGGGTTCGCGGATCTGTTGCTCGGGACCTGGCAGGACGGAATCCTCGTGTACCGGAATCGGGGCTCCGCCGGAGCTGGTATCGACAGATGGTCTGCCGATCCGGCGGCGACCATAAGTCTGTCACGCGGGTCGAACGCGATGCCGACGCTCGGAGACGTCGATGGAGACGGGGATCTGGACCTGGTGGCGGGCGAATCGTCCGGTGAACTGAATCTGTGGCTGAATGAGGGCACGCGGATCTCTCCGCGTTTCGTATTCGTCACGGATCGCCTGGGTGGTGTCGATGCCGGCCGCAGAAGCGCGCCTGTCCTGGCGGACTGGGACGGGGACGGAGACGCCGATCTGATCCTCGGATCGGAATCGGACGGCGTGAGTCTCTGGAGTATCGAGCCGACCACCGGTGGATTCGAACTCGTTCGGGAAGCGGGCATCGTTCCGGAAGCGCCGACTTTCGCGGCGCCCGCCGTGCTCGACCTGGAGCACGACGGGGATCCCGACCTGTTCGTCGGTGGGATCGGCGGTGGGGTGATGCTGTACGAGAACCTGGTGCGCTGACCCCCGTTAGATCTTCAGGCCGAGCGAGGTCAGGAAGTACGTATCCAGCGGGTCGAGCTGGGACGGAATGCTGACCGGGTCACCGTTCCCATCAAGGACCGGGTTCCCGGATTGATCGTACAGCGGAAGTGTCTCGTACAGTGGATCATTCCGCCACAGGATCCGGAAGCTGGTTCTCAAGAAGACCAGTTCCGTGATCGAAATCTCGATCGCATTGAACCAGTCCGCGCGCAGGTCGCTGGTCTCCTGGAGATTCTGGTCGAGGATGAGATTGCTGAGGAAAATCGTGCTCTCGGCAATGTGCTGCTCGAAGGCGTACGCCAGTCGAATGCCTCCGAAATCGTTCTTCTCCCCCAGAACCGGGCTTTCACTCGTGTACGTACCCGCCACGTCCAGGTCGAGCTTCGTGTGTTCCGTGTCGACGGCAACCCAGCCGACACCGAGGGCTCCCTGCCACTTGTCATCGAATCCGGCAAACCGGTTCCGGCTCCATCCGCCGATTGCAAACGTGTACCAGCGATCCGACAGGGAATAGTCGTAGCGCAGATTCGCAAAGTAGTTCTCGGCGGTCTTCTGTCGCTCCGCCTCGACGACCTCGAATCCACCGTCGCCCGTCTCGACCGCGACCCTGTCCTCCCTGGAACGTGACTCGGTGCTCAGTCCGCCCAGATCGAAGCGCAGGGAAGATTTCTCCCAATAATACTCGGCTAGGTTTCGCAGGCCGAAGGTCGTCGCTGCCGAGTTCCCACCCGTAATCACAAGCGACAGGTCGGCAGTGTCGTAGAACCCGCTGAGCGGCTCATCGGGATCATCAGCCGGTTTGAGCGAAGCCAGAACGGTCTCGTCGACCGCGGAGCGATCCGCCTGGGCGATGGCGATCCCGCTCCTGCCGGACAGCAGGGCAAGCGCGAGCAGAACTGACGACAGGGTGCGGATTGCGAGACGCATTTGATTTCCCCCGAATACGGATTCCGAATTCTGTATGAATAATGGGCCGCCCGGCTGACACACGAACGAACTCCACTGATCGGGGAGTTCGACGCGAGGACTCTAGCGCAGGGGGAGACGCCGAACAACGGGGCGTGGGATGTTGCGACGGCGGGAAGGACTACTCGTGAACCGCTTCGATGCGGATTCCGTCCGGCTCGCCGTCGAACTTCACCCTGAACCTCCGGCGGACCGAAACCTCGGGCGTATTGGCTGTCCGCACGATCACGGTCATTCGGTAGATTCCGGCGGGGTACTCGAGCATGAATCCTGACGATATCTCGAGCGGTGTTACCAGCCGCAGCTTCGGCGCATCCAGCCAGGTGATCAACAACGGGAGTTCGGGCGTCGTCTCACCCGGGAGCAGGTCGAGACGAGACTTCGCGCCGACGATTGACCAGGGCAGAGGAAGCGGATACGCGAATCCCGGGTGCGGCCTCCACAGAGCGCCGTCGAAGAATTCGAGCCGGTCAATCGAGGCGTGACAGCCGACCGCTCGCTCGGGGCCACTGTTCTCCAGTCGAATCGTCCACACGAGTGCAGGCCGATTGCCCACCCGTACCTGGGCCGGAGCCGCGCTGTCGGCGGGATGTAGACTCAAGCGCGGCTTCTGGCGCATCCGAAACAGCCGGTGTACCTGGAAGCCCGCGGCGCCGGATACGGCGAGTACCATGGCAAGGTCTGTCATCGCGTGCCTCCTTTCCGAGTCCTGCGGTTTCTACGGACGCACCGGGGTCGGTTCGCCAGGATCACAGGGCAAGGAGTCTGCCGGATCGGTCTTCCACATCGAAACAACATCAACAAAATATAGTAACTATATATAGATAAATATGTTCAAAGTGTTCTGATCTCGGAACGTGTGACCGGAACTGGAACACCGCCGTCCACGCAATCCGAACTTTGGACGCATGTTCTGCATAAGATTCCGGTTCTGCTGAGCCGCGATTCTTGCCGCGGGCAGGCGGGTACGCTGATCTTGCCGTCCCGCAGGCCGCTCGACGGCGCAGTTGATGTTCACCTGACCAGGAATAGGACTGACGCATGCCGGTATTGTGGCCGCTCGCAGCAGCGGCTGGAGGGATCGTGGCCCTCGATCGACTGGCTCTGGCTACGGCCCGACCGCCACGCCGCGGTCTCGAACGCACGGCGGCGGATCTCGGTTTGCCCCACGAGCTCATCGAGTTTCGGGCGTTCGACGGGATCACTCTGCGCGGAGAGTGGATGGAGCCGCCCGGGGTCCGTCCCGACCATACTGTCGCCGTACTCGTACACGGTTGGACAGGGAACAGTGGCACCATGATGTACGTGGCCGAGCCCCTGTTGGAGGCCGGTTATCCCGTATTCTCGATCGATGTCCGCAGACACGGCCGCAGCGACGATGCGCCTTACGTGACGATCCGTCACTTCCGTGACGATCTCAAGCACGCCCTCGAACTGACCCGCGCGCGGCGACCGGCCGCACCGATCGTCGTCGTCGGTCACAGCCTTGGCGGGTCCGCGGCGCTGCTCGCGGCAGCAGCCGGAGCGCCGATCGATGCCGTTGCGCTCGTTGCCGCCCCGGCCGACCTGTTCGAGGTGACTGCCGGGATGTTCAGGGACCGTGGCCTGCCGGGCGGCCTGATGACCCGGGTTCTGCGCCCGTTCTGGCAACGACGGGCCGGGGAGCCGTTCACAGGCCTGGATCCGGCTGCCCGTGCCGCAGAACTGGAGATCCCGATACTCGTAGTGCAGGGGGAGCTGGACGCCCGGGTTCCGGCCGAGCACGCCCGCCGCATTGCGCAGAACGCGGCGACCGATGTGCTGTGGATCGAGGAGGCCGCTCACAAGGATATCCTGGATCGACCGGAGTTGCATGACGCGCTGCTGGCATTCCTGGGGGGAGCTGCACAACAGAATTCCGCCGCGCCGGTGGACGTCCTGGCGGCCGTAATCCGGGACGGAGACCGATACCTCGTGTGTCGCAGGCCAGCCGGGAAACGCCACGGCGGATTATGGGAGTTCCCGGGAGGAAAGATCCAGGCGGGGGAGTCCCGGGCAGAGGCGGCAGCACGGGAGCTGCGTGAGGAGCTGGACCTTCGCCTCGTGGAGCTTGGGGAAGCTACCTGCTCACACCGGGATCCGGGTTCGCCTTTCCTCGTGCACTTCGTGGAGGCCAAGGTCGAGGGTTCTCCGACAGCGCTGGAGCACCAGGAAGTGCGCTGGGTCACCAGCGAAGAACTGCACAGTTTGCCGCTTGCACCTGCCGACCGGGCATTCGTCGATCGTCTCTCCGAACCTCCGTCTGACGAGGCGCCGAGCGCCTGAGGGCGGCGCTCGGTACGCTCTTCCGGCCCACCAGCACATGCGTTTGCTGCGATTCGCCTGGGCGCTCCCGAACACCCTCGTCGGGCTGCTGCTCCTGCCGCTCGCCCTCGTACGTGGGGGGCGAGTCCGAGTGAGGCAGGGGGCACTCGAGCTGTCGGGACCGGCCCTGTCCTGGCTGCTGTGCC
>Ga0316193_10003399_pt1 | contig 11475 bp, 10 predicted proteins | sample MerIslsedime2_MG_FD_207735 | JGI IMG/M metagenome (GOLD analysis project Ga0316193, IMG submission 207735) | Coastal sediment microbial communities from Maine, United States - Merrow Island sediment 2 | ecosystem: Environmental > Aquatic > Marine > Coastal > Sediment | place: USA: Maine... | reverse complement strand
AGCTGGTGGGTATGGTGGGCCTGGCGGTGATGCTGTTTTTCAGTTCGCTGGCGTTTACCGTGCTGGAAAATGCGATGTGTGTGATCTTTCATCACCGCGTGACGATCCAGCGCCGCCATTTTCTGATATCCGCCTTCCTGCCCTATATTTATATGCTGTTGCTGGGCCTGGGCCTGCTGGTCGTCAGTGTGGTCAGCGGCAGTCTTGATGCCATGGAAAAAAGCGGTGTGGGAGTTGAGGTGTTCGGCCTGCACTGGGCGCTCAGCGGCCACGGGACGACCTTCATGTATGTTGTGGGTATGATCGGTGAGGTGTTGTTGCTGACATCACTCTACCTGGTGATGCCGGTGGGCCGGCTGGCCTGGCATCATGCGCTGATTGGCGGTGTCACAGCTGCGTTGCTGTGGGAACTGACACGGCATTTCCTCATCTGGTATTTCTCAACGCTGTCGTTTGTGAATGTGATCTATGGGACACTGGCCACCGCAGTGGTCATTCTGCTTAGCCTGGAAGCCGCCGCGCTTATTCTTTTGCTGGGTGCGCAGGTGATTGCCAGTTATGAGCGGCTCGGTGTCGAGGATGACCAGGGGCTGCAGACTTGACCGGTACGGTTCCCATCACACTGATAAGAGAGTGATGGCACGCGAATGAAGCATTCCCTGCTGGAGTCCTATGTCGGCTGGCTGGAGCGCGCACGCTGGCTGGTTGTCGCCGGTGTCGTTGTGATTGCGCTGGCTGCCGCCCTGGGGATACGCCTGCTGACTTTCGACGCCAGTTACGAAGCCTTTTTCTCCGAACGCAACCCGCAGCTTTCCGCACACCACGCTTTTCAGCGGATCTATTCGCGCAGCGATAATATTCTTGTCGTGCTGGCCCCGGCCAAAGGTGGCGTGTTTACCCGCGAAACGTTATCGGCCATCGAATGGCTGACCGAACGTGCCTGGCAGGTTCCCTGGTCGCGACGTGTCGACTCAGTCACCAATTTCCAGTACACGGAAGCCGACGGCGACGACCTGTATGTTCACGACCTGGTGGAAAATGCTGGCACACTCAGTGATGCGGAGATCGCCGCGACCAGGCGCGTGGCACTGGAAGAGCCTCTGCTGGTGAATCGCCTGATCTCACCCGATGGCCTGGTCAGCGGAGTGAATATCACCCTGCAGATCGAACAGGGCGACGCAGACAAAACCACCGAAACCATGAATTTCACCACTGCACTGCGCGATACGTTCAGGCAACGTTACCCCGATATCGACGTCTATATGACCGGTGGTGTGGTCATGGACCACGCCTTCCCGCAGGCAACACTTGATGACATGGGCACGCTGGTGCCATTGGTCTATGTCGTAATCTTCCTGACCATGCTGCTGCTGTTGCAATCGGTGACCGCTACGCTGGCCACAGCACTGGTACTGGTAATGGCGGCCAGTACCGGCATGGGCCTGGCCGGGTGGCTGGGCATTGCACTGACCCCGCCCTCGGTGGGTGCGACGACCATTATCATGACGCTGGCGGTCGCCGACAGTATTCATATCCTTATTACGCTGACGCATGCGCTGGCGCGCGGCCTGGACCGCCGGGCAGCGGTACTGGAGAGTCTGCGTGTCAATGTACAGCCAGTGACACTGACCAGCATCACCACTGCCATCGGCTTTCTGAGCATGAATTTTTCCGATGCACCGCCGTTCCACGATCTCGGCAATATTACCGCCATGGGTGTACTGGCTGCCTGGTTCTATTCCCTGACCCTGCTGCCGGTGATATTGCTGATGCTGCCCCTGAAAGTACGCCGTGAGAAGATGCGCGGTGCATTCATGCAGGCACTCGGCGACTTTGTCGTGCATTATCGCCACGCGCTGCTATGGGGCATGGGGATTATGATCCTGGCAGTCGGCGCATTTATCCCGCGTTTGGAGATCAACGACCAGTTCGTGCAATACTTCGACAGCTCCATGGAATTCCGCCGCGACACCGATTTCACCACCACACATCTGACCGGCATCGCTCAACTGGAGTACTCACTCAGCGCCGGCACACCCTCGGGCATCAACGAACCCGGCTACCTTCAGCATCTGAAAGCCTTTTCCGACTGGTTCGAACAGCAACCGGAGACCGTGCACGTCAACAGCCTGCACCTGCTCCATGAACGCCTGAACATGAATCTGCACGGTGATGACCCCGCCTGGTACCGGCTGCCGGACTCACGCGAGCTGGCTGCCCAGTATCTGTTGCTCTACGAGTTTTCGCTGCCCTACGGGCTTGATCTCAACGATCAGATCAATGTCGAAAAATCGGCCACCCGCTTTACGGTGACGACGCACGATATTTCCACCCGTGAAATCAGGGCCCTCGAAGCACGCGCCGAAGACTGGATGCGTACCCACCTGCCCGCACATATGCAGACCCACGCCACCGGGCCGTCCATCATGTTTGCCTATATTTCAGAGCGCAACATTCGCACCATGATGTGGGGTACGGCATTAGCGGTGCTGTTAATCGTCACTACATTGATCATCGCCTTGCGCAGTCTCAAGCTGGGATTGTTAAGCCTGTTTCCCAACCTGATTCCCGCGGTACTGGCTTTTGGTACCTGGGCGCTTACCGTGGGCCAGGTGGGACTGGTGGTATCCGTGGTATTTGCCATGGCGCTGGGTATTATCGTTGACGATACGGTGCATTATCTGAGCAAGTACCTCCACGCCAGGCGCGCGAAAGGCCTGTCGTCGGCCGATGCCGTGCGTTATGCCTTCAACACCGTGGGAACGGCGCTGTGGGTTACTTCTGTGATTCTCGCCGGTGGCTTTTCCCTGCTCGCGTTTTCACCGTTTCAGCTCAACCAGCACACCGGCCTTTTGATGGCTGTTACTATCGGCTATGCACTGGTGGCGGATTTTTTCTTTTTGCCACCTCTGCTAATGGCAATGGACAAAAACAAACGCCCGCCGAAGCCGGTTAAACAAGCGTCTTAGGCATCACCTGAACTGCGGAGCAACATGCATCAACCCGCCCAGCTAAAACGCGGCCTGTCGCTCTGGCTTCTCGTCTTCTACGGTCTGGGCAACATTCTCGGTGCCGGCATCTACGTGCTGGTCGGCAAGGTGGCGGGAAGCGCAGGCCTGTTCGCACCCATCGCCTTTTTCGTGGCATCGCTGGTGGCTGCGTTTACGGCACTGACTTACGCAGAACTGGTGGCACGCTACCCCCTCAGTGCGGGCGAGGCGGTTTACGTGCAAAAAGGACTGCGGCTACCGGCGTTGTCGGTTGTGGTTGGACTGTTGATTGTGTTGATGGGTTCGGTATCGGCGGCCACCATCGCCCGCGGATTTATCGGTTACCTCGATATCCTGATCGAATTGCCTGACGCCCTGGCCATTACACTACTGGTGTTTGTACTCGGTGCAACAGCCATCTGGGGAATTGTGGAATCGGTAACCATCGCGGCATTGGTCACTTTGATCGAACTCCTGGGTCTGGGCCTGGTGCTCGCGGTAGCCGGCGATAATCTGTTCACTATCCCTGACCGGCTGCCGGAACTGCTTCCGCCGATGGACCCGGTAATCTGGCAAGGCATCATGCTGGGTGCGTTCCTTGCGTTTTATGCCTTCGTTGGTTTTGAAGACATGGTCAATGTGGCCGAAGAGGTCAGAAACCCGGTGCGCAATGTCCCCCTGGCTATCCTGCTCGCACTCGGGATCACAACACTCCTGTATGCTGCGGTCAGTCTTGCTGCCATTCTGACGGTGGCGCCGGAACAGCTTGCGGCCAGTAACGCGCCACTGGCAACGGTCTACGAACAGGCCACCGGCAGCAAACCCGTGGTCCTCAGTATCATCAGCATCTTTGCGGTGGTGAATGGCGCACTCATCCAGATCATTATGAGCTCACGCATTCTTTACGGCATGAGCCGGCAGGGCTGGCTCCCTGCCCTGTTTGGCCGGGTCTGGAGCACAACACAAACGCCGGTGGCTGCCACCGTCGCGGCTGCCGCTACCGTGCTGGTGCTGGCGCTCTGGCTGCCACTCGTGACACTGGCAAAGTCGACGAGTTTTCTGGTACTGATTGTCTTCACCCTTATGAACCTGTCGTTACTGCGCATCAAGTTGCGTGATCCCCACCCCGAAGGCATACGCGTGGTTCCTCAATGGGTACCGGCAGGCGGCATCATCGCGAGTCTTGGCTTGCTCCTGTTTCAGCTATACGCCGGCTAGGGCCAGATACCGCGTAACAGCGTGGCTTCTGTCACACGTTCGATGGCGATAGCCAGGGCTATGGTACGAAAATCCGGGATGTCCTCGCTCGCAGTGTCCGCTGTTTCTGCATCTTCGGGTGATTGTTCGCCGACTACATAGGATTGCCAGCGGTTAAAGACGGTGTCCACCGCTATGCTCATGCTGGACTGGAGCTTTGCGTCGACCTGTTCAGCATCCCACTGCTCGTTTGCCTGGTTTTGCACCCACTCGTAGTAGCTCACGGTGACGCCACCGGCATTGGCCACAATGTCCGGCAAGACGTAAATGCCCCGCTTTTTCAGCACCTCGTCGGCGGCCGGTGTGGTCGGATTATTAGCACCTTCAACGATCAAACTGGCCTTGATATTGCCCGCGTTACCGGCATGGATCTGGTAACCCAGCGCGGCTGGCATCAGGATGTCGCATTCGAGTTCGAGTAACTCTGCGTTGGTGATTGTCATCGTGTCCGGCATGCCGACTACCGTGCCATGTTCCGACTTGAACGCCTCGACATCAGACGGGTCGAGTCCTGCCTCACGATAGACGCCACCCTGGCTGTCACTGATGGCGATAATCCTTGCGCCATCGCGGAAAAACGCCTTTGCGGCCATTGCGCCGACATCGCCAAACCCCTGTATCGCCACGTGCGCCCCGGCGAGATCCTGCTGCCCCGGTATCAGCGCCTTGGACAAAAAACGCCTGGCCGCATACACACAGCCGTACCCTGTGGCTTCATGACGCCACCAGGACCCGCCCATGCCTATCGGTTTGCCGGTCACTACCGGGCGGTTGTTATGGTTGGGATGAAGTACATCATAGGTGTCGAAGATCCAGGCCATGGTCTGTTCGTTGGTGTACAGGTCGGGCGCCGGAATATCGGTGTAGGGTCCGATCACGTCAGCCATCTCGACGGTAAAGCGCCGGGTAATGCGCCTGAGTTCACGTTCACTGAGATTTTTTACATCACACACCACACCGCCCTTGGCACCGCCGAAGGGAATATTCACCAGCGCGCATTTCCAGGTCATCAGCTTCGCCAGCGATATCACCTCTTCCATGGTGACATCGGGGTGGTAACGTATGCCGCCCTTGCCGGGTCCAAAAACGCGATTGTGAACTACGCGATACGCCTGGAAGGTTTCCACCGATCCGTCGTCCAGCTCGACGGGAAAATTTATAACGTTGATCCGCTTCGGTTGTTTGAGAAAATCAACCAGGCCTTTTTTCAGGTGCTGAATAAGGTGCGTGGCCTTCTCGAACTGTTGCTCGCTGATAACGACTGGATCGAAACTTTCCTCGTCTGCCTGGTTGTCGGTTTGCTTGTCTGACATCAGCCGCTGGCCCTCTCCTGTTCAGTATGAACCCGATTATAGTGGAGTAAGCTGTGGCCAGAGCACATTTTTCCCTAATATAGCCTGAGTGCCCCCGGCATCTGCTCCACGCAACAACAAAGGGCCTGCCTGGTTGGTATACTTACAGCATACTTCGAGTCCTATGGCGAGACAGATCATGAAAATACTGATGAAGGCAGGTGTACTAGGCCTGTTTTTTCTCACTGGCTGCAGCACCCTGACCGTGCAGAGCGACTATGAAACCACATATGATTTTTCGACCCTCAGAACCTATGCATGGCTCGAGAGTAAAGTGCCCAGCAAGGATATCCGCATCAATAACAGCCTGATCATCAACCGGGTTATGAATGCGGTTAACAGTAACCTGCAATCCAGGGGCTATACACTGGTAGACAAGGATAAGGCCGACTTCCATGTGAACTGGTTTGGCGGCATTGAAAACAAGATACGCCAGGAAACCATTAATACCTTCTACGGGGACATGGGTTACGATTCTCGCAACTGGGGCTATAGAGGCTACTGGCCTGGCATCCGGACTTATACTTTCGAATACCAGCAAGGCACACTGATCATCGATATCGCTGACAGTAACAGCAAGCAGTTGATATGGCGTGGCACAGGCCGGGAATACCTGGAAGAGAACAGAACCCCTGAACAGATCACGGAAGGTATAAACACTACCGTTACTGCGATCCTGAATCGCTTCCCTCCCGACACCGTCAAGGCGCCAGACGCTCAATAACCCACTGCGCGTTTTCGTTCAGGCGATAAATGAAACGATCGTGCAAGCGACTGTCTCTGGCCTGCCAGAACTCGACGGTCTCCGGTGAGACCCGATAACCACCCCAGAAAGATGGCAGCGGGATCTCTCCGTCCAGAAACTTGTGCTTCATCTGGTCGAACATGCCGTCGAGAATAGCGCGCGATTTGATCACCTTGCTTTGATGTGAAGCCCAGGCGCCAATCTGGCTGCCGCGCGGCCGGGTTGCAAAATAGCCCACCGATTCGGCCGTGGGTATTTTTTCCGCCGTGCCGGTCACTTTCACCTGCCGCCCCAGTTCCTGCCAGGGAAATAGCAGGCTCACCCTGCTGTTAGCCGCGATCTGTGCCGCTTTACGGCTGGAATAATTGGTGAAAAACACGAAACCTTTTTCGTCAAACAACTTTAGCAGGACCATACGCTGCCAGGGCTGACCCTGCGCATCAACTGTTGCCAGCGACATTGCTCCCGGTTCAGCACTTTCGGTCTCGATCGTCTGCGCATACCATTGTTCGAACTGTTTAACCGGATCAGCATCCAGATCTGCCCTGACCAGCCCTTTCGCCATTAACTCACGACGCAATGTCTCGCTGTTCATAGATAAAACACCACCTGTAATTTGTTTCTTATCGTTTCAGGGTACTAAAAAACAAAGCGGAAGGCACAATTAACCATCCGTACTTGCGTGCCAGTACTGGTGAGCGAATAATCACGCCCCTGATTTCGTACACACATTAAGTATCTGGAGGTAAGACCCGGTGCCAAGCAAGATGTTGATTATGATGACCAGTGGCCCTGATACACCAACACGGCTGGGAACACCGTTTCATCAGGCCATGACCGCCGTGGCACTGGATGCCGAAGAGGTCACTATCGTATTTACAATGGAAGGCACCCGTTTGCTGGAGAAAGGTGTGGCGGAAAACGTATATGCCAAACAAGGCTCTGGTAGCAGCGTCTACGAATCCATTCAAAACGCCAAGGCGTGTGACGTCAATATGTACGTATGTCCGTCATCGCTGGAGCTGCATGACCTTACACTGGAAGACTGTATTCCCGAACTCGACGGCGCCATGGGTGCGGCAGGTTATGCCACCATGGGGTTACAGGATGACGTAGTGGTATTCTGCTACTAGCGAGGGCTGAGCCCTACTTTAACGCCGGGTGATCCTTGGGCAGTTGCTTGGAAACCCAGATCGCCAGGCGGTGTCGCATGGACTTCTGGGAAACCTGTTCCTCCGGCAGGGGCTGGATCAGTTTGTCATGTACCAGCAACCGGTATATGTACTCGATCTTGGCCGTTGCCGAGTCTGTCGGCTCGAACTCCACCACCCCACGCTCCTCGCCGTACGCCACGCCGGCGCGAATCGCTTCCTTAACCAGTTCGGCTTCGTGCTTTAGTTTTTTCACGGATTCACGGGTTCCCTGTATCGGCTTGATGCTGGAACATCGGTCATAAATGGAATTGGCCCAGTTTAACGCTGAATTCTCCCACTTCCTACGGCCGCGGAACTTTTTCTCCGTTAATCATCGATCAACAGGTGGCCCAGGTAGGCGAAAATGCCAATCATGATACCGGTAAGAAACTGGGCGTGTACCAGGTAGGCGAGCTTTTTCAACTCCCTGGGAGAATAGCGCCAGGAGAGAAACAGACCGAACAGGCCCTGCCAGACGACCAGTGCAAGCACTGCGGGGAAAAACAGAATGTGCATGGGCAGGCCCATTAGCCCGATATGTACCAGGATGATAGCGACGGTAGCGATGCCGACATAAATGTGGGTACGATCCAGCAGGCTCAGCAAGTGCTGCATACCCGGCGCACTGAGCGGTTGCGAGTAGTCGGGCAATATTCGACGCGCGATCGGGCCCTTGCCGACAACCAGTTTCAACAAGGTACGTGCATAGATAAACAGCAAGGCCCACAGACCCACCTCGCCGAAGCCTTCACCGATTTCACTCAGAATGGTTTCGTTTTCGGGGACCGGCGGGTAGGTGTTGTTAACGTAGATAAAGTAGATGAGCGACACCGACAGCACTATCGCGGTGTAAACCAGCACCCCTTTGATACTCTTTATAACTGCCATATTCCTGCGCCACCCGACTGAGGAGATGCAGGGATTATAGCTCGCCTGGGCGATAGTTCCTTGAGGTGGATCAGGGTGAGACAGGTTTTCCCCACAGCGTTTCCACACGCGCATCACGCCCGCAATTGTAACGGTAGAACTTATAGCGAACGGGATTCTTTTTGTAATAATCCTGGTGATAGTCTTCTGCGGGATAAAACTTGGTTGCGGCTATCAATTCCACTTTTAACGGCTCTGGGAACGGCTTGCTGGCGGCTATCCGCTTCTCTGATGCCTGTGCCTCGCGGTGTTGCGTCTCACCACTATAGAAAATTGCCGGCCGGTATTGCGGGCCGCGATCACAGAACTGACCGTCATCGCGGGTTGGATCTATGTGATGCCAGAAATAGTCCAGGATCTCGGCATAACTGACCCGGTTGGCATCGAAGCTAACCTCTACAGCCTCGATATGACCACCCTTACCGGAAGAAACCTGCTTGTAGGTGGGATTCTTCAGCTCCCCGCCCGTGTAACCGGACACCACATCCAGCACGCCGTCGAGCTTCTCGTAATCGGCCTCGATACACCAGAAGCAGCCACCGGCGAGGATGGCTGTTTCAACCCTGGGTTCCGCTACCGGTTCTGCAACAACAGGTGATTGCAGAACAAACAGAAATAATGCAGCTAAACAGGCGCGCTTAAGCATGAATGGGCTCGCTCGTGGAATGATGCTTCTTTAGTGCGCTTTTGAGGCAAATAGTTCACCCGGTCCGGCCGATTGAAATAATTTTCTCGTCTTTAACCCGTTTTCAGCAACCGTACGTTTACCCCTTTACCCAACCACACAAGCGGAGACGTAACATGTTCAAACCCAACCTGATTCTGGCCAGTACCCTGACCACCCTGGTGATTGCCGGCTGTGCCGACAGCAATAATTCGCGCATACCGCAAGGCAGCGCCCAGCCAACACCTTCCGGCACCCCCCTGCCTGCCCCGCAAACGGCTGATGCACAACCCCGGTTGAGAGAGGAAAGCGAAGTTGTTGCCAACAGCGAACCGGATGTCACCCGGCGCCGGGCCATACCGCCCAGGCAATTTGTGGCGGAGAAGAAATCCGTAGCACAGGATGCCATTACCGGTATCAGCATTGCCCGGAGTCTGGCGCCACTACGTTCGGCCAACGAACCGCTTAACCGGGAAAACTATCACCACTTTGACAGCAACCCGGTAACACGTGTGGCCGAGTCGCCGGTATCCACGTTCAGTATCGATGTCGATACCGGCAGCTACAGCAACGTTCGACGCATGCTTAACGCCGGCCAGTTGCCAACCCAGGACGCAGTGCGGATCGAGGAACTGGTCAATTACTTCGACTACACTTACCCGGCCCCGGACTCGGCTGACACACCTTTCCAGGTCACCACGGAAACCGGGCCGAACCCGTGGAACAGGAATACCCGCCTGTTGCACATCGGTATCAAGGGCTACCAGGTAGCGAAAGCGGATATCCCCGCCGCCAACCTGGTGTTCCTTATCGATGTCTCCGGCTCCATGCAGTCACCGGACAAGCTTGAGCTGTTAAAGAAAGGCATGAAACTGCTGGTGAAGCAGATGCGTCCGCAGGATCGCGTGTCGATTGTGGTATATGCAGGTGCATCCGGCGTGGTACTGGAGCCAACCGCCGGTGACCAGACGTTCAAGATCAACCAGGCGCTGGACAAACTGACCGCCGGGGGATCAACCAACGGTGCTGCCGGCATTCGCCTTGCCTATGAAGTGGCGCAGTCAGCCTATATCAAGGATGGTGTGAATCGTATCCTGCTGGCTACCGATGGTGACTTCAATGTCGGCACTACCAACTTCGAACAGCTTATCGACCTGGTGGAAACACGGCGTGATTCAGGTATCGGGCTATCGACCCTGGGCTTCGGCAGCGGCAACTACAATGACCACCTTGCCGAACAGCTGGCCAACAAGGGCAACGGGACGCATGCCTATATCGACACGTTGAACGAGGCCAACAAGGTGTTGGTCAACCAGCTCTCTTCCACCCTCCTGACTATCGCGAAAGATGTGAAGATTCAGCTGGAGTTCAACCCTGCGGTCGTTTCCGAGTATCGTCTTGTCGGTTACGAGAACCGCCAGCTGCGGCGCGAGGATTTCAACAACGACAAGATCGACGCTGGTGAAATCGGTGCCGGACACACGGTCACTGCAATTTATGAAATCACCCTCGCGGGTTCCGGCAGCGAGCGCATCGACCCGTTACGCTACGGCGGCAACCACAAGACAAAACGCAACCACGGCAATGAACTGGCCCTGCTGCGCCTGCGCTACAAGCAACCTGACAGCGATACCAGTCAGCTGATTGAAGCACCGGTGTACAGGAAATCAATCAAGACCGACCTTGAGCAAACCACCGATCGTTACCGTTTTGCCGCTGCAGTGGCAGGCTTCGGGCAGCAGTTGCGTGGTGGAGAATACCTCGAAGGCTTTAACTACGATGCCGTCCTGCAACTGGCGCGCGGTTCACGCGGCAGTGACGCGAACGGTTACCGCGGTGAGTTTATCCAGCTGGTGCAACTGGCACAGTCGGTTGACAGTACAACACGCTAGCACTTTTCCCTGCACCGGTTCCTTTACGGAGCCGGCGCAGGGTATGCTTGGCGGTATGACGTCGGATGAGGAGCTGATGATGCAGTACCAGGCAGGCAACACAGTGGCCTTTGATACCCTGTATGAAAAATACCGGGGCGATGTCTACCGCTTCCTGCTGCGGCAGTTCGACACCGCCACGGCCGAAGAACTCTACCAGGATGTGTGGATAAAACTGATCCAGGCACGCGATCGCTACCAGCCCAGTGCGCGCTTCCGCACCTGGCTGTACACCGTTACCCACAACCACATAACCGACTACTATCGTAAACACCGCGTTACAGTGGTCGCCGATTGCAGTGAAGGCATCGAAACCCGTGCGCCGGAGCGCATCGCGCAGGATCAGCAGATACTCGCAGTGTTGCACGCGGGTATACGCCAGTTGCCCGATGTGCAGCGCGAAGCTTTTCTGCTGA
>Ga0316193_10003396_pt1 | contig 11481 bp, 16 predicted proteins | sample MerIslsedime2_MG_FD_207735 | JGI IMG/M metagenome (GOLD analysis project Ga0316193, IMG submission 207735) | Coastal sediment microbial communities from Maine, United States - Merrow Island sediment 2 | ecosystem: Environmental > Aquatic > Marine > Coastal > Sediment | place: USA: Maine... | reverse complement strand
TTGCGAGTGTCCGGGACGCAGCCTGGCAGCCAATGCTGGCGTCGCCATGAAAATGTCGGAGATGAAGCCGGATGTAATTCACCTCAGTTCTTGTTTGGCGAAGGCAAAGCCGGATTGTCCCTACAGCAGCGCAGAGCAGTTTGCCCAGATACTGGAGAGCAAATTTCAAATACCTGTAGTTCTGGGCACTCACGAATACCATTAAATGGAGCAAAATCTTTTGCTACCTGAACGTTATGTACACCTAGCCCGTATATCCTTTACCGATGTTGGACCGGAAGAGATTCTCCGTATCCAAACAAGGAGGTGAGCCATGGAAGAAGAGGTAAAAGAGAAGAAGAAAAAAGAGCTGCCGATTGCGCAGGTGACCGCCTGCAAGTCAACCCAGCAGATGTTGCGCAAGGCAGCGGAAGACGGTGTAGAGACCGCTTTTCATCGGGCGGCTGACATGAAGGCCTGTCCCATTGGGGCGGATTCTGCCTGCTGCAAGCACTGCTCCATGGGACCTTGCCGACTTTCTTCCAAAGATCCCTATGGCAAGGTGGGAGTCTGTGGGGCAACCATCGACACCATCGCCTCGAGGAACTTCGCTCGGATGGTGGCCACTGGTGCGGCGGCGCATACCGACCACGGCATGAGCATGCTGGATGTGTTCCGCGAGGTGGTAAATGGCAAGATAAAAGATTACCAGATCAAAGACGAGCAGAAGCTTCTGGATGTGGCCGAGTCTCTTGGCATAGAGACTGCGGGTCGTGAGATCAAAGAGATCGCCATAGACCTTTACCAGGAGTTGGAGCGGACTTACACCCAGGTAGAGGGAGAGATTCCCTTTGTAACCCGGGTGCCGCCCAAAACCCTGGAGAAGTGGCGTGAGTTGGGGATCGTGCCCCGGGGAGCCATGCGAGAGATCATGGAGATCATGCACCGGACGCATATGGGTGTGGATCAGGACTACGAAAATGTGACGAAGCAGTGTTCTCGCACGGCGCTCTCAGATGGTTGGGGTGGTTCCATGGTGGCCACTGAGATCTCTGACATTTTGTTTGGCACCCCTTCTCCGGTACTAGCCGGTGTGGACATGGGCTGTTTGGATGAGAAACAGGTAAACATCATTGTTCATGGTCACGAGCCCAACATGTTTGAGTCCATGATTGCTTCGGTGAATGATCCCAAGTTGTTGAAGGAAGCCGAGAAAGCCGGAGCCGAGGGGCTCAACATTTTGGGAATGTGCTGCTCCGGTGCTGAGGTGTTGAGCCGACACGGGGTACCGCATGCGGGTAATTTCATGAGCACTGAGACCGTACTAATTACCGGTGCAGTGGACGCCATGGCGGTGGACGTGCAGTGCATCAAGCAAGGACTGGCGCCTGTGGCCGAGTGTTACGGCACCAAGCTTTTCACCACCAACCCCAGGGCGCACATGGAGGGTGTGGATCACATCGAGTTTGTGGAGCATCATCCCCGCCAGTGCACGGACAAAGTGGTGAAAGAGGCCATCAAGCGGTTCAAGGGCCGCAAGGCTAAGATAGTGATTCCGCAGAATAAATCCCTGGGGATCCACGGCTTCAGCCACGAGTATATCAACTACATGCTTGGTGGGACTTTCAGGGCTTCCTACGTGCCGCTGAATGACAACATCATCAACGGTAGGATTCGGGGCGTTGCCGGTGTGGTTGGCTGCACCAACCCCAGGGTACGCCAGGACTATGTACATGTGGAGTTGGTCAAAGAGTTGATCAAAAATGATGTCCTGGTGGTACAGACGGGTTGTTCCCAGATCTCTCTGGCCAAGGCTGGTTTGATGAAGCCTGATGCTTCGGTACTGGCTGGAGACGGTTTGCAGGAGGTCTGTGAGACCGTTGGTATGCCTCCGGTATTGGGTTTGGGTTCCTGTGTGGATAACAGCCGGATTCTGATTGCCGCTGCTGAGATGGTGAAGACCGGTGGTTTGGGTGAGAGCATAGCGGACCTGCCGGTTGCCGGGGCTGCGCCCGAGTGGATGAGCGAGAAGGCCATCAGCATTGGCCAGTACTTTGTGGCCTCTGGTGTGTTCACGGTCTTTGGTGTGACCTTTCCCACCATAGCCGAGACCAAGTTCCACAATTTGCTCTTTGACGGTTTAGAGCAGCAGGGTCTTGGCAAGTGGGGATTTGCCAAAGAACCTGATGAGATGGCGGCCCTGATGATCGACCACATTGATAAGAAGCGCGAGGCCCTGGGCATTATGGGTGAGCGTGAGCGCGTGCTCATGGATATGGCTGATCGTCAGGCTTTGGAGAGAATCCCCGACAGCTTCTAGTGGCCACTCATCAGCATGGAGTTGGTGAGCATGATCTAAGCGCTTAAGCGAATAAAATGAAATACCTCTTACGTAAGGTGGTGTGGATGCCCAAGATGCTCAAAGATGAGATCAGAGAGAGGCTGGAGAAACGGGGCGAGGAATTGGGTGTTCCGGATCTGATTGACCGGATTGCCGATGAGACTGTTGGTACCACCGAGGAGGAAATTCTGCCCTTCCTCCAGGAGAAAAAACATCCGGCTCTGGAAATGGATCCGATTATGTAGGCAAACCAAGTGGGCGGGGGGAAAAGATTCCCCCCGCTTTTTCAGAATCCACGCGCGAAAGGACCTAACCCTCGGCCGGCTTAAACTGCCTTGAAAAGTTTGCTGTGTAAAATTTTATAACGAGCTCAATCAGAGCTCATACTCACCCTCCATGTCGAGGATGAACTCGTTTGGGGCTTCTCCGACTGTGACCTTGAAAGTACCTTCACCTTTAATGTTGGCCAGCTTACCTGTTCCTCTGTAGGTCTTCCAAGTGCCCTTAGTGACTTTGGTACCCCCATCGCGATCACCTTCGAAGCGGCTATAGACCGAACCGTACTGGAAGTGGGTCATAGCATAGCCCTGCATGGAACCTGAACCCTTGATACGATCATGGAAGTTAACACTGCGGCGGGAGATAAATTCTCCTGCCGCCCCCGGTGTATACTCGATGGGTTCACCCTCCATCTCAACCAGCATCAGGGTGTGGTCAGATTCGTCATGGACATGCAGAGCCTCTCTCCGGGTAACGCGCAACTTGTAAGTGGCCTTTCGTAGCATACCTCTCTCCTTTCACCCAATGTTATTGATGGCATTTCCGAGTTCTTAGTCCCACCAGTTCTTTGCCTATACAGAGGACTTTCACCTCAACCAAGACTTAGTCAAATAAGACAGCTTTCAACTTACTACCCAAACCGCCATTTTCTTGGCCAGCTGCACTACTTTGTTACTCACACGCCCCATAATGAATTCTTCCACTCGCGACAGGCCTTTTCGACCCACAACAATAGTTCCATAGCCACCGTTTTCGGCTTCTTCAACAATGGCCTTGGCTCGACTGGCCATTCCGGTAGCAATCTTTGTAGAGATCCGATCGCTGTTGAGCCCGGCATTGTTCAAACGGCTAATAGCCTCCTCGAAAAAAGCCTCTACATCTTTTTCGACCTGCTGAAGTTCATGGCTGACTTCCGCAAGCAAATAGTCTAGACCCCTGATGGCATGAAACAGGGTAATCTCCCAATCTGTACCGTCCATTATGGTTCCCACGTAATCTACAGTCCTGGTGGTGTGTTCTGAAGTATCCACCGCTACAAGTGCCTTCCCAGTGGGTGAGGTGCCTCCCACAACACAGAGGGGGGGGTGGGCGAGATGCCCAATGAGCTTGTTGGCAATGCTTCCCCACACAAGGTCTTTCAGTTTACTCATTCCCCAGCGTCCTACAACTACTGCGTCATAATTTTTTTGTGCTTCAAGCATGATGTCTCTGGCTATGCCCGCCTGTCGTTCCTGACTCTTGACAATCACCGCCCCCTCTGGGACGCCTCTATCTACAAAGAGCTGACGCGCTTTTTCCATAAATTCCTGCATTTCCTTCTGTTGTTGAAACCCCCAGGCATGTATGGTGGCCACTTGGTGCTTCAATACTGGGTTTTTCTCTATATCCCAGAAACTTTCGGGAATCTTGCTTGTCACGTGGAAAAGAGCCACTTCCATTCGATTAGGTGGAAACATTTGGCTCACATAGCGCACCGCTTCAAAAGCCTGATCCGAACCATCCACTGCCAGCAAAATTTTCCTTCTGTATTTACCCATGGCAAACTCCTTTCTTAAGTCTGTTATGCTGCAATCTCGTCATGCTGAGTAGGACTCTTTTCGTCGGCTGTATCCCTTCTCAACGTTCTTTTTTGTATGGCTTAAACACCAATAATCCTCTTCGCCACAGCGCTACCAACTGACAGTTTTGCTGCCAATTTTTCTAGAAACTGCTTCTTTTCATCCGCCAGGATCCCATTTTCAATCGCCGCCTCAGCAGCCCATGTGAAAGCCTTTTCTTTTAGCTCTGACGGCAAGGACCTTATGGCTAAATCCACAAACTTTTGCTGATCGCCTGCCGTTATGGCATTGACCAGGTGATAAATTGTTTTTCTGAGGCTTTCAATCTTCTCCGAAAACAGTGGATTTACTTGTGCTAAAGCGACAATACGAGGGATGTAATCAAAACCAGCCTTTTTACCTGATTCGGCAGCACATACCGCAATTGTCAAGAGTGCATCTTCGATAAATAACTCACCTCTTTTCCTCATTCCAAGCATATCTAACGGTTCCATTTTCCAACCATCCTCCTTTGAACTTTCTCGAAACTGTGTTGCTTATTCATTACGTTGGTAGTTTTAATCTTAGAGAAGAGCATAACGTGTGCCAGATAAGTCAGAAATGTTGGATTGCGTTAACTACCTAATATAAAAGAATCTTTTGTTCTAGCTCGAGTTTGTACTTGACTTTAAAGATTGGTGAAACCGTCAGGATTTTTTACGGAATAGAAAGAGATAGTTAAGGTGTGGATATGGATCCTGGATAAGGATTCTTCACTCTTCACTGAGGTTTCTGTCCTGGGGTGGTATCTGTCGATCTTGGATAGGAGGGGGCATAGAGGCCTGTTAGCGTCGTCTCCAGCCGCTCCATACGCGGATACCATTCTCATCGCGAAGTCTAAGGACGTGTGCTCCCTTTGTTACTTCTGCGGCAACAAACCATTTACCATAGACTCATGGTCACGCACCCTTGGTGATATGGCCCTTGAGCTCGAGATAGAGGTACTCGGGCTCAAGTTCCGCTAACGCACTCTCCAGCATCTGGCTCACCCTACGGAAGTCTTTCAAGCAATCCTTAAAAATCTCCTCGTCCCTCCGCGAGTCCCCCTGCTGCCGCGCATTGGTCACCAGATTATAAAAGGCAGAGAGCAACTGGGCGGCAGTCAAAGGGATTAGGACAGTTTCCAGATCCTTGACGTTAACGGCAAGTTCTTCAACCTGATTCCCGGTCATTACGATGTCTCCTTTCTAGAATGATCTATTCAAAAGACAATAGTTGGAGTACTTGCTTTCAATTTAGCCAAAGGTTGCAATTGCCATAAGGATGAATCTTACCTTCGCAATCCAGACAGGGCCTCTTACCTTGAACGTGATTGCCTTAAAGCGCTCCCCCAACATCCCTCTACAAGCAGTAATTGCCTCGATAACCATTTGGCCGCGCAACTAAGTTCCTCCGATTAGCAGGTTTTTGGAAATCTCCATCTAGACTCGTATATCCCCTAGGCTTTACCGTAAGGATTCACAGTCAATACCGGAACCTGCGACTTTTTCACCACACGTTCAGCAACACTCCCGAAAAATATTCGCTCTATCCCCTTTCTCCCGTGAGTACCCATGATGATGAGATCAATCCCTTCAGACTCTGCATAACTCAGGATCTCCTCGGCAGGGTCTCCCAAGACAACCCGTGCCGCGCCAGAACCATTTTCAAAATGTTCTTTTACAAATTCTTGCAGCTTTTTTTCGGCTCCTTTTGTAATCTCGCCTTCGAAGTTCATGATGGAAGGATGGGGCACATAGATGCTGGTAAAGTGCTGTAAAATCCTGGCTACAAAGAGAAGGTGGACCTCCGCGTCAAACTTTGCCGCCATCTCTTTTGCATAGGGTACAAGTTTTGGAGAGACCTCTGACAGGTCCACGGGAAACAAGATTTTTTTAAAAATTTGCATGGCGAACTCCTCTCTTATTCAACCCTGTTAGTTTTTCTCTGAAACGATGTTGAATCCATCGACTCCAAATTTCTTGAAATGGAAAGGTAGAAGGTAGATCCCATACCAGTAGCAGATTCTACCCAAACGTCGCCAAGGTGCTTTTTCGCAATTTCCTTAACGATGGCCAGTCCCATACCCGATCCTGCGATCTGGCTCGAGGTCTCTAGGCGTTGAAATAGCTGGAATAGTTTCTCAGCTTCTTCCTGGTCGATTCCGCCTCCATTGTCAGTCACAGAAAAGATGTGATGAGATCTATTTTGCTCGTAACCAATCCGAATCTCGTACAGTCTCTCACCTCCATATTTCAAAGCATTGTCCAGCAAATTCTGGAAGGCCCTGGTGATGCGAAGCTCATCCCCCAAGATCTCCGGAAGAAACGGGGGCTCCGACAAGGTAATATTCCGTTCTTGCAAAGTTTCGTAGAATTCTTGTCTTAGACGCGTTAGCATTTCCCTGACACTGACTCTTTCCAAACGTAGGGGTAATTCTCTGGTGGCGATGTAATCGTTAATCTGCTCGGTCAGGGTGACAATCTGTTTAGCGGTCTTCATAATCTGATCGCAGTAGCGTTTTCCTGTTTCATCCAGCACCTCACCATACCGCCTGCCGAGCCTTTCCGTTAGACCATAGAGGCCGATGGCAGGACTTTTCAGATCATGGGATATGGAATAGGCGAAGAACTTGATGGTCTCCTTCTTTTCCTCAACTTCTCTTAGCTTTTGTTGAAGATCCCGGTATATTCTCGTATGACTCCTTGCCACTCCGATCTGATGTCCCATGGCCATGAGCAAATCCATCCTTTCCTGGTCCAATTCAATGATCTTTTTCGCCGCCAGATTCATCACTCCTTCCACCCGTTCCATGACGATGAGAGGGACGCAAATAATGATCTTGAGTCCTTTCCTGGAAAGCAAAGCAGATCGCTTCTTATCCTCCAGCTCTGAAACATGCTGGGCGATAAAGGATTTGGTGCGGGCTGATTTCCCAGAAAAACCTTCATCCAGTTGGACCGTTTCCAATCCCGAGATATCCAGTCCACTATCGGCAGCTAAAGTGAGGCATTGTTCTGTTGGATCCATCAAATAGATGCGGCCGGCATCCAAACCAAAATGCTTCAAAACAATGGAAAGTGCTCCTTCCAAGAGAGTTTCCCCATCCATGGCACTGGACAAGAAGTTGCTTAGCTCCAGGAGGGCTGACAGAGCCTCATTTCGTTCCTTCAGCCTTGACCTGCTGAATTTGAGGGTCACATGTTTTTCAGCAAAAAGCATGGGTCCAGCCACCCTAGATATTCCACAGCCAAAACTGGTAAGTGGCGTGATTCAGGGCACGATCCAAACTGCAAACCCTTCGGCCCGATGGAGCACCTTGTTGGTGACCCGGCCCATGAGGAATTCTTGCACTTTCGATAGTCCCCTGCGGCCCATTACGATGGTACCGTATTCCCCCTCTCGGGCTTCCGTGAGGATATCCTTTGCACGGCTTGAACTGTGGAGGTTAACTTGGGTGGAGATTCTGGAATCCTTCACTCCCGCTTTTTCAAGTCTCGCCTTGTATAAACCAACCATGCGTGGAATATCCCTCTTGACCTCTTCCCAGAACCCCTCTACCTCATGGTCGCGCAGGGTTGGATCATCCAAAAATCCAAATCTTCGAACCACATGAAAAAGGGTAATCTCTACGTCGGACGCCTTAGCAACGTTGCCGACATAATCCACCGCTTTTAATGCATTTCCCGAGGCATCCACCGCAAGAAGCATCCTCTTTGAGTTGATATTATCCCCTACTACCCATACGGAGGTGTCTTTCACCACCTCAACCATCTTATTGGCAACGCTGCCGAGAAAATGGTCTCCTAATGCACTTAAGCCCCTTCGTCCCACCACAACCGCGTCATAACCTCGCGCAGACTGCACAACAATGTCTCTGGCAATACCAACTTCCCTATCCTGAAGGATTGCCCCCACATCATTTTCTGTAACACCTGCTTCGATCAGGACATTTCTGGCATCGTTCAGAAAACGCTGGGCCGTCTCTTCTGTGTTCTTTTTCCATTCAGTGTACTTAGGCTGAATCTTCTCTTTGAAATGGGCATCTTTTTCCAGGTCCCAGAAGGTCTCAGGTGCTGTGGGCATAACATGCACGAGGTCCACCTTCAGGCTCGCAGGATTACAGGTCTGGGCAACATACCCTGCCGCATCGAGTGAATGCCTCGATCCATCCACGGCAATCAGGATGTTTTTTTTGTTCGCCATTTACTTCTCCTCCCTGACAACTCTTGCCTCAACAACACCTCTCTAGCCTCGACCCATTTGCCTTAGACAACAACTGAGCAGTAGATGAACAGATTTATGTCATCTCAAGCACGGCCACCGGATACAAGACTGTTCATCTGCCTATCCTGGGAGTGCTGTGATAACCGTCGGAGCCTGCACCATCCCATAAAGGTTCCTTTTGGCCGTTTTGTAGCGCTCAAAATAGACCTGAGCGATTTTGAGCATCAACCTGTACCCCACAGCCGGGTCCTTTTCGCACAAAGCAGACAGCTTATCGGCGTCTATTGCGATTACCTCTGAATCTTCCAGGCAAACAGCTGTCAGCGTATAATGCTGCGGTTGCATGAAGGAGGCGGCGCCGAACAAACCCCCGGCTTCACGCATCTCAAAGGCAATGCCCACATCATCCCCAGGTTCAAATCTCCTCAGACTTACGAGACCTTTACTCACCACAAACAGGTGCTTGGCGCTGTCGCCACGCTCATAAACATGAGCGTGTTTCTTGTAGGTTTTCTTCTCGGTGATTTCAGCGAGTTCCTTCAATTGCTCATCTGAAAGCACATCAAATAACTCCATGTATGCCAGCTTGTACGCTTCTATCATGATCATCCTCCTATGACTGTAGAGCTAGGGGAACTAACTGGTGGGGTACTCCTTGTCAAGACAGCGAGATTCATACCCACCTTTTGAACCCATCCAGTCAGTTCCCATTTTGACATGCGAGTTTCTCCGATCCTGGTAGTTTCACAACTCCTCTTCCGGCTCAAGTATCGCGTGACACCTATTACACTCGGGTGCATCGACCATCTTTCTCGGTGGAATTTCCTTTTCCCTTCCAGCATGGGTCTCGAAATCTACAACTTCCTGATAGCACGCATCACACAAAGCCTGTTTTTTATATATAAATGCCTTTGCCATGGTTCCCTCTCCTTTCCAAACTTGTAGTTATCACTAATACGGCTCGCACGAATGCTTGAGGTCCGAGCCCATTCTCAACCTCTCGCTATTCTCCTCCTTCATACTTGAATGACAGGCTTACCCTGGTTCGATAGGCAGCAACCTTCCCATTTTCAATTCTCATGTCCAACTTTGTGACCTCGGCGACTCTCAAGTCCCTTAAACTTTTGCTCGCTGTCGCCACTGCGTTTCTTGCGGCCTCTTCCCAGGAGACCTCACTGCTCCCTACCACTTCAATGATTTTGTAGGTACTCACCGACATGGCGTTCCTCCTTTCCGCCCTTGGGGCGTGTTGGTTTTCTTCCTCTCTCCTCAAAAGGCACCCCTCATCTCTCGTGGGCCCTTACTAAACTTGGTCAGATTTAGACGGACAAAGCGTCTACCCGGAAAATATCCTTTCCTCATGGCTCAGGTTGAAGACCATTCATAACTGGCTCATACTTACTCTTGAACTCCGGGTAGATTTCCGCCAGCAGCCCATAATAGGGCTCGATAAATCTGAGCTTCTGACAAATCAGCTTCAAACTAAGGTTCGCACATTGCTCGCAACTCCAGCTCTTCCAATTGCGCTTGGCTGCATGCATCAAGCAATCCCCATACAAAGGGCAGTCTATGATTCTGAGCCCTTTCCTGTTAACTGGATTAACTGAATTTCTCCGCATCACACTTTGCCCTCCGTATCTAGGTAACGTCCTTTTTATTGCTTTTTGAGCGCCCTGACTCTTTTCAAATAAAGGTATTGGAATAAGTGTGCCAGATAATGGATCGGCATATATTACTGAAATTAAAGGAGATTACTAGATCAAAGCATATGGAGATTGAAAGGAGAACTTTACAAACTGTAAAGAATACTGGCAGGGAGAAGAGATGGAGTAATGGGGTATTGGGGTATTGGAGTGTTGGAGATTTGAGCGATCAAAATGTAGCAATCATTGTTGCCCGCACAACGCAAACCACCATCAGCGTAGAGCGGGTCTCAGTACCCGCCTCAGGGGCGGGCTTTACTTTTCTCCAGTCTCAGTATCGACATCTTCTTGCGGCACACACAGAACTGGACAGGGGAGAAGACGCACTACCCTCTCAGCCGCACTACCAAAATAGATCTTATCGATCTGGCCGTTTCCCACCCTGCCATGTCCACCCATGACAATCATATCTGCACCAAGTGCTTGCGCCCTGAGAGCAATGGTCTGAAATGGAGTTCCGACAGTTACGACCTTTTCAGCAACGAGTTTTTCCGAATCGTTGTCGGCCAAAAACCTCTCAAGATTTTTTTTGGCTTGCAAGCATAGCTTCTTGCTGACCTCATCTTCTGACTCACCATTGAGTTCGGCAATTTTCTCCACGTATCTCTTGTCTACAGCGTGAATCACATGGATTCTGGCGGAGAACTTTGTTGCCAAAAGCTTTGCATATCTAAACGCTGTCTCAGAACACCTGGAGAAGTCAACCGGGACTAGAAGCTTGTGTAATTTCATACTGCAATCCCCCTACTTTCTTTCGAACTCCCCCTCTTTCTCATGGCACGATCCATAGAGCGAACCCTGCGGCGCGGTGCAGCACTTTGGTGGTTACTCGACCCAAAAAGAACTCGTGCACTTTGGACAGCCCCCTCCGTCCCATAACGATCGTTCCGTAGTTCCCTTCCTTTGCTTCCTTGAGAATGTCCCCTGCGCGGGTTCGGCTCTGCAGTGTATGCTTGACCGAGATCCGGCTTGCGTTGACTCCAGCCCACTCAAGTTGCTTCCTGTAGGAAGCAAACATGTGCTGGACATCCCTCTCTAGTTTTTCTAGTATGCGCATTTCTATCTCTGCGCCCCGGGGGCTGGAATTATCCAGGAAGTCCAGTCTAAATTCCCTCACCACGTTGAATAGTGTTACCTCTGCCTCGTTGGCGGCTGCGAAGTTGGCAGCATAGTCTACCGCTTTGCGGGAATTTTCAGAACTATCCACCGCAAGGAGCATCTTTTTCGAGCGGACATCTCCACCAACCACCCACACCGGAACATCTTCAATTCCTTGCACAATTTTGTAGGAAACAGAGCCGAGAAAAATGTCTCCCAGTCGACTCAATCCCCTCCTCCCAACCACAACCGCCCCATAGCCTCGGGAGCTTTCTGC
>Ga0316193_10003395_pt1 | contig 11482 bp, 8 predicted proteins | sample MerIslsedime2_MG_FD_207735 | JGI IMG/M metagenome (GOLD analysis project Ga0316193, IMG submission 207735) | Coastal sediment microbial communities from Maine, United States - Merrow Island sediment 2 | ecosystem: Environmental > Aquatic > Marine > Coastal > Sediment | place: USA: Maine... | reverse complement strand
CAGGGTCCTCACCCGTTGCGATCCCAGCCCCGAGAACGGCTTCGCCCCGCTTCGGCAAGGGCACGCTTTTGGTGAGGCCACTGAACCTATGGGACCCATCAATTCCGAAAACAGTCACCGGTCCTCCAGGACTGTTTGCCGTCCCCCATATTCGAATTCCGGCGTGAAGCACCCCGGGTACGGATTTCGCCAAACGGATGGATTCCTCGGCAGGCAATGCAGACCACCCAAGCGGACTTACCCGCCTTACAACGACGGACGGCGAATCTTTTAATAAATGACCGGCAGTTGTGGATAGGGCCTGACTCATCATCAAGGCTGTGCCAAGGATGGTAACCAATGCGACGATTGATAGAAAAAGAAGAATGGTTTCAAGAGGATATCGGAACAGATCCCTGACCGACCAGGCAAATAGTGGAAAAAAAGCACGGATGCTTAATATTTTATGAATTATTTTTGTGTCCTCCAAAGTTTGGGATCAAAACGCAAATCGATTGACGGGTCAATTGCACCGGGGTTGCGCAGAGGTCGACCGGATGGCACCAATGATAAACTGTTTAAACCCAGCGCGCGAACAAGTTGAAGGCATTCTTCCTGATCTGCAGCCGACCTGAAACTGAAATCCAGGAAGAGGAGAATAAGGGCCGTCAACGCGAAAACCAGCACCAGTATGCCAACCGTATTGGACATACCCAGCCGATCTGCCGGCAAGCTAAATGTCTCAGCACCACTATAATGTTTTGAAAGCATATGACTTTTGGCGGCTATTATTTTGGTAAGCCGCTTGGAATGCTGGAATAATGGAATGTTGGAAAGCTGGGTTTGGCGGAATGAGATCTATTTTTAATATAGATGACACTGATTAGAAATTAGAATCAGAACATCATCCGCTTATCATACCCAATTTCCATTATTCCAGTTTTTCATTTTTTAGAGGCTGCTTTTTTTCCGGTCAATTGTTGCCATTTTTCATCCGTCATCTCGGATAGACGAAAGACTGCTTTTGCACCGTGTCGCTTTTTAAATACATCCAGATCCTGCTCATTTTTAAGAGGGACCAGCGCCGGGCCCATCGGCCCGATCACATCCGAGCCGGCAACCCAGTACACCGATTGACCGGGCACCTGTTCACCGCTGAAATAATCCTGAACCACGGATCGTTTAAGCTCTTCTTTCTCTGCTCCAAGAAAAATTTCCGGATGCAACCAGGAACGGATCATGCAACCACTGCCGCAGAAATAAAACGTATTGCCGTTCATTAATTGAACGGCACAGGCAAATTTTTTGTGCTTGCCGACCTCCATGGCACACACCGGGCAGCGGTCCTGACTGCTTATTTGCATGGCGCCCCTTTCATCCAATGGCTTCAGTCCGGGATGAGGCCCGGCTTTTGAGTCGTCGGCATGCACAGAAGAATGGAAAATTGAAAACCCGAGTATACCGACAAGCAGAATAATGCGTTTGATAAATTCCCCTTTGAAGATTTTCCCTTGGTTAGTGCCTTTTTGTAATTGCATGGATCCGTTCTCCACTTGACAATTCCTGTAATGAAGCTCACGAAGCAGATTTCTTTAAGCAATATTGGGGTTTACTCAAAGCCAAGTTTGTAATGGAATCTAACGGTCTTGTCAAATCTTAATCCGGTGAGGCTAATATGGTAACAGTTCAGCCACTAAGACACCAAGTCACAAAAAAAATATATAAAGTTTCCAATTCAAAAGGAAGGTGCTATCCATGTAAATGTAAGGGTTAAAACTTATTTTACATAATTTTATTTTGTCACCTTATCAGATCAAAATATTTTATAAAAAGAGATAAAGCGCAGCATTCCTTCATTTTAGGCATTTTAGCCAATTTAGATCACTTTAGGCAATTGTTTATTCGCTATCATGAATAATCTGACTTTTTTTTCAATGTTTATGCTCGGGATTCTAGGAACCGGGCACTGTATCGGAATGTGCGGTCCCTTGGTGATTGCCTTTCCTGCCCGTAGCGGCCGATTTGGATCCCATCTGTATTATCATCTGGGACGAATCCTTACCTATGTGGTCATTGGGAGTATCATGGGTGGAATCGGGGCCGGTCTTGCAGAAATCGCCGGGGCAAGCGGTGGGAATTATCCGGTCTGGATTGCTCGAATTCAGATGGGCGTTTCCTTCACGGCGGCCTTATTTCTCCTGGTTTTCGGTCTGTCCCGGTTGGGTATTATCAGTGAACCGGGATGGATGGCCATGGCATCGCCGGATAAAATACCCGGATACCACAAACTACTGAAATCCGCTTTCTCAAATAAAGGACAGGCAGAAATGCTCTTTCTGGGTATGATGATGGGCTCTTTACCGTGCGGCCTCTCATTTGCCGCCTTTACCCGGGCACTGCCATCGGGAAACCCAATTAATGGCGCCGCCATGGTTTTTGCATTTGCTCTGGGAACAGTTCCAGGGCTGCTACTGTTGGGGACCGGTGCATCGGGTTTTGCCCGCCGCTATCAATCGCATTCGGATATTTTGGCCGGCCTTTTAATGATCTATATGGCCGCTGAACTGGCCGTAACGGCCCTTTCTACTTTTGTAGAATAGACCTTTTTCCGATTTTCATACACAGTCTTCTCTCCGAGCCGGAGGCCAAAATTCCACTATTCCATCATTCCATGTGGCTTCCCAACCTGGATGGCCACAAAAAACGACATATTTCCAACGAGTTGTAGAAATTCCGAGACGTGACATGTTACGGGTGATTTTCACCAGCCCACCTAAATTTTTAAACCGCCGTCAATTCCATTTGGCGCTGATAAAGCCGGCTGTAAAGACCGCCACGCTGAATCAGTTCTGTGTGTTTGCCGGTTTCAACGATTCTGCCGGAATCCAAGACCAGAATTTTATCCGCATTGCGAATCGTGCTCAGGCGGTGGGCAATGACCAGGGCGGTGCGCCCTTTTAGAACTCTCACCAAAGCCTGTTGAATCAAGTACTCGGCTTCGGCATCCACGGACGAGGTAGCCTCGTCTAAAATGAGGATTTTCGGATCAGCCAGAATCGCCCGGGCCAGGGCCAGCCGCTGTTTCTGCCCACCGCTTAACTTGACGCCGCGTTCACCCAACTCGGTATCGAAGCCCTCGGGCAGCTTTGTAATGAAATCATAGGCATTGGCTGTCCTGGCTGCTGCAATCAGCTCATCTGCCGTGGCATCCGGTTTGCCGTAAAGCAGGTTTTGGCTGACGGTATTATTAAAAAGAAATGAATCCTGCAGCACCACCGCTACCTGACGTCGCAACGAGGCCAACTTGATATCGCGAAGATTATGGCCGTCAACGGTCACGTGCCCCTGGATGGGATCATAAAATCTGCAGATCAGATTGGCAATACTGGTTTTGCCGGCGCCACTGGGGCCGACCAGGGCGACCATTTCTCCGGGCGCCATTTTGAAACTGATGGTATGCAAAACCCGGTCACCGGTGCCGTAGCGGAAGGTAACCTGATCAAAAACCATTTCGCCGAAGATGGTTGGCAGATCAATCGCATCCGGTGCGTCTTTGACCTCGGTTATTTCATCCAGCAATTCAAAAATCCGCTCACCCGCTGCGATAGCTTCCTGAAAAATGTTGTCCACCTCCGTCAGGCGATTGATGGGTTCATAAAAAGAGGTAATATAGGCCAGAAACGCCACCAGGGTACCCAGTGTCAATTGACCGCGCACAACCATCACGGCTCCGATGCCCAGTACGGCAACCGTTCCCATGGCGCCCACAAAACCGATGGTGGGGAAAAAAACAGACCAGTAACGAATCCCTTTTACCCGGGCGTGATAATAGCGTTCGCTTTCGGCCGCAAATCGTTTTCGTTCCAGATCTTCCCGGGCAAAAGCCTGAATGACCTGGATGCCGGACAGGTTGTCCTGGAGTTTGGCATTGATGTTACCCAGCCGGGCACGCACGCCGCGGTAGACAGGCCGTATTTTCGTGTTGTAATGCCGCAATGCCAGAGCCAAAATAGGAATCGGAATCACGACCAGGGCGGCCAGGCGGTAATCCAGCACGAAAAGAATTATGGAACCGCCTGCCAGCCGGATCAAATCCACGGCTGTGAGCGCTGAACCATGGGTGACAAAATTTTCCAGCGCGCTGAGATCATTGGTAACTCGAGACATTAATTCCCCGGTTGAAGTCCGTTCAAAAAAGGAAAGAGACATTTTTTGCAGATAGGCATACAGCCGGATACGTAAGTCCAGGATGAATTTTTCGCCCAGGGTGTGTCGTACGTAATTGTCGCCGATCTGAACCACCTGATGCAGGGCATAGGCGCCAACCAAGCCAATAATCAAAATTGTCAGGAAACTCAAATCGCGCGCGGTGATGACCTCATCTACTATCGATTTTTGAAAAAGCGGCGGCACCAGTTCCAATCCGGCGCGTCCTACCAATAAAACGGCGCTGATGATGATGGTCTTCCAGTAAGGTGCTAAAAGAAGAAAAAGCCTCTTTAGAATTGGCATATAATGGTTCCTGATTTTGCTTTCGGTGTTGTCTAATTATGATAGGGTGGAAGAAAAAGGGTTAAACCTTTCCTCCGGCAGGGAGTATAAAAGAAGATATTTAGCGTGTAAAGTCTTGTTTATTCACAAAGCAAACCAAGTAAAAGTTTAGTTCTTGTAATAAATTGTTGCTGTAGTTTTATGGGTGTTACGCTGGCTGGCATCGTGAACAAATTGAATGTTGAATATTGATGGTTTCGTAAAAAGTCTTAAAACGTCCTTTGGCGTCATTCCCGCGAAGGCGGGAATCCAGTGTTTTCAAATAGTTCTGGATGCCTGCCTTCGCAGGCATAACGGAATTTTGGACTTTTTACGAGTTTGTCAATGTTCGACGTTAATCAGTTTATTTCTCGATTAGACAGGCCGCTTCTCAGGCCAGCGGCTGGGCTGAAACCTGAACACTGACACCTGAAACCTTCAGTTTCTGACAACATGTTGTCAGATAAATGCTCCTAAGTCCCTACCGTGGCGACCAGAGCACCATGCGCGGTTTCTTGCCTAACTGTTTGGTCAACTCCTCCAGGGGTCCCCATTGGATAACGTCGGCCATGCAGTGCTGAACGCAGGACGGCTGAAGGCCTTTTTTGGTGCGCGGTGCACAAAGAACGCACAGCTCAGTTGGAAACGGCAAAAAGCACAGATAGGCCTTGCCCTTGGGCAGCGGTTGAACCTGTTCAATGACCTGCATACCGGAAGATCCCGCTTCATGACCATATTCCTGGCAACAGGCCACCCGACAGGCAAAACAGCCGGTACAGTATTCGTAATCGATTAATAGACCATATTGCGGTTTTTTAGCCATGGTTTATGTCTCCTAGTTAATATGCTTTTTTCAAGACTGCGCTCGGAAAAAGTGGCCCCTGAGGGCAGCAAGCACGCTCATAATTTATATAGGTTTCAGGTGTCGGGTGTCAGCCCGGCCGCTGCCCTGGAAAACGGCCAGTTTAAATGGAAGTCGCCTCGCTCCGTCATTCTCTGCCCAGATATTTTAAATTGATCCGCTGGCTGACCTTAAATCTTCAATCTTCAATCGAAAATATTCAATCATTTGCGGTTTTATATATACGGCACAAATTGTGTTTAATCGGGGCGCCCAGCCCGTCTTTGCCCTGATCACCCATCGGTAAAAGCATATTGATGTTATGTTCCCATGTTCCGTAGAGTTCCGGTTCGGCGCCTTTTTTTTCCGGATACCACCAGGCGTGGGTGGCCATCACCATCCAGGGCGGCACTACCAGCGTCACCTTGGCTTTAAAGCGCGCCCGTCCCATCCAGTTTTCAACCCATACCCACTCACCGTTGCCGATATCATGAAGTTTGGCAGTCTCCGGGTGAATCTCCACTTCAGGGTCCGGGTCAATGGATCTCAACCAGGGGATCTGGCGGTGTTCCGAGTGAAAGTAGACCGGAGATCTACGTCCCGTGGAAAGGATGAGCGGATATTCCTTTGCCAGGTCCGGGCGGCTTACCGGCGTCCAGGGCGGTTCCTCGTGATGGGGCAGCGGGTCTAGATCCCAATCTTCACGCAAGGTGGAATATAGTTCAAAAAGACCGGTGGGGGTTGTGAAGCCCGGCTTGCCGTCCGAGCGCAACAGACCTTTTTCATGTCGATGATAAGGAACGCTCGGATGGCCTTCGGGGGCCAGTGCCCAGACTTTTTCCTGAAGCTGTTTGTAAGACATTCCGGAAGGTTTGATAATCTCATCGTAGAGCTCGTGAACCGTTTGCCATTTGAAATCCGGATCGAATCGACGGGCCAACTCGAAGTTGATTTCCACATCCGGTTTGCAATCCTCAACTGAAAGGGCCTTGTTGATGCTTTGCAGCGGCACCCACCAGCTTCGCACCCCGTCTTTTTCCAAGAAAGTGGCTGCCGGCAATACCACGTCGGCATACTGGGTGGTGGCATTGGGAAACAGGTCCACCGCCACGATAAAATCCAGTTTCTGCAAAGCTTCCCGCCAACGCTTGGGGTCCAGGCCAATGTTGCCCAAAATGTTGCAGGTTTGGACCCATAGTCCTTTAATCGGGTAAGGTTTTTCGCTGAATATTTGTTCAAGCGTGAGATCTGTTTGCGTCCGCCAGACAAACCGGTTAAACGGCCCGTAGCGGTCGGCTCCGATGCGGGGTTTGTCCTGCTTTTGGTCTTTGAGCTTGATGACGCCTTCGGCGCCGGGCAAGGCATAGGCCACGGCATTGAAGGCCGGACGTGTAAAAACGTTGCCCCCGGGAACATCGAGATTGCCGGTGATGGCCCACAGCGTGGCGATGGCATGGCACAGGGGTGAGATCCCCGGGGTCATATCAATGGGCACCCCCCAGTGGATGGCGGCCGGTTTGCTTTTGGCGTAAAGCCGCGCGGCGGCCTGGATGTCTTTGGCAGGCACCCCCGTGGTCTTTTCAACCTCATCCAGCGGGTATTCTGCCACCTGAGCTTGCAGACCATCCCACACCGTATTGCATTTGATGATGGTACCGTCGGCCCGGTTGATCTCAAACCGGCCGGAAAGGGCACAATCCGGGTTCGTTTCCATGTAGGTCACAGCCTGGGTGTCCCAGACCACCGGTGCTTCTTTCTGCCTGTCCCAGGCCAGATAATTTGTGTCCGAACCGGTTGCTTTTATATCCGATTCGCGCAGAAGTTTGCCGGTGTCTTCCCGGATGAGATGGGGGGCGTTGGTCCAGTGCTTCACCCAGCTGCGGTCATAAAGCTTTTCATCCAGAACCACGTTGAGAAACCCCATGGCCAGGGCCGCATCGGCGCCCGGCCGGACTTGGAGCCAATGCTTGGCCCGCGAGGCAAAAAAGGAAAGCCGGGGATCGATGGCAATGATCTTGGTGCCTTTTTTCATGAGATCAATGATCCAGTGGCCGAAAAGATTGTCCGGACAGCTTGCAGGAATGTTGTAGCCCCAGATAATCATGCATTCCGGCACCTTATATCGTGGATCATCGTAGCGTTTTTCAAGCCACTGGCCGGCATCGAATACGCAAAAATCCCCCTGAACGGCATCAATGGCAGCAATTCGGGGACTGTAGCAGGCGTTGCCGGAAAGGGCGAACATGACGTTGGGACTTCCAAAAGCATAGGCCAGCATACAAATCCAGGGCCCGATGTCCCGACCGGTACCCATGGAAAAAACGACCGACTCCGGGCCATGTTCTTTGCGGATTTTTTTCATGCGTGCTTCAATTAAGTCAAAGGCTTCATCCCAGCTGATCTCTTCCCATTCTCCTTCCCCGCGTTCACCGACTCGCCGCAGCGGCTTTCGGAGCCTGTCGGGGTTCTCCACATACTGGGTCATCGCCAATGCTCTGGCGCACAATCGCCCCTGATTCCAGGGGTGATCGGGGTCACCTTCGATTTTAACCAATTTCCCGTCCTTGATGTGGGCCAGCACCCCACAGCCGCCGTGACAGCCCGGCCCGGCAGACCAAGTGGTTGTACGCACGATTTTACTGCCGCTGCTACTCATTCTCTTTCCTCCTGTCCCTCATTTGGAACTACCAATTCACCGTATTCCACATCACTCACGTAGGGTGATTCGTTCAATGAAAAGAACAACTCAGGGTCGAAGGCGCTCAGATTTTCAATTGATCCTAACCAAACTTCATCCCTGCTATCGGTCACAGCATTTTTTGTATTTTCTGCCACTGCCGCACGGGCAAGGTTGATTGCGGCCCGTGCGGGTACCAACCCTGCGGCGGCCGGCATTTGACCTGAGCATCCTTTGATCGGCACGGATCTGGCTTTCACGGAATTCGTCTGCAATGTCTTGCAGTTTATCCCGGGTGTGCCGTATCAGCTGTTGCCAACCGGTACACAGCCAACTGATGTTACGAACCTCAGAATTTCCGTAAAAGCGATTTTTAAGGCAATCCCCCATGCAAAGCTCCCGGCAGTCGCAGGTCATACAGGCCGGATTGCAACGGGATTTCTGATTGCCAAAGTCATTATAAAGGGTTACAGCCAAGGCTTCCCCCCAAGACATACCCATAATATTGCCGAGTTTCAAGCCTTCTCTAACGAAAAAATCACACGGATAAATATCTCCATTGTATTCCACCACGAAATATTGACAGCAATTATCTGCTAAAGTACAAATGTTACACGAACTGTCGATGAGTTTTTGTAGAAAGGAATCAAAGTAGCGAACCGAAACGGTCTGACGATCCTGATAATACCACAGATCAAAAATTTCACACATAAAATCGCCCCATTGCCGGCCCGTAATAGCAAAGGGCAAGAGTGTTCCTTTTGAATCAAATTCCACACAAGGTATGTACTGATGGCAGTAAAAACCCTGGTCGACCAAATAGCGGTAGACCTCTTTTGCGTGGTGTACGTTGGCCTGGGTAACCAGAACCAGTATATTGAACTCAACCTGGTGGCGCACAAGATGATAGATACCTTTCAAAGCCGCCGCGTGGGAAGGTCCACCTCCCGTGGTCTGCCTGTATCGATCGTGCATGTGCTCCGGACCGTCGAGGCTGCATCCGATGAGAAAACGGTAGCGGGCAAAATGCTCGGCCGCCACATCGTTAATTAAGGTGGCATTCGTTTGGATGCCGTTTGCGATGCGGGTACCGGCCCGACCATGCTTTTTCTGCAAGAAGACGCTAAATCTGCCAATGAAAAGCATTCCTTTCGATCAGGTTTAATTTTTAAGCAAGAATTTTTTGGGATCCGCCATAAACTCCTTATAGATCTGGAAATGGTTCGTATCTTCGTAATCGATTTGTTTGACCGGGTTTTCGTCGAAACTCAAAATTTCTGCACCGGGGCAGGCCAGCAGAATCGGTGAGTGGGAGGCAATGATAAACTGGGCATGGCCGGAACGACCCATATCCTCAAGAAGATTGAGCAGCTGCACCTGACTTTTGGGTGAAAGGGCGGTTTCCGGTTCATCCAAAAAATAGATGCCTTTAATTTTAAATCGTGAGGTGAAAAACGTCATCAATGATTGACCGTGGGACTGGGACATCAGCGATCTGCCGCCGAGATACTCGATTAAACCGGGGTCCATGGTCAGCCATTCATCCCACAGCTGGGCAAAGTTCTGGAAGATGTGCGAGCCGAAAAAAGATCCCCGAACTCGCTTATCCTGCCATTCCACATCGATGGTTCGGTACAGTTCTTTCTCGTATGGACTTGCCTTAAACCGTGGCCGTTGAATGCCCTGCCACATCATTATTCCGCACTTGCGGGTGATGGCATCCAGCAAGGTGGATTTGCCGGATCCGTTTTCACCGACAAAAAAGGTGACCGGTGAATTGAAACTAAGGCTTTTGGTGGCACTGAAAAGGTCTAAATTGAACGGATAATGCTCTCGGGTCGGATATTTGTCGGGGTGTAAATTTACTTTTTTAAGGTGCATGTGGATATCTCCAGATCTGCCTGTTTTAGTTAAAACTATGCCCAATTCTTTTAAAATATTATTATTTGCGATTCTCAAAGACTACTTGAGCAGCCATTCTTCTTGGTCATAAGTCTTGCCACTTATCTTTTCCCATTCAACATTCGATGTTGGGCGTTCGATGTTCGATGTTCATTCGTCCGGCCCAAAAATAGCTTAGCGCTTGTCTCCTCTAACTACACTGCAATTTCGCAGCTCCCAAGACGGAGACCATATTCGAGCGCACCCGCTGAAGTTCCCATCTCAGCCAGGCGGCAACGACGGCCACCTCTGCTATGGCGGTTGCCAGTTTGATCCACCAGACGGATTGAATTTCCCAGCCAAAAAAGGCGGGCAATGTCAATACCAGTGCGACAAAGAGGGCATTATCCAGCGCTGCCCCGATGAGACAGGGATATGTCTTTCCCAATCCCTGAAAAGCCGCTGCAGTAACCATGATGGTTCCCACCGCGACATATCCCAACGAAAAAATCGATAGATAAATCACCCCGAAATGAATAACATCGGGGTCGTTACTGAATATGCCGATTAAATTCTCAGGGAATAATCGGGAAATAACGGTGCAGCATATCATAAACACCATGGAAATTGCCCATGCACACCACAATGTGCCCGTAATTCGAGAATATTGGTTTGCACCGAAATTCTGCCCGATGATCGCCGCCATGGCCGATGCCAGGGCGATCACCGGTATGTAAATGGCCTGTAAAATGCGGAAGCCGATGCCGATCGACGCCAGTGCGGCAGTTCCATAGATGCTGATGACGCGATAGGTGATCAGTAAATTAACCGCCAATAAAAAGTGATTCATTCCGGATGGAATTCCGATATAGAGGCTCTTTGCCACAATGCTCCGGCTCAGCCGCCAAGGACCTTTTACATCAATATAAGCACCTATGATAAATATGAAATACGCGTAAATCGCCAGGGCATAAATTTGAGAAATTAAGGAGGCAATCGCCGCGCCGCGCACGCCCATGGCGGGCAAACCCAGCCAGCCGAAAATCAGTATGGGATCCAGAATAATGTTCAGAATATTTGCCTGGAGCAGGATGATCATGGGGGTTTTGGTATTTCCCATCCCTCTGAAACAATTCCCGATGACATACAGTAGAATCATGAAAAAAAATGAGATGGAGAAGATCTGAAAGTACTGGATGCCCCACTGCAGGGATTTTCCAGTGCCGCCAAAAAATTTGATATAGGACGGGGCGATCAGCAATCCGGTCACGGTTTCAAGAATGCCGATAATCAGGGCCATCAGAATGCTTTGTTTAAACACCTGCGCTGCGTGGCCATAATCTTTTCGCCCAAATGCCTGGGCTATTAAGGCCATACCGCCGGTTCCCAGAACAGTGGAGAATCCCAGATGGATGAAAAACGCATTGCTCGAAATGGAAAGTGCGGCGACGGCATCCGGGCCCAAACGTCCCACAAAATACAAATCAACCATCAAATAGAGGGTAAACATTACCATACTGATGGTAACCGGCACGGCCAGGTTAATCAGAGTTTTGAGTATCGGCCCTTCGGTT
>Ga0316193_10003394_pt1 | contig 11483 bp, 14 predicted proteins | sample MerIslsedime2_MG_FD_207735 | JGI IMG/M metagenome (GOLD analysis project Ga0316193, IMG submission 207735) | Coastal sediment microbial communities from Maine, United States - Merrow Island sediment 2 | ecosystem: Environmental > Aquatic > Marine > Coastal > Sediment | place: USA: Maine... | reverse complement strand
AGTAGCGAGCACCCACAGCCACCTGGAATATCTGGCTGCCAGCCTTTAGCATTTGCGCCGCAACCAAATTGATGGGCACAGACCAGTCATTGCCCTTCCAGTCGTAGGTTGATTCGGTATTCAAACTAATCGTTGTATGCGTGCTGGTAACATACGCCAGGAACGGCTGCACAAAACTGGAGCTGATGTCCTGGCGATCACCATTCCCGGCAAAGGAGTTTATCTGATTGACCAGGGCACCATAGGTCCAGGGGCCGCTCTGCTTGAGCACAACGGCGGTGGGCCCCGCTCCCCACTTCTCTGCGCCCAGGGTGTCATCCGATGCAGTGTCCAGATACAGCACAGGCCCGACGCCCCAGATCCAGCCAGAGGATGTAGGCGCTTTAGGCGAGAAGAAAAAACTTTGGGTAATGTCACCAATGCCTGATTCGTCCATGCCAGGCGCCGGAATGTTTTTCTGGTCGATCACCGGCAAAATAGTACGAGAGACAAGATTCCAATTTTCACTAATAGAAACCGGAATTACAGGCTGGATATTGGTCTGCCACTTTTCGCCTTTCTCACCCGGCCCAAAGTTTTCATCATAGTTCGCCTGTATCGGCACACTGATCAAGGCGGCGATCGGGTTTGCGAGCTTCTTGGCCAATTCAGTCGCATCGTCTGCATGTGCCGGGCAGTGAAACAATGCAGCACTAATTATGGCAAGCAAGGCAGGCCTGAAGTGATTTCTCAATTTTGGGCTCCAGCGGGTTGATAAGGGCGCAGCATACGTCAATGGCGTTGTATGGCAATACCTGGGCAGGCAGCAGCCCCCAGATCGCACAAAAGCGATAACGCCAGCTGGAAAGAACTGCCAGGTGGATTCAGACCAAGATCTCGTTCACACTTGCAACACCAAAATAACGAGGATCGCAAAAATGCAGGAAAACAACACCCCTCCACAAAAATTTACTAACCAGGGCTTCGCGGATAGCGCAGTTCGCCTCGGCCTGGGCGTCTTGCTGGTGGTGATGTGCGCCCGTGTAATCCAGCCCTTCGTCAACCTGGCGATGTGGTCTGTAGTGCTGGCAATCGCCCTGTACCCCGTGCACAAGATGATTGCTGCTCGCATGGGTGGCCGCCAGGGGCGCGCTGCATCGGTGCTGGTACTGGCAGGTCTTTTGTTGATCGGCGTCCCAACCGTGCTGCTGGGCACCTCCTTTGCCAACGGCGTACACAGTACCTATCAGGGATTGGAGACTGGCACTCTGTCCCTACCACCGCCGAAAGCGTCGGTAGCGGAATTGCCGGTTGTCGGTGATAAGCTTTACAACGCCTGGAGTGCGGCCGCCAGTAACCTGCCGCAGTTTGTGCTGGACAACAAGGAAGCACTGCGAAGTGTGTCCAAACGCGGCCTGGCAGCCGCTGCCAGCACTGCCGGATCAGTGATGTTGTTCCTGGCTTCGCTTATCATTGCCGGCATCATCATGGCTTACGGTGAGTCGGGTAGTGCCGCTATGCGGGATATCATAGGCCGCTTTGCCGGAGAGGATCGCGGAACAAGCCTGCAGGCATTGATAACGGCCACCGTGCGTTCGGTGGCCACCGGCGTGATCGGCGTCGCTTTTATCCAGGCCCTTATCCTGGGAGTCGGTTTTCTCTGGGCGGGAATTCCGGTAGCGGGCCTGTTAGCCATCGCAGTAATGGTGCTGGGTATACTGCAGGCACCTGCACTACTCGTCACTATCCCGGTTATTGCCTATCTCTGGATGTCGGGTGATGCCTCCACAACCATGAATATCGTCTACACAATATACCTGTTCGTGGGCGGTCTGGCCGACAACGTGCTTAAGCCACTGTTACTGGGCCGGGGTGTGGATGCCCCTATGCCGGTGATTCTGTTGGGCGCACTGGGAGGTATGGTCAGCGGAGGTATTGTCGGCCTGTTCATAGGTGCCGTGGTGCTGGCTGTTGGATACCAGATCTTCATGGACTGGGTAGCCAAGGGTGCGGTAGCTACAGCCGTTGCCGCAGAATCACAATCGGAACAAGGCTAGGAGCAACAGGGGCGCACGGAACCGTCACGCAGACACGTGTGCCCCAGGTATACACCCGATGACGCAGTACACTAATGACCTTCACGGCAGAGCGGCTGTTGCAGACACACTGCGGCAACTGGGATTAAAGGGACTGAATAAAGGCACATCCGGAAATGTCTCCGCCCGCACGGAAGGCGGCATGCTGATTACCCCTACCGGCATCGCCCCGGATCTATTGCTGCCAGAACATATCGTGCATATGTCCCTGGCAGGTGAAGTCGACGCGGATCAGTTAACACCTTCCAGTGAGTGGCAGATGCACGCGGCTGTCTATTCGGCAAAGCCCGGCATTAACGCTGTTGTTCACTGCCATTCTCCCTACGCCACAATCCTCGCCTGCGCGCGCAAATCCATTCCCTCCATGCACTACATGGTGGCAGCCGCAGGGAGCGACGAGATCCCCCTGGCGGACTACGCCACCTTTGGCAGCAAAGAGCTCTCAGAGGCAAACCTGCAGGGGCTGTCCTCGTCGAAGGCCTGTCTGCTGGCAAATCACGGCCAGCTCGCAGTGGGAGACGATCTGGAAAGCGCTTTGAAATTGGCTGAGCTGGTGGAAGAGCAGGCACATTGCTACTGGGGCACGCTGGCCATAGGTGGACCGGTACTACTCGATAAGTTCCAGATGGAAGACGTTCTGACCGAATTCAAAACTTACGGCCAACAGGAAAAGCCCATCGACTGATCCTGCCCGGTAGATTTGAATCGCCTCGGGTCCTGTTACTGCTACACTTGGCATTTCCCATCCCCTTCACCCCAGGAGCATCATGAAAGCTATCAAACTGTCTGCACCACGTGGCAAAGTTACTGTTGCAGACGTGGCTGTGCCCGCCCCAGGCCCCGGAGAAATTCTTATTAAGGTGGAAGCCTCGGGTCTTTGCTACACCGACGTGCACCTCTGCGATGGCGATTGGGAAATTGTGGAAAGCCTGCAGAAACCTGATCTCACGCTTGGACATGAAGCTGTGGGTGTCGTCGAGTCATTGGGTGAAGGTGTGACGAACAGGTCTGTTGGCGAGCGAGTTGCTGCCCCATTTCTTCGTTCAAGCTGCGGCGAGTGCAAACAGTGTCGCCGTGGTGAAGAGAACCATTGTCCCAACGCGACCGTTCTCGGCATGTCGCATGATGGCTCTCATGCCGAGTACGTTCTTGCCATGGCGGACTTCGTGGTGCCCGTGCCGGAGGGTGTGACACCGGAACAGGCCGCACCTTTAGCCTGCGCCGGTATGACTGTTCTGGGTGGGCTGCGCAAAGCGAACGTCGGGATAGGCACCATCTTTGGGGTGGTGGGTGTCGGTGGCCAGGGTCACCTCGCCATCCAGCTGGCAAAAGCCATGGGGGCAAAGGTTATTGCAATGGATATCGACCCTGCCAAGGTAGCCCTTGCCACCAGGGTGGGTGCCGATCAGTCGTTTGACGTATCTCGTCCCGAAGCCCTCGGGGAGCTCATGGCGCTGGGTATCGATGTGGCCATGGTGACTGCGCCCTCTCACGAGGCACACCAACTCGCGCTTGCTGTTGTGGCCTACGGGGGCACAGTGTCGCTGTGCGCGGTTCCTGGCGGTGAAACACCGATTTCCATGACCATGTGCGGGTTCAAGGGGTTGAAACTGTTGGCACAGGCCGTCGCTACCCGACAGGACCTGGCCGACATTCTTGATCTGGCCGCCAGCGGCAAGGTTTCCTGTGAAGTTGAGACGCGGTCACTTGACACAGGTCCCGAGTCGATCAGGGCGTTGCGAGCTGGTGAAGTCGTTGGCCGGGTGGTCTTCGTTCCCTAGTCGCTGTAGCGGCAGAGCCTCATATCCAGCGCCATTCTTGCGGCTCTTCCGGCACACCATCCAAGTAAATAATACACAATTTTCCTGTAAACCCTGACAGGTGCGCGCATCCGGCACCCTGCGTACCATTCGTCTCGCTCCAGTAACAGTAACAGTAACGGTAACGGTAACGTTATCGGGGGCCGATAGCATACTCAATACGCAAGGAGTTCAACGATGTTTAAGAAAACCGCAATAGTCGCCGGCATAGGCCTGGCATTGTCTGCAACCGCCCAGGCTGACTACCGCTGGGAGCTGGGTGCAGGTGCAGCCCGTGGTACCGCCGATTCAGAGCTTAAGAACACTGCCAACGACCAGAAAAACAGCACCGATGCTGACATTTTTACCGTAGACGGCACTTTCTACCTGGATACTGTCGACACTAGCAAAGGACCCCTGGGTGAAGCCGCCTTCCTGGATCACGCTTCCAACATTACCCTGGCCTTTACCGATGGCGAAGTCGACCTCTCCGACGCTGACAACGAAGATGGCCAAACCTACAGCGTGCAGACGCGTTATGTTGCTGAAGGCCCGGGCTGGCAGCTGTCTGGCTGGTTGGTTGACCTTGGCTTTGAGCGTGCAGAGCCGGGTGACCAGGAAGTAGATTTCTACAACCTAGGTATCGGTAAATACATTACTGCCAATACCACGCTTGTGCTGGAATATGAAAAAGCCAACATTAACAATGGCAGTGATTATGACAGCTATGGCGTTGCGCTTGATCACTTCTTTGCCCTGTCTTCCGGCGGCATAAAGGCTCGAGCCAACGCTGGCAAAACTGTTGTTAGTGGACTGGATGATCCCACCGTCTGGGGCCTTGGCGCCACCTGGTACCTCAACAACAACTGGGGCATTGGTGCAGACTTCGAGCAGGCGGATTACAACGGTTTCGAGACCAATGGCTACAAAGTGAATGTAGAGTGGTTTATCACCGAGAGCTTCGCTGTTGACTTGTCCTACTCAGACGTTGAGCCTGACGACATCAAGTTGCAGAGCGGCGGGAAGCTGGAGACCAGCTATGATGAGGTCGCCATTAGCGCGCTGTACCGCTTCTAGGTAATCTCCAACAACCTCAGTAGCAAGGGGTGCGCACCATCGGTGCGCACCCCTTTTTTTATGCCGACAAAGGGTGAGCGATTTACTCAAATCCCGTGCTCGTTACACTTGCCCCGTTTATAGCCGGTGGATCGCGCACTGTTGCCAAGGGAAAATTCATCGGGTCCTACCACCCTGGCCTGCTTGAAGCCTGACAGCCACTGCCCGGTAGAGGCGGGCCTGCTGCAATGGCCAAAACGTCCCTGTACTGAGTCATGGAAGCAGGCGGAATAGGTGCCCTGTGGTGTGAAGGTGATCTCAGCCTGCTCCTGGGTGACCATTGCACACCAGGTGCCGGCAAGATAGTCGTCGCTGATCGTCTCGCCGTAGGGCGTTCCGCCCGGTTTCGGGCTGGACCCGGGGCTGCCGGGAAGCTCCTGCTCCAGGCCAGTCAGGAATTGCATGGCCACGGCTTCCTGCCCCTGTGCACAGAACATTTCTGCCCGATCCCTGAGCATGGTGTACTGTCGCAGGGCGACTCCCTCCAGTGTGGAGGCAGCGAGTTGGGCATCCACATCCGCCAATTTTTGCGTGCACCCGGCGTGGGCGCCCTCGGTTATCAGCCCGAACATCAGGGCGGCTACCATGGATAGAGTGAGATGATTCCCTGTCATTGCGATGCTCCCGGACCGGAGTGGTTTTACAGAAGTATAGTAGACGCAGTACCCGAATAAAGGGGACACTATTAGTCAGGCGTAAATATCGGGCGTTTGGCTTATCTACCGGGGTTTGAGTTATTCTAAGGATGAACCACAGTATGTGGGGAGCCTGAATTTGGAGATGGTATTGGTTGCATATGCGCGTGGGTTCTCAGCCTTTTCTGTTTATAACCAGAAAACGTTCCCGCGGAGACGTCGCACTCCACTAACAAGACAGGGCTTGGTACCGTTTAACAGCGACCCAAACCTGCGGCGTCATGAGCAGTAGAGATATGCAGTTAATCCGATGTACAGCGAAGTTACTAAAGGAGATTGGGCTTAAAAAGTCAGAGCTCATCGATGAGCCCCCAGAGTTTTCATTTCTTGGTCAATGGCATGCAAACCTGATCTACATTAATCGCCGGAAATGCGTTCTGTTTGTAAACGATAAGGTTCTCATCAATTTTATTGTCCCCGACGTCTCTAGAGCAGAAATCAGGAACCTGGCGCAGATGTTCAAGTCAATGTTCCACTGCATATTGGCAGATGAAGGTTACTCCCAGGAGCAGATTACAAAAATATTAGCCGAGTATTCGGAAATCGGGATTGGCAAATCGAATAATCGAAGTGTTCTCGGATCAATAAATGATTTGGCCTATCACTACGAATACAGCATTCTTGAAAGTGGCGGTTCACACAGTGCGGAAGTACCATTAATTATTTCAAGATTGAATAGGATGCCAATGCATTCCAGTAAAAAATGTATATTCCCAATCGACGAGTTGCAGAAATTGTATCCACCTGCATTATAACGATAGTGAAATACTGGGGGTGGTGTGGGAGGACTGTACCGGCAATGCTCCCCTCCCGCCCCTGGGACCACCACATTTGCCCGCTCCTGGGTTCTTAAAACCCCAGTATGGAACTCACGCTCCGAACTGGGGCCAGGGCCCTACCCCGAAATCACTGCGCGACCTGCGGCATCGCCATCCTCAATGACAATGGAGCCAGTTAAATTGAGACGTTGCCCGCCTTTGAAAAATCAGGGCAAGGGCCGTCCTGTGCGGCGGTTCAAAAAGTATAGGCAGATATGGTTGTCTATTTCTTCCAGTATCTGTGGCGTACCGTGTTTCGCTAGGTGGGAGGGTGAAGCGCAGGCTTTGCGCGGATTAGCCAATAACTTGCGATCTGTCAGGTTCGCAATGTCCGCTAAGGCACCCACTCTCCAGATATTGCTGATGCCGCCGGGGGGGGTTATGCATGCATTCACCAACTCCAAAGGCTTCAGTCCGCTTGCCTGGCAGTACCCGATTCAAGTGCTGCATCAAAACGATGAGTAAAGTTGAAAACGCCGGGCTCGCAGACATCGATACAGCGCCCACAGGTAATACAATCCGAGCTGGCGATAATAGGGCTCGCGAGCCGGTGGTCGGGATACAGCGCGGGGGCAATCACCTGTGGTTCAGGACAGACACGAAAGCAGTCACCGCAGTTGGTGCAGGATGCCCTGTCTTTTGCACTGACTCGCGTTAGGCTGAAACGGTTGATCAGGCCGTAAAAGGCGCCCACGGGACAGAGGTGCCCGCACCAGCCGTGTTTCACCACAAAAAGATCGAATAGAAATACGGCGAGTATGAACAGCCATCCAATACCCATGCCGAATAAGATACCCCGATGCAACATCGTTATCGGGTTTACCGCCTCGAAGGCAATATCGTGCATCAGATACGACACCAGCAGAACCACCAGCACCAGCCCGTATCGCACAAACCTGGAGAGGTGAACACTTGCCCTAAACCCCAACCTGTCCCGCAGCGCGGCGGCTCCATCGGTAATCGGATTGATGGGACAGACCCAGGCGCAGAAACTGCGCCCGCCGAACAAGATATAAAATACAAGAACGAATCCGACCCCGGCAAGGGCGGTCGTAGCTAGATCGTGTCCGGCAACGACGGACTGCAAGGCAATAAAGGGGTCCGTAAAGGGAACCTGTCCCAACAAGGTGCTGGACGCCAGGTTGCCCTCCATAATCCAGACGCCCAGATAAGGCCCGCTCATGAACAGGCCTAGAATAGCCACTTGGACAAAACGTCGCAGCAGAAGCCATTTATTTCTGCGGACGATACCCCGCTTGAGCTGTCCATTAGAACTAGCCATGGATACGGGTGCCAATATCATGCTGCAGCAGTGCGGCGGGTAACACTTTAATGGACGCTTCTTCCGTAATGCATGCTTCCTCGCATTTGCCACAGCCGGTGCATGCAGCACTGTGGACCGTGGGTTGAAACACCATCTGTCCGCTTCCCTGGAAATGCCTCATCGTAATCGCCTCACCCATGATCGGGCACGCCATATAGCAGGCGCGGCAGGACGTACCCTGCATCGCATAACAGGTTTCCGTACCGACAAACACGGCCAGGCCCATGCTCGCCTCTTTTATCTCTGTGAGTTGATGGTCTAGAGCCCCTGTCGGACAGGCTGGCACGCAGGGAATGTCCTGACACATCTCGCAGGGATTCTCCCTGGCAATGAAATAAGGCGTACCGGTGGGCACCGGATCCTCCAGGCGGGCCAATTTCAGGATATCGTAGGGGCAGGCCTCAACACACAGACCGCAGTGTACGCAGGCGGATTGAAACTCTGCCTCGGCCAGGGCGCCCGGCGGGCGAATAGCCGTGGCAACCAGGTGCCGCGCACTCTTCAGATAAGCGGACAATGCGAGGCCGCTAAGGGCCATGACGCCAGCCACCTCAGATACCAGCCTGAGGAAGCGGCGACGCCCCTGGTTGAAGAACGCGGTTTGTTTAGCTGCCATGACCGGCAAGTTCAGTGGAAGGAATGGCGGCACCCGCTGTCGCCGCATAGGGAATAACGCCGGTCCAGGGGTTGTAGGCCGCGTCGTCGGGGACCTCCATCTCACCGCCCGGCATGAGCAGCGCCGCCATTTCCAAGGGAATGCTCTTTGCCGAGACTTCCATCAAGGGAAATTCGATAATACCGGTTTGCTTCAACTCGTCCTCCGAGGGTGGGCGAATGTGCTGCCAGCGGCCAGGCTGGACGCTCTCGATGTAAATTTCCAGTTGCCGCCGAAATGCGAGAAGGCGAGACAGGCCTGGCTCCCCTGACTGATCGCCTTGATCATCTTGTTCTTCACCGCGCCGTGTATGTAAACGCTCTCACGCTCGCGCCAGTGCACCGTGGCCTGGATATAGGGAGTGCCGTCCACGACGGCACTTACGTGGCACATGGGCACTTCGTCGATAAGAGCGTGCACAACCTTCTTATCATAGCTGCCCAGTTCAGCGTTGAGTCTCAAGTGGGTACGCCGGGTCTCCATATATTCACACACGTCACGGTTCCTCCACGGAATGGGTTCACAGAGATCAGCCGGGAGCCAGTTCGCGCCCTGCCCCATATCATTGCCAACAAGTATAGAAAAATTGGTCCTTATATAAAGAACCGCTTTGTGCATAATAAAGGGGCCAATTAATTAGCGTGAGGTGCGTACAACATGCGCCAGGCCGATACACTGCTCACGGACCTCCTGGTTCTGGACCGAACAGGCGGCGACCCCCTGCACCGCCAACTCTACCGACAAATCCGCGGCTTTATCCTCGACGGCACGCTCCTTCCCGGGGTACCCCTGCCCCCGTCGCGGCAGCTGGCTCGGGAGGCCGGGTTGTCCCGCAATACGGTGACCAATGCCTACGATCAGCTGCTGTCGGAGGGCCTGACCGAATCCCGTCGCGGCTCAGGAACACACACCATTGACATTACCCGCAGTCGACGTACGCCCGGATCAAAAGAACAGCCAAAAAAAGCGGTGGCCGCTGCAACACGCGTGACTGCACTGGCAGCAGCCCCACTGCCGGGTAGCTACTTTGGCGGGGATGCGCTATTACCGGGCTTCCCGGACCCCGAGGAGTTTCCCACCAAGGTCTGGAATAGGTTCGCCAACCGCGCTGGCCGACAGTTGAGCACGCTCATGCCCGACCTGGATATCTGCGCCGGGTACACACCTCTGCGGCAGATGCTCGCACAATATTTGCGGCTGTCCAGAGGCGTCAGAGCCGAGCCGGAGCAAATTTTTATCACCGCCGGCGCCAGCCAGAGTTTGCAACTGATAACCCGGGCGTTGACCAATGCAGGCGATACAGTCTGGCTTGAAGATCCCGCTTATAGCGTGGCCACACTGTCTCTCCAACTGGCAGACCTCGCCATCGCATCGGTCGGTGTAGACATGCATGGCCCGGTCCCGCCTCAGGGTTCCGGCAGCGCCCCCAAACTGATTTACCTGACCACCTCCTACCAGTACCCCCTTGGGGTCACCATGCCCATGAGTAGACGACTACAGTGGTTGGATACCGCGCAACGACACAATGCCTGGCTGGTGGAAGATGACTACGACGGCGAGTTTCGCTATCACGGCGATCCCATTCCCGCCCTTGCGGGCCTATTGGACAACGACAGAACACTTTACATGGGCACCTTCAGTAAAGTGCTCTCCCCTACCCTGCGAATGAGCTATCTCGTTGTACCCCCAGCCACAGTGGAAACGATCAGGCAGGTGTACCCCATGCTGGGCAACGAGAGCTCTATCGTGACCCAGGCCGTGTTGGCCGAATTTATTGGTTCAGGCCATTTCTCCAAACACATTAAGCGGATGCGAGCACTGTATGGAGAGCGCCGGGAGGCGCTGGAGCTGGCGCTTGCACGGTATGCCGGCCTGGTGAATCCCGGACAAAAAATGACGCCGGGTGGATTGCACATTCCAGTGGGAGTGAATAAGTCTGACACCGGCGTCTTGCCCGACATGATCGCTGCGGGGCTCGGCTGTGTTCCGCTCTCAACCTATTATCTTGCCAATCCGCCGCAACAGGGATTTCTGTTGGGGTTCACATCGAGAAAACCGGAGGTGATTACCGAGTCAGTTCAAACCTTTGCCAATATTCTGGACAGACGAAAGGTATCGACAAAAATTGTGCACAGCCCGAATGCGACAGGCAATCGCGATTAGGGACCCGGCCAATCCCCTGCCCCATTGTGCCATTACACTACCCCGCACTGCCTGTGCTATACTGTTTCATAATGAAATTTTAGGAGCATCATGTGAGCACTGACGCACAGGACCGAGTCACCGCTGCCGACAAACGGTCACCGCCAAAACCCACCTCCGGGCAACTGCGGCAGCTCGCGGCAGCCCGGGTCAAATCGGCCCCCCGCACCGACCTGATCGACCAGGTGCGGCAGGGGCTCCCGTTCCGCATGCTGGAGGCACTGGCCCGTGATCTTGGGATGACCAGCAATCGGCTGGCGGAGGCGTTTCTGGGCATCTCCCGCGCGACCCTCACCCGGCGCCGCAAGCGCGGCCAGTTAACGCCCGAGGAGTCGGACAAGGTACTGCGCTTTTCCCGCCTGTTGCAGCAGGCCACCGACCTGATGGAAGGTGACGCGGCGGCGGGCCGCCGTTGGCTGGGCGCGCCGCTGCCGGTGCTGGGCAGCGAATCCCCCCTGGAGTACGCGCGCACGGAAATCGGCGCCCATGAGCTGGAGCAGCTGATCGGCCGACTGGAGCACGGAGTATACAGTTGACCGTTCAGGCCTTTCGCATTGCCAAGGCCAAATACAGTCGATCCACCGCGGAGATGCTGTCCGGACGGGGCGCCCTCCTCTACGGCGGTCGCTGGAGCAGCCCGGGCAGGCCGGTTCTGTACACCAGCGGCAGTGCGGCGCTGGCCACACTGGAAATCGCCGTGCACCTCAACACCGCGGCGGTGATGCCTGCCTTCTGCCTCCTCGAGCTTCGCATCCCGGAATCCCTGGTATTGACCGCAGCGCATGCCGACCTGCCCGTG
>Ga0316193_10003393_pt1 | contig 11484 bp, 9 predicted proteins | sample MerIslsedime2_MG_FD_207735 | JGI IMG/M metagenome (GOLD analysis project Ga0316193, IMG submission 207735) | Coastal sediment microbial communities from Maine, United States - Merrow Island sediment 2 | ecosystem: Environmental > Aquatic > Marine > Coastal > Sediment | place: USA: Maine... | reverse complement strand
TTCAGCGATGAGGAGCAGGCGCGCAAGGCGCTGTCACTGAGGGCTGGCCCATGATGCGTGCCATGGCAATGTCCGAACTGGTGCAGCCCCTGCAGGCTGAATTGATTGGCGGTGACAAAACGTTTACAGCGGTCACCACCGACAGCCGGGCGGTGACATCCGGCGATCTGTTCGTTGCCCTGCAGGGCGAAAACTTCGACGGTCACGATTTTCTCGGCCAGGTTGCTGACGCTCATGCCGCGGGTGCGGTGGTCAGCCGAGGCTGTGATACACCGATGAGCAGATTGCAGGTGGCGGATACCCAGCGGGCTTTGGGGCGGCTTGGGGCCTACAACAGGTCCTTGTATGACGGCCCACTGGTTGCCATTACCGGAAGCAGTGGCAAGACCACTGTGAAGAACATGGTACGCGCTGTGCTCGGGCAGAAAGGCAGAACCCTTGCGACCGAGGGTAACCTCAATAATGAGATTGGTGTGCCGCTGACACTGCTTGCACTGGAACCCTCGGTGGAATATGCGGTGGTCGAGATGGGTGCAGGTAAGCCTGGCGATATCGCCTGGTTGTGTGAGCTCGGTCGCCCCACAGTGTCTTTGTTGCTCACCGTTATGCCCGCGCATCTGGAAAGCTTTGGCACTATTGAGGACATCGCCAACACCAAGGGAGAAATCTTCGACGGGCTGGGCGAGGGTGATTGCGCCGTAATCAACGCTGACCTCCCCTGGGCCGCCAGTTGGCGCGAGCGTGCCGGGGCAGCTTCCCTTATTGATTTTGGGTTGGAGAAATCGGCAGCTATAACCGCCAGGGATGTTCGGGCAATGGGCGTAAAGGGTGTCAGTTTTACCGCCCTGACCCCAGCCGGGGATATGCCCGTGACACTTGGGCTGCCGGGTGTGCACAACGTGGCCAACGCTCTGGCGACCACGGCTGTAGGGTTGGCCTGTGGGCTGGACCTGACACAGATTAAGTCCGGGCTGGAAGCGGTGCAGCCCACCGCAGGCCGGCTGGCGACCGCCCTGTCTCCGACAGGGTCCACCGTGATCGACGATTGCTACAACGCCAATCCGGGCTCAGTGCGGGCCGCTATTGCCGTGCTGGCGGGCTGCGAGGGCAGGCGCACACTGGTGTTGGGTGCCATGCGTGAACTGGGTCCAACGAGCGAGACATTGCACCGGGAAATGGGTGAATACGCGCGGGACGCAGGTATCGAACGATTCTGGGGGGTTGGCCCGGAGTTGCGCAGTGCGGTGGAAGTATTCGGCAATAACGCCTGCTGGTTTGCAGATTGCGACAGTGCGATTGATGCCCTGGCGGGCGAGTTCGATGCCCGCGATACGGTTCTGGTCAAAGGCTCCCGCGGCGCCCGTATGGAGCGGGTGCTGCACGCATTGCTGGCCGCCGCGCCCGTGGGAGAGGGCTGATCATGTTGTTATTCCTGGCAGAGTACCTGGGTCAGTTCGACAAGGTCTTCCTGGTATTTCAGTACCTCACTTTGCGTGGCATCCTCGCGGCGGGAACAGCCCTGGCAATTTCGCTGCTGGTTGGCCCGGCGATGATTCGTCGCCTGAATTATTACCAGGTGGGCCAATCAGTGCGTGACGATGGCCCTGAAACCCACCTCAGCAAAGCCGGTACACCCACCATGGGAGGCGCGCTGATTCTGGTGGCCATTGCGATCGCCAGCCTGCTGTGGGGCGACCTTCGAAACCCCTACCTGTGGGTTGCCATACTGGTTACGGCGGTGTTTGGAGCGGTGGGATGGGTAGACGACTACCGCAAGGTTGTGGAGAGAGATTCTCGCGGGCTGCCCGCGCGCTGGAAGTATTTCTGGCAGTCAGTGGCGGGACTCTGTGCCGCCATCTACCTGTACGCAGCCTTCGACACACCGGTAACCACTGAGTTGTACGTACCTTTTTTCAAGGACTTTGCCTGGAGCATGGGATTGTTGTTCATCCCGCTTGCCTACTTTGTCATTGTCGGTGCCAGTAATGCGGTCAACCTGACCGATGGCCTGGACGGCCTGGCGATACTTCCTACGGTGATGGTTGGCACAGCCCTGGGCATTATCGCCTACCTCACCGGGCGCGCGGATTTTTCCGAGTACCTGCACATCCCCTACGTGGCGGGCAGTGGCGAGCTGGCAGTTTTTTGTGGCGCTATCGCAGGCGCAGGGTTGGGTTTCCTGTGGTTCAACACCTATCCAGCACAGGTCTTCATGGGGGATGTCGGAGCGCTCGCGCTGGGCGCCGCGCTGGGCACGGTGGCCGTTATCACGCGTCACGAGATAGTGTTTTTCATCATGGGTGGTGTGTTCGTGCTGGAGACTGTTTCGGTAATCATACAAGTGGCCTCATTCAAGCTCACCGGGCGTCGCATATTCCGTATGGCTCCCATTCATCACCACTTTGAATTGAAGGGGTGGCCCGAGCCGCGCGTGATCGTGCGTTTCTGGATTATTACCGTGATGCTGGTGCTGTTCGGGCTGGCCACATTGAAGTTGCGTTAGCGGGGTGGTGCAGAGCGTGACACAGGGCGTTATAGCAAGCAGCGTAAATCGGGTGGTCGTCGGCCTCGGCGTTACCGGCCTGTCCTGTGCGCGCTACCTGCACCAGCGAGGTCTGCGTTTTTCTGTTGTCGATACCAGGGCTAACCCTCCGGGTCTTGCCGCTTTTCGCGAGGAAATGCCGGATGTCGCAGTATATGCAGGTGTATACCCGCTGGAGCTGGTAACCGGCGCCACCGAATTGATAGTGAGCCCCGGGATTTCCTTGGATGAACGAGTGGTGCAGCAGGCCAGGGACGCTGGCGTCAATATAGTAGGGGATATAGACCTGTTCATGCGGGAGGCCACGGCGCCGGTGGTGGGGATAACCGGCTCCAACGCTAAATCCACGGTGACTGAGCTGGTGGGCCAGATGGCGCGGGACGCACAGTTCAGCGCGAGAGTGGGTGGCAACCTCGGTACACCCGCTCTCGACCTGCTGGACCCGGCGTGCGCACTTTACGTCCTGGAGTTGTCCAGTTTTCAGTTGGAGCGTGCGGGTGAGCTCGGGCTGGAAGTTGCGACGGTGTTGAACGTCAGCCCTGACCATCTCGATCGGCACGGTTCCATGCCCCGCTATCACCAGGCAAAACATCGAATATTCCGTGGCTGCCACAAGGCCGTGGTAAACCGTGATGACCCCCTTACGATTCCACTGGTAGCGCCCGAGGTCGAGGTGATTAGCTGGCGGATGGGCGAACCCGAGCTGGGAGGCTTCGGCCTGCGTCAGGTCGAGGGCCAGGAGACGCTTTGTCACGGCTTTGATTCCATATTGCCCAGCAGCAAGCTCGGCCTGGCGGGCCGTCACAACGTGGCAAACGCACTGGTCGCATTGGCGCTGGGCCATGCCGTAGGGATACCGCTTGAGAGCATGGCGGTGACGCTACAGCAGTTCAGCGGGCTTCCTCACCGCTGTCAACAGGTAGCGGAAATTGAAGGGGTCAGTTACGTCAATGATTCCAAGGGCACCAATGTCGGTGCCACCTTGGCCGCGCTCAACGGCCTGGCTGCTGGCCGTAATATTGTGTTGATTGCCGGTGGCCAGGGCAAGGGCGCTGATTTCAACCAGCTGCGGAGTGCGGTTGCCAGCCATTGCAAGGCCGTGATCCTGCTGGGCGAGGATGCGGAGAAGATGCAGGCCGCGCTGCAGGATCATGCGCCGGTGAGCAGAGCCGCCTCGATGGAAGAGGCGGTAAGTGCTGCCGCGTCGCAGTCCAGCGCTGGTGACGTTGTGCTGTTGTCGCCGGCCTGCGCCAGCTTCGACATGTTCACCGGTTACGTGGAGCGTGGTGAAGTGTTCTGCCAGGCGGTTGAACGTTTGCGGGAGGGTCTGGCATGAGCGCCTATCGGCCAGCCACAGCCGTTTCCCTGGCGCCGGACTCCGCCCTCGCACTGCTGGCCCTGGCACTGCTGCTGGTGGGGCTTGTGGCTATCAGCTCGGCGTCAATCGAATACGCAGACTGGCACTACCAGAACCCCTGGTTTCACACTCAGCGTCATATCCTGTACCTGCTGCTGGCGCTGGGCGCGGGTGTGATGATGTACCGGATACCACCCAAATTCTTGCTCGACACTGGCTGGATATGGCTATTTGTAGCACTGGCGCTGTTGATCCTGGTACTCATTCCCGGGATTGGTCATGAGGTCAACGGTAGCCAGCGCTGGCTGCCACTGGGGCCCTTTACGCTGCAACCTTCCGAGATTGCCAAAATGGCAATGGTGGTATACCTGGCCGGATATATGGTGCGGCGGGAGCACGAAGTCCGCAATCACTGGCAGGGCTTTCTCAAGCCCATGGCGGTTCTTTTCGCCGCCACACTGCTGCTGATGATCGAGCCTGATTTCGGTGCCACGGTGATTGTCGCCGGCAGTGCTTTTGGCATGCTGTTTCTCGCCGGCGTAAAGCTGGGGCACTTCATGTTGGTATTGGGCGGCGCCCTTGGGGCCATGCTGGTGCTGGTCGTCAGTGCGCCTTATCGACTGGCGCGGCTGACAGCCTATACCGACCCATGGGCAGACCCCTTTAATACAGGTTTTCAGCTCACCCAATCACTGATCGCGTTCGGCCGCGGCGAGTGGCTGGGAGTCGGTCTCGGCAACAGTGTGCAAAAGCTGTTCTATCTGCCCGAAGCGCACACCGATTTTGTGTTCTCCATCTGGGCCGAGGAAACCGGTTTCGTCGGAGCGCTGCTGGTGATCGCGCTCTACGCTGCGCTCATCGGGCGCATCCTCTGGTTGGGTCGCAAATCGTTGGCGGCGGCGAACCCTTTTGGTGCCTATGTATGCTACGGAGTGGCCCTGGTATTTGCCGGTCAGGCGTTTGTGAATATGGGAGTGAGCTCAGGCCTGCTGCCGACCAAGGGCCTTACCTTGCCCTTTGTCAGTTACGGCGGAACCAGCCTTATTGTGTGCTGCTGCATGCTCGCCATGGTATTGCGTATCGAACGCGATAACCGGTTGCTGAGGAAGACGCGATGACTGCCCCGCTGGTATTGATGACAGCTGGTGGAACCGGTGGGCATGTCTACCCGGCTCTGGCGGTGGCCAGTGAATTGCTGGCTCGCGGGCTGCGAGTTGAGTGGGTAGGTACTGCCAGAGGTCTTGAACACAGGGTGGTGCCAGAGGCTGGTATCACACTGCATTGCCTACCCGTAAAGGGCGTACGCGGTAAGTCTGTTGCCGACAAATTGGCCGCACTGTGGTATCTCGCACTCGCCTCTGTGCAAGCGATCTGGTTGCTCCACCGTCTGGCGCCAAGTTGCGTTGTGGGCATGGGCGGCTATGTTGCCGGCCCGGCGGGAGTGGCCGCCTGGCTGTTGCGTAAACCACTGCTGATTCACGAGCAGAATGCCGTAGCGGGAACCACCAACAGGCTGCTGGCACCGCTCGCCGCCAGGGTAGTAGCGGCGTTCCCCGGGGCTTTCAGGGAGAAGATCGAAGCCACCGTGCTGGGTAACCCGGTGCGCCGGCAACTGGTAGAGGCGGGCAATACCAGGAACTACGATTATACGGGTCAGCGGCCACTGCGCCTGCTGGTTGTAGGTGGCAGTCTGGGCGCGCAGGCAATCAATGAGATTCTGCCCCCCACTGTGCGAAAAATTCTCGCGGGCGGCAGGCAACTTGAAGTCTGGCACCAGACCGGAGATGCGCATGTAGCTGCGGTTCGGCTCAGTTATGGTGAGTTGCTGGGGCCGGGGATGCGGGTCGATCCTTTTATAGAAGACATGGCAGCTGCCTATAGCTGGGCGGACCTGGTGTTATGCCGAGCGGGCGCATTGACGGTTTCCGAGCTGGCCATCATGGGTTGCCCGTCAATTCTTGTGCCGTTACCCCAGGCTATCGATGATCACCAGACAGCTAATGCGCGCTCCCTGAGTGACCGTGGCGCCGCCATGCTCCTGCGCCAGGCCGACATGACGGTCGAAGCCGTTACTGCTTCACTGCAAGGTTATATGGGCCATCCCCAGATATTGGCTGGAATGGCTGCCGCCGCTGCAGCAGCTGCGACTCCGCAAGCCGCAGCCCGGGTGAGTGACTTTTGCGAGGAACTCATCAATGGCCGTTGAGCACAATGCCTATGCGGTTCCCGAAATGCGGCGAATACGCAACATCCATATGATTGGTATCGGCGGCGCGGGCATGAGCGGAATTGCCGAGGTGCTGGTTAATCTGGGCTACCATGTTTCCGGTTCCGACCTGCGTACCAGCCCTGTCACCAACCGGCTGGAGGCCAGGGGTATCAAAGTACATATCGGCCATGCCGAGGGTAACGTGGGCAGTGCCGACGTGGTGGTCAGTTCCAGCGCCGTGAATGAAGCCAACCCCGAAGTCGCCGCGGCCAGGGCCGCGCGCATTCCCGTAGTTCCCCGGGCGGAAATGCTGGCGGAGCTGATGCGCTATCGCCACGGTATAGCGGTGGCGGGAACGCATGGAAAAACCACCACTACCAGCCTCGTTGCCAATATTTTCGCCGAGGCCGGCCTGGATCCGACCTTTGTCATCGGCGGCCTGGTCAACAGTGTTGGCAGCAACGCACAACTGGGTGCCAGCCGTTTCCTGATCGCGGAGGCGGATGAGAGCGATGCTTCATTCCTCCACCTGCAGCCCATGGTTGCGGTGGTGACCAACATCGAAGCCGATCACATGGAAACCTATGGTGGGGATTTTTCCGTGCTGCGCCGGACCTACCTTGAGTTTCTGCATAACCTGCCGTTCTATGGCGTTGCTGTGCTGTGTGTGGATGACCCGGTGATTCGGGACATGCTGCCAGACGTCACTCGCCAGGTCATCACTTATGGCGTGGCCGAAGACGCGGATTACCGCATCAGCGAAGTCGTTCGCGACGGTCCCTCCACGCGCTTTGTGCTGAATCGTCCAGGCACCCAGTCAGCGCTGGTTATAAATCTCAATATGCCCGGCAGCCATAACGTGCTGAATGCCGCCGCTGCGGTAGCGGTGGCCTGTGATGAGGGCCTGGATGACCAGTCCATACAGCGCGGGCTGGCCGGCTTTACCGGTGTCGGCCGGCGTTTCACCCAGATGGGTGAACTGCACCTGCCTGGTGGCGTTGCGCAGCTGGTCGATGACTACGGCCATCACCCGACGGAGGTGCGCGCCACGCTGGAATCCGCGCGCCAGGTCTGGCCCGACAGACGGGTGGTGATGATTTACCAGCCACACCGGTATTCGCGTACCCGCGATCTCTACGAAGACTTTGTGGCGGTGCTGTCGCGCTGTGACGTGCTCTTGCTGCTGGATGTTTACGCCGCGGGTGAGGAGCCTGTACCGGGAGCTGACAGCCGCAGCCTGGCTCGCAGTATCCGGCAGCGGGGACAGCTGGACCCGGTTTTTGTCGAAGCAATCGAAGATGTGCCGACAGTATTGAGCGGGATAGTAGAAGAGGGCGACGTGGTGATTACGCAGGGCGCGGGCAATATCGGCCGTCTCGCCCAGCAACTGGCCACCCTGGATTTTCTGCAGGAGAGCGGAGAATGAGCCTGGACACTCTGCGCAAGGCACCAGTAGCAGTTCTGCTTGGTGGCAACTCTGCCGAGCGCGAGGTGTCGCTGCTTAGCGGTCAGACGGTGATTGATGCCCTGCGGGACCGGGGATTCAATGTGCGGCCGGTCGACCCCGCCGAGCCCGATTGGATCGCGCAGTTGCAGGGTGTGTCTTTCGCTTTTATTGCACTGCATGGTCCGGGTGGCGAAGACGGGAGTATGCAGGGGGCGCTGCAGGCGCTGCAAATTCCCTACACGGGCTCCCGTGTGCTCGGCTCTGCCCTGGCCATGGATAAGTTGCGCAGTAAGCAATTGTGGCAGGGCATAGGCCTCTCTACGGGCGGATTTGTACGCCTCGGTGCTAATACCGACCGGCAGCAGGTGATCGACCGCTTCGGCAAGGTGTTTGTCAAACCCAGTTGTGAGGGCTCCAGTATCGGTATGACCTCTGCCGCAAGCGCCGAAGAGCTCGAAAATGCGTACAGAGTTGCCAGTGAGTACGGCGGTGGAGTTCTCGCCGAGCAGTTTATAGAAGGCCCCGAGTACACGGTGGCCATCCTCGGGGATGAGGCGCTACCGGCCATACGATTGGAAACGGACAACGAATTTTACGATTACGAGGCCAAATACATTTCGGACGATACCCGCTACCTCTGCCCGTGTGGGCTCGCCCCGGAGGAGGAAGCTGCCATGGCAGCGCTGTCCCTGCGGGCATTTCAGTCACTGGATTGCGCAGTGTGGGGTCGGGTGGACCTTATGCGGAACCAGGCGGGGGAGTTTTATGTGCTTGAGGTGAACACTATTCCGGGTATGACGTCACACAGCCTGGTACCCATGGCGGCAAAAGCTGCAGGCATGGATATCCAGTCACTGGTGGCGCGCATCCTGGAGTTGAGCAATGAGGGATGGCACTAGTATGAAAAAGCAGGATCGCAAGGCACCACTGGCCCGCCGCAAGGCGGTGCAGGGCGCGACCCGCAAGGGTCCGGCAGTAAAGCAGCCGCGCAAGCCCTCAGCGTGGCTCAACCGGCTGATCGTTCTGACCGGTGCCGGCGTGGTGATGGCTGCTGCGTTGCAGGCGTACATCACGCTGCAGTCTATCCCTGTGCAGCACATTACGGTGACGGGAGAGCTGGAACACACTCGTACCGACCTGGTGCAGGACATGGTGCAGCCTGCTCTCGTGGGGGGGTTTTTACGTGCGGACCTGCAGCGCATCAGGGCTCAACTGGAAGAGCTGCCGTGGATTTACCAGGCGACGGTGCAGCGTCGCTGGCCCAATGCGCTGGAAATACACGTGATAGAGCAACTGCCGATTGCCCGTTGGGGGGAGAGCGATTTCCTGAATCACGAGGGGGAGGTCTTCCGCTCCGTTTCCAGCCAGGAGTGGCAGGCACTACCTCGTTTGCGCGGGCCCGAGGGCAGCGCCAAGGCGCTGGTGGCAGGCTACCAGCGCATCGTGGAAATTCTCAGGCCGCTGCACCTGGCGGTGGCTCAGCTTACCGTGGATGAGCGGGGGCAGGTTGATGTGGTGTTGGAAGGCGGCATGCAGTTGCTGCTGGGTAGTGCGGATTTCCTGGAGCGCATGCATCGATTTGTCGCCATTTACCGCATCGAGCTAGGCGCCCGGGCGGCTGAAGTAGAACGCGTGGATTTGCGCTACGAAACGGGGATTGCAGTGGCTTTTAGTGAAGAGTCGTCACACGTGGCGGGAATTTAGGTCAATAACAAGTAGGTCAGGGGAGACACTGCCATGGGCAGCGTGCAGGACAAAAAAATGATCGTCGGCCTGGATATTGGTACCTCCAAGGTCGTGGCGATTGTTGGGGAAATCGGGTCTGAGGGGAATATCGAGATAGTGGGTATTGGCTCGCACCCGTCCAAGGGAATGAAAAAGGGTGTGGTGGTTAATATCGAGTCTACCGTGCTATCCATCCAGCGTGCGGTGGAAGAAGCGGAGTTGATGGCGGGTTGCCAGATCCACTCGGTCTACGTGGGTATTGCCGGCAGCCATATTCGCAGCCTCAATTCCCACGGCATTGTTGCGATAAAGGATCGGGAAGTCTTTGGACTGGACCTGGAGCGGGTAATCGATGCAGCGCAAGCCGTTGCGATACCGGCTGACCAGAAGATTCTGCATATCCTGCCACAGGAATATGTCATCGATAACCAGGAAGGTATCAAGGAACCCATGGGGATGTCGGGGGTGCGCCTGGAAGCGAAGGTTCACCTTGTTACCTGCGCCGTCAATGCCGCCCAGAATATCGAGAAGTGTATTCGCCGCTGTGGCCTGGAAGTTGAAGAGATCATCCTCGAGCAACTGGCGTCAAGTTATTCGGTGTTGACCGATGACGAGCGTGAGCTGGGTGTATGCCTTGTCGATATCGGCGGCGGCACCACAGATATCGCGATCTTCACCGATGGCTCTATCCGGCACACCGGGGTTATTCCCATTGCAGGGGACCAGGTGACCAATGATATCGCCATGGCGCTGCGCACACCCACCCAGCATGCCGAGGAAATCAAGATCCGATATGCCTGCGCACTGACCCAACTGGCCGGTGCCGATGAAACGATAAAAGTGCCCAGTGTGGGTGACCGCCCGCCCAGGGATTTGTCCCGACAGGCGCTGGCGGAGGTGGTTGAGCCTCGCTACGACGAACTTTTCACGCTGGTGCAGGCCGAGCTGCGGCGCAGCGGCTTTGAAGACCTGGTCCCGGCCGGCGTAGTGCTGAGCGGCGGCACCTCGAAGATGGAGGGTGTGGTGGAGCTGGCCGAGGAGATTTTTCATATGCCGGTAAGAGTGGGTTACCCACAGACCGTGCAGGGTTTGAACGACATCGTGCGCAACCCGATCTACGCCACCAGCGTGGGTCTGTTGCTGTACGGGGCAGAGCATTTCCAGGAAGCCGGTACCGGAAGTTCCGGGAAAGCCAGCGGTAGCGGTGAGGGCCTGTTCAGCCGGGCGAAGTCCTGGTTGCAGAGTAATTTTTAGTTGTTGTGGTTGTGAGTTGTTGATTTTGTAGCAGAACGTCGCGTGCGAGCGCGGCATATTTATACCAAGGGGAGTAAGGCCATGTTTGAATTGATAGAGAATGTTCCATCAAATGCCGTGATCAAGGTCATCGGTGTAGGTGGTGGTGGTGGCAACGCGGTCAAGCACATGATCGCGAACAATGTCGAAGGTGTGGATTTTATCTGCGCCAATACCGATGCCCAGGCGCTGTCGGACATTGAGTCCAAGACAGTGTTGCAGCTCGGTGGTGACATTACCAAGGGGCTGGGTGCCGGGGCCAACCCGGAAATCGGCAGGGCGGCGGCCATGGAGGATCGGGAGCGCATTGCCGATTCTCTGAGGGGTGCCGACATGGTGTTTATCACCGCTGGTATGGGTGGTGGTACAGGTACGGGTGGTGCACCTGTAGTGGCGGAAATTGCCCGCGAGCTGGGCATTCTCACCGTTGCAGTGGTGACACGTCCATTCCCCTTCGAGGGCAAAAAGCGCCTGCAGATTGCTGCCGAGGGGGTGATGGAACTGCAGCAGCATGTGGATTCGCTGATCACCATTCCCAATGAAAAATTGCTGGAGGTTTTGGGAAAAAATACCAGTCTGCTGGATGCCTTTAAAGAGGCCAATGATGTACTGTTGGGTGCGGTTCAGGGCATCGCGGACCTGATTATCAGGCCCGGGATGATCAACGTGGACTTTGCCGACGTACGCACTGTCATGTCAGAGATGGGCATGGCGATGATGGGTACCGGCAGCTCACAGGGAGAAAATCGCGCACGCGAGGCAGCGGAGAGAGCAATAAATAGCCCGCTGCTGGACGACGTTAACCTGGCCGGAGCGCGCGGAATCCTGGTCAATATCACTGCCGGTCTCGACCTGTCACTGGGAGAATTTTCCGAGGTTGGCGACACGATCGAGGAATTTGCGTCGGAAGA
>Ga0316193_10003392_pt1 | contig 11484 bp, 9 predicted proteins | sample MerIslsedime2_MG_FD_207735 | JGI IMG/M metagenome (GOLD analysis project Ga0316193, IMG submission 207735) | Coastal sediment microbial communities from Maine, United States - Merrow Island sediment 2 | ecosystem: Environmental > Aquatic > Marine > Coastal > Sediment | place: USA: Maine... | reverse complement strand
TGGATCTGCTGCAAGCAGGCGTCGACTGCTCGGTGATCGCACTGTGGCTCGGTCACGAATCGGTCGAGACGACGCAGGTCTACCTCGACGCCAACCTCGCCTTGAAGCAGGAGGTTCTCGACAGGACTACGCCGCCCAACGGCAGGCCTGGGCGGTATCGGCCAGACGACCGCTTGCTGGCGTTTCTCAAGGGTCTATAGTCTGAACACCTATGTCCCGCATCACACCCGTCCGGCTGCCTTTTGTATAGGGGAACGGGTGCGACGGGACATAGTCCTGCGCGGGAGATAGTCCACAATAGTGGGCTCCACAACTTCCTTTCAGGCAATAGAACATTGTTAAATGTTGATGCGCACAATACTAAGTAACCACATTTCATCAGAGAGCTATACTCCTGAATCGCCCCGGGTTTACCGAAGACTCCATTTCTTGAGCGGATGGAGTGATGAACAAGACAACGGGATACTCCCTGGAGATACGTGAACGTGCGGTGCGGATGGTATTCGAGCACCAGGCGGAATACGATTTGCTGTGGGCAGGGATGGGTTCGGTTGCTGTCAAGTGAGTCACTACATCGTGAAAGATTTTGGGACATCCAAGTCTCCAAAATCGACTCGCAAATCCGATGCCTATTGTGCACCAGCAGCACTTCCTCAAATGGCTGGACGGCGTGTTAGATGCCTACGCTGCATCCCCTCTGGCGCTAGCGCACGACGGGTATGCTACGAGCGGCGCACGCCTACTGGGGTCTACCAGCCTTCGCTTCGCTCTCCATGGCTGGCAGCGGAGGAAAGCAAATATGTTTATCCCCTTTCTTGACTATTGTCATGATAATCATTCACAGCCTCAGTCTGAGGGCGCTAAATATCAATCCCCATGGGCCGATAAGCAGTATGCGGCAATTGGCTGCAACGGGCCCCGGCAATTGGGGTTGTCGAAAATCGGATGAACACAGTGGATCAGGTGGATATGCACACTGCGAACAAGATAACTGTCTATAAAATGATGCTCCAGGAGCTTGTTCCACTGAATGCACTCTCCCCGGAGCGTTTCAGGGAAGTGTCGGAAAAAATCATTATTGAAGAGGTGCTGGCGGGACGTTACCTGTTCCGCAAGGGTGATAATGACAACCAGACTATCTATTTACTTGAAGGCAGCATCAACCTGATTGACGGCTTCCGCAAGGTCACCGGCGAGGTCGAGGCCGGTACGGACATGAGCCGTTATGCCATTAGTAATCAGCAGCCAAGATCGCTGTCTGCGCGTGCCGTCAAGAAGTGCCTCATTGCACGGATAGATTCAGGGTTGCTGGATGTGTTTCTGACCTGGGACCAGTCAAGCTGCGCCGAAGTTGTCGAAATCGGGGCTGATCACAACCAGGACTGGATGACCCGCATCCTGCAGACGGAGGCGTTTATCAAGATTCCTCCGGCAATGATTCAGAGTTTGCTGATCAAGATGCAGTCCTGCCCGGTAAAGGCGGGCGATGTGGTGATCCGGCAGGATGATCCTGGCGATTATTTCTATACCATTCATGAAGGCCGTTGCGTAGTAACCCGCAAGGATTCACCGGAGTCTGAAGCGCAGTTTCTGGCCGAGCTTGGTAGCGGGAACTCATTCGGTGAGGATGCCCTGGTATCGGATGCAAGGCGTAATGCAACGGTCACCATGCTGACCAACGGGTTGCTGATGCGCCTGGCAAAAGAAGATTTTATCGAGTTACTCAAGAACCAGCTGGTGCAGCGTGTTAATTATGAGCAGGCGGCGGCCATGGTCGAAGAGGATGCTGTCTGGGTTGATGTCAGAACCCCGGATGAATATGAAAGCGGCTCATTTGAAGACAGCGTCAATATGCCGTTGGCGAGTCTGCGTGATGAAATGTCCGAGCTGGTTTTTAATACGAAATATATTATTTGCTGTGATACCGGCCGGCGTAGTGAATCAGCCGGTTTTTTGTTGAGTCACAAAGGGTTTGATGTGTACGTGCTGGAGGGCGGCATGCCCGAAACCACTGCCGAAATGACGCCTGTGGATACAGCGGATACGGGCGAGCCTGCAGCATACGATGAGGAACTGGAGTCATTACGTGCGGAAAACGAGAGGCTGTTGACTGAGATAAGGGAAAGCCGGTCTGCTGAAGTCCGTATGACAGAGCAGCTGGAACAACTGCGTGGTGAACCAGGTGAGTCAGGAGACAAGCTGGGTTCGCTGTATGCACAGGCGCAAGGCGATACGGATGAGGTGCACGTGCTGCAGGACCAGTACGCCGCCCTGCAGGGGCAGTATGCAGATATGGTAAATGCGCACAAACTGGAGCTTGAACAGCTGGAAGAACGGTTAAACGAGAGTCGCTCACAGGCTGATACAGCGCGGGATAAACAACAGGAACTGGAACAGCAGGTGGCATCGGGGCAGGCAGCGCAGCAGGAAATACAGCAATTACAGGATGCGCTGACGCAGGCCAATGAGCGTGTGTTGGCTCTTGAATCCGATGTTGTCAAGGTAGATGAAGCAGGCACCACCTTGCTGAATGAATCTGAAAGCCGGTTACAAGAGCAGCAGGCGCTGGTGGAACAGTTGCGGGCAGAGTTGTCCATGACTGGCCAGCAGATGGCGGATTATCAGGAGGGAGTCAGAAAACTGGCAGCAGAACGCGAGGTTGCTGACGGGGAATTAGGGGAAAAACTGCAGCAGCAAACGGAGCTATCCGGGAAATTGCAGAGTGATCTTGACGGCCTGCAGCATGATAATGACAAGCTGCGGACGGAATTGCGTGAAGCTTCATTGTTGCTGGAAAAACACAAGGAAGATGCCGGTAAGCAGCAGGATGCCAGGCAGGCATCTGAAGATGCATTGCAGGAGCAGCAGGCCAAGTGGGAATCGGAACGCGCCACTTTGCAGCAGGCAATGGAAGGTGAGCAGCATGTTAGCGAAGAGCTTCGCCGGGAACTGGAGCAGGTCAAGGCCCGGGCTGAAGAGAGCAGGGGTGACCTTGAGAAGGAACAGCAGGAGAATCTTGACCAGGCAAGGGAGCAGATTGAGCATCTGGAGTCCATTAATGTGAAGCTCATGAATGAGCAGTCATCGCATGCCGAAGAGCTTGAAGTCTCGGCGGCTGAACGGGAGCAGCTGCAGCAGACGCTGAATGCTGTTATCGAGGAGAAGTCGCTTCTGGAAAGTGAAGTCGAGTCCCTTAAGGGACAGGTAGCCGGATTCGTTGAAAGTTCAGCAGAAGAATTGCAAATGTTGCAGGAACAGTTCAGTGCAGAGCAGGCCCGGTCAGCAGGTTTAGAGCAATTGGTTGGTGACAAGGAAGTGCAGGTAAGGGATTTGCAGCAGGAAATATTACAGTCAGGGGAAGCCCGCAATACCCTTGAGCAGGAACTGGAGACATTGCGCCAGCGCTATGAAGAGGGCCATTCGCAACTGGAACTGCATGCAGAGCGTGCCAGGGAGCTTGAGCAGGAGCGTGACGAGGCAATTCAGAAAGCGCACGAAGACCTGATGCGCAAGAATGATAATGAGAAAGAGTTGCAAGGCCAGATTAATCGCTTGCGCAAGAAACTGGAACAGTCAACTACTGATCAGAGGGAAGCGCGTGAAGGTTCACAGGCAGATATAGACAATATTCGCGATGAGCTGCATGCGGAGCGCCAGGCAAGGGCTGAAGAGCGTGCACAAATGGCTGCGCGCCAACGTGAGCTGAAGGAACAGCTGGGGGCAATTGCCGTTGAACACGAAGCCAATATGACGAACCAGTCCGGGGCAATAGAACAGGCACGGCATGCCGGAAGGGAAGAGGAGCAGGAACGCCTGCGGGATCTGCTAGAGGCCCAGGGGCAGTCTGAAGAGCAGATGCTCGCGCTGCAGCAGGAACTGCAGAAGGCACATGCAGAAATTGCAGAATTGACCCGACAGGAAAAGGACCGTCGGCAGGTTGACCTGGAAATGATGCAGGAGCAAAACCAGCAGGCAGTGTCCACTATCACGCAGCTTGAATCACAGCTGAAGCAGCTCACACAGGATCGTGATACAGCCCTTCATGAGCAGCAGACATTGCGTGAAAAGATGAATGCCTTGCGTGGCGAGGTCGAGGTTTCCAGGGGGTTGATGAATGTGGGCAGCCAGGGCCAGGTAGAGGATCCCGAGAAGCTGCGTCATGAGTTGGACGAAAGCAAGAAAAATGTGGCTATCGCATTACGTCTGCGGGCCGAGGCAGAAGCTGCTCGCGATCGGCTGATTGAGGAACGTAATGCACTGCGGCAGAAATATGGCGAGGAGACTATAACCAGTACGCCATTACGAGCACCTTCGCTTGCTGCAGACAAGACAGAGGCTGGACGTCGGGAGTCACAACAGGGGGCGGCAGAGACGGCGGTAGAGGCCACCAGAGAACAGCCTGAGGACAGGGAACAGCACAACAGGCAACCTCCCCTGGTAACTCTCGACAAGGCCAGCGGGAAGCGACGCTGGCTGGGTGCGGCTATCGGTCTTGGCGTTGTCGCGGGTGTGGTACTGGGAGCCTGGTTGCTGGCCGGTAGCGGGGATCCCTTGTTGGCTGTTTCTGAGGTTCAGAATGTTGTTGTTGAAGAACATGCCGGCAGCGAGGAACAGTCGCTGGCAACGACCACGCCGGTTATTCCGGCCAGCTTGCCAGTCGAGGCCGTGAAGCCGCCCGTTGAGGCCAGTGAGGTTGAGGCCAGTGAGGCTGTTGACTTTGTGACACCTTCTCCGGTGGTTGCAGGTTCGGTCGCAACAAACACGCCGGAAGAAATCGTCACCGCAGGCGAGCCCGGGCTTGCAACCGAATCTGCACCTGTCTCTGCAACCGATCCTGTGCCGGCAACGGCTATCCGTTCTTTTCGGGACGGCCTGGGGAATGATTCGCAAGGCCCGGAGATGGTCGCGTTGCCGGCTGCTGAATACTTGATGGGCAGCCCCGGTGCCTCACTGAACTATGATGAAATACCCCGTCATAAAGTGACCCTGTCCGGTTTTTCCATCAGCAAGAATGAAGTGACATTCGCAGAATACGATAAATTTGCACGTGCGACTGGCCGTCGTTTGCCCTATGACGAGTCATGGGGACGTGGTGAGCGGCCTGTTATCAATGTTTCATGGGGCGACGCACAGGCCTATGCCGCCTGGTTGTCAAAAAAGACCGGGAAGAAGTATCGTTTGCCAACGGAAGCTGAATGGGAATATGCCGCTCGCGCGGGTAGTAGTGCAAAGGTCTGGTGGGACAGCAAGGTAGATATCAAGCCGGCGAACTGTTTTAACTGTGGCAGCGAGTGGGATGGTAATCGTACTGCACCGGCTGGCAGTTTCAAGGCTAATGATTTTGGCCTGCACGATATGGCGGGTAATGTCCAGGAGTGGACGGAAGACTGCTACCACAAAAACTATACCGGTGCATCGGAAGATGGCAGTGCCCGCACGGCGCCGGGATGTACTCAACGCGTGGTGCGCGGTGGTGGCTATACGAGTCCGTTGGACTCACTGCGTAACGCCAAGCGCGGACAGTATAATCAGGATGCCCGACTCGACAATCTTGGCTTCCGTGTCGTGCGCAGCAACTGATAAAGTTTCGTAAGCTATTCAATAAGGATCAATAGGCAAGGTCCTGCTTCTGGATCTGTCTCAATGAAACTGGTTCCTGATTTCTGCCCCGCTGCCCCATGGTTGACAAAACGGTGAATGAAAGTACGCTGCCTGCATGGCAGTAGTTCTTGGCATCGGTAACGCAACGCTCGATATTGTTCATCTGGTTGATGGCTATCCGCACGAAAATGACGAGATCCGCTGTTACAGCCGCATACTGCGTGTGGGTGGCAATACCGCCAATACCCTCGTTGTGCTCAGTCAGTTCGGTGTGAGCTGTCGCTGGGCAGGTGTGCTGGTGGACGATGCAGAGGGTAATCTGGTCGCTGCTGAACTGGACCGTCACGGCATTGATGTCAGCGCCAGTGAGCGACTTGCCGGGGGCAGTATGCCGGTGTCCTCGATTATCATCAGCAAGCAGACCGGTTCACGCACCATTACACATTACCGTGATCTGCCGGAATACGGTTTTACAGCCTTCTGCGCTATCGACCTGGAGCCGTTGGGCTGGCTGCATTTTGAAGGACGGAATGTCGCCGCCGTTCGGCATATGCTTGAACGGGTGCGGGTAATCTCTCCGGAGGTACGCTGCTCACTGGAAATAGAGAAGCCGCGTGCTGGCATCGAATCCCTGTTTCCTTTGGCAGATGTTTTGCTGTTTTCCAGGAGTTATGCAAGTGCACGAGGATTTGCCGACCCGCTGGCGCTGCTGCAAGCGGTACGCGCAGATTGTTCGGAGGCTGACCTGTTCTGCGCCTGGGGTGATGCGGGTGCGGCGGCACTTGGCAGGGATGGCAGGGAATACCGGCATCCTGCTGTTAGGCCTGCAAGGGTGATCGATACACTGGGTGCCGGCGATACATTTAATGCAGGTATCATCAGTGGTTATCTGGATGCGCTGGATATCGAGGCGATACTTGCGCGTGCCTGCAGGCTTGCCGGTAGCAAATGTGGCCAGCCTGGTTTTGACGGATTGACTCTTTAGCCGCTTTGTAAAGATGACTGACAATACACCTTCCCGGACCGTCATTTGCAGGCTGGATGAACTGGATGATCCGGGCAGCCGGGGAATGACGGTGATGCACGGCGGGGAGGCGCACGATGTCTTTGTTGTCCGGCTGGGCGGACAGGTGTTCGGTTACCGGAACAGCTGTCCGCACACAGGCGGCCCGCTGGACTGGGTGCCGGACAGGTTCCTGAGCCTTGACAGGGACTATATTCAATGCGCAACACATGATGCATTGTTTCGCCTGCATGATGGTAAATGTGTCGCGGGTCCCTGCAAGGGTGACGGCCTTGTCGCGGTGCCGGTGATCATAGAGGCAGGTGACGTGGTGATGCTGACGGATATGCTTGGCCATAGCTGAAGCGGCACACCGTACCCGGCCTGTCAGCTCGCTCATGATGTGCGCGTTTAACAGCGCATGTCAGCGCGGTCTGTTGTTAAACACAGGGGAATAGTGTTTTAAAGTTCCCTGAGAAGTTCACGGATTACCGACATGTAGGCATCGCAGGGGGCTGTTTCTTCAGGTCGCGTTTCTGTGTGCACCGGTTGCAGTGCAGTGTTGCATTCGGGAAGTCCGGCGTAATCATCCAGTCTGGTGACGCCAGTGTTTTCGGCTACGATAGTGCCGGTAGAGAAGTCGTATATAACCGCCATGGTGAACCTCCTGCAGTTGCCTTAAAATCCTTATCGGCAACGGGAGGGGGCGGTTGAATGTTATTTTGCTACGGTAACCCGGGCTGGTGTTTCAGCAGAATGGTTGTCGCAAACCATTCCAGTGACTATTCAAGGTCATCCAGCGGGTTGATATGATCATTCGGTGACGTCAGTTCGAGGTCCACACCGTAGTCGGCGCGATCAATATCAAGTGAGCCGGACCAGTCTTCCGGTGGTTCAATTGTAATGACTTCCATTTCTTCCCAGGAATCAAAATCAAGTTCTTCAACCGCACCGTCGTAGTGCTGTATTTCCATGGTGGCCACATCCGTGTCAAGTGCAACTATCTCGAATTTGTCACCGTTGATGGATTTGTACCAGTCACCCACACGTGGATCATATTTGTTTGTCATAACCAGCATCTCCATTGTCTCTGCGACTTGAGTAGGTTCACTTCTGTGAGATGCGAACCGCTAAAATTCAAATAACCATGGGCCATTTATAAAACTTGTGGTAGTGATTGGCAAGCAGTTCAGCATCGGCTTATTTATGATCTTGACGGGTGCACTGCCAACCTCGGTGCGATGAGGCTCAATTGATGATTTTCGACGTTTGTACCGGTGTATTATTGCGCTCGGCGTGTCGTGATCTCAGGCGGTTTTTTGGAAAACGAGATAACTCCATGCAATTAATAAAAAAGCAAGACCGCCGCCGGGAGGCTGTCCGGTGCGCGGTCACTGGCCGTGATGCATTCGGCCTGTGTGCGTTGTTCGCCGTGAGGCATGGTAAATAGATAACAAATTCAAGGTATTGATTAAAGGTGTGTTGCGGGGCAGGTTGTATATGCGCAGTTTGCACGTGCAACATTAGTATCAGCTTCTTTTCTGTTGCCGGATGCTGAAAGTTTTGCCCTGTTAGGGTAAAGTGCGCGTTCTATTTTTTTGCACATCCCTTTGCATTTTTGAGTGAGGACAACAACATGGCCGATTACAAGATAGCCCCTTCCATTCTGTCAGCGGATTTTGCACGTTTGGGAGAAGAGGTTACACATGTACTGGAGTCGGGTGCCGACATCGTGCATTTCGATGTAATGGATAACCACTACGTTCCAAATCTGACCATTGGTCCACTGGTGTGTGAAGCATTGCGCAACCACGGTGTGACTGCTGATATCGATGTGCACCTGATGGTCAAGCCGGTGGACCGGATTATTCCCGACTTTGCCAAGGCCGGTGCTACCTACATTACTTTCCATCCTGAGGCCAGTGAACATGTCGATCGTTCCCTGTCACTGGTGCGAGATAACGGTTGCAAGTCCGGGCTGGTGTTTAACCCGGCTACACCACTGGATTATCTGAAGCATGTGATTGACAAGGTCGATATGATCTTGCTGATGTCGGTCAACCCGGGGTTTGGCGGGCAGAGTTTTATACCCGAGGCACTGGTGAAACTGCGTGAAGCACGCAAGATTATTGATGGCAGTGGCCGAGATATCCGCCTGGAAATTGATGGTGGGGTAAAGGTCGACAATATCGGCGAAATTGCCGCTGCCGGTGCAGATACCTTTGTTGCCGGTTCAGCCATTTTCGGGGCAGATGACTACAAGGCAACCATTGATGCCATGCGCGCTGAAATAGCCAAGGCTGTTTCCTGACGGGTTGAACATGCGCAAGCCCGACATGATCCTGATTGATGTGGACGGCACACTGGTTGACAGTGTGCCGGACCTGGCGTTTTGCGTCGATAGCATGATGGTGGCGCTGGGTCGACCGCCCCATGGTGAAGCGCGTGTACGTGAGTGGGTGGGAAATGGCGTGGAACGCCTGGTGCGACGTGCGCTGGTCGGTGCCTTGCGGGGTGAGCCCGACGATGTGGATTTTGACCGTGCATACCCGCTGTTTCTGGATTTGTACACAGAGAACACTTCGAAGCGATCCTGCCTGTATCCCGGTGTGCGGGAAGGGATTGATCTGCTCAAGTCAGCCGGTTATCGCCTTGGCTGTGTGACCAATAAGGCGGCGCGGTTTACCGAACCCCTGTTGAAGGATCTTGGTGTTTTCGATGATTTTTCAATCGTCATCAGTGGAGATACATTAAGTACAAAGAAACCGGACCCTGCTCCGTTACTGCATGCTGCCGGCTTTTTTGGATGCGAGCCCGCCAATGCGCTGATGATCGGTGACTCGGTCAGTGATGTGGCGGCAGCGCGTGCAGCCGGGTTTCAGATTGTGTGCATGAGTTATGGTTACAATCATGGTGTTGATATCCGTGAGGCGGCGCCTGACGCCGTGATCGACTCCTTTGTCGAACTGTATCCGTTACTGGATTCGGCGTCTTGAATAAAGCTATGCAATTCACCGGACAATTCACTGGTGAGACAACCCGGACAACACACTTTGTCAGCGGGCGATGGCGGTAGATATCTTGCTGTTTCGGCTGCTGTTTTGTGCAACCCGGTTTTTCAATAGTGAATGTGATGACACCTGAAGAATTTCAAGACCTGGAGCGTCAGGGATTTAACCGCATACCTGTCACACGAGAGGTGTTTGCAGACCTCGATACGCCACTGAGTACCTTTATCAAGCTTGCCGACCGGCCGTATTCATACCTGTTCGAGTCTGTTCATGGCGGAGAGAAGTGGGGCCGTTATTCCATTATCGGTTTGCCCTCTAAAACAATACTGCGAATCCAGGGCAATGACATCATCCTGCTGCACGATAATCAGGTCATAGAAAGCGAATATGCAGAAGATCCGCTGGCCTGGATAGAAAAATTCCAGGCACGCTATCGCGCGCCCGAGTTGCCGGATCTGCCACGGTTTAACGGAGGGCTGGTCGGTTACTTTGGCTATGATACTGTGCGTTTTATCGAACCGCGCCTGGCGGCCTTTGATAAACCCGACCTGATTGGCTGTCCGGATATCCTGTTGATGGTCTCCGATGAACTGATTGTGTTTGATAACCTGGCAGGCACCTTGCGGCTGATTGTGCATGTCGACCCGACACAGGGGCATGATCTCGCCTGGGGGGAAGCCCGGCTGGATGTGCTGGAAAGTCGGCTGCGAACGGGGGTGTCAGGATATGAGGTGTCTTCTGGCGCTGACGGTGTGATAGAGGAGACGGACTTTGTTTCCGGGTTTACCCGTGAAGGCTTTGAAGCAGCGGTTGCTCGTATCAAGGACTATATTATCGAAGGCGATGCCATGCAGGTGGTGTTGTCGCAGCGCATGTCTATCCCGTTTGCGCGGCCGCCGCTGGATTTGTACCGCGCCCTGCGTAATCTGAACCCGTCCCCCTATATGTACTATCTTGATCTCGGCGATTTTCATGTCGTTGGTTCCTCGCCCGAGATCCTGGTGCACCTTGAGGACGGCGTGGTGACTGTGCGCCCGATTGCCGGTACCCGGCCACGCGGCAAGAATGAGGCGGAAGACCGGGCGCTGGAAGCCGATTTGCTGGCCGATCCAAAGGAACTGGCCGAGCACCTGATGCTGATTGACCTGGGACGTAACGATGCCGGGCGCGTGAGTGAGGTGGGCAGTGTTGAACTGACCGAAAAAATGGTGATTGAACGTTACTCGCACGTCATGCACATCGTGTCAAATGTGACGGGCCGCATACAACCAGGTATGAGCGCAATCGATGTGTTGCGTGCCACCTTCCCGGCAGGCACCGTCAGCGGCGCTCCCAAGATCCGTGCCATGGAAATCATTGACGAGCTGGAACCGGTGAAGCGCGGAGTGTATGCGGGGGCAGTGGGGTATCTCTCCTGGTCGGGTAATATGGATACGGCCATTGCAATCCGAACCGCAGTGATCAAGGATGGCACGCTGCATATACAGGCAGGAGCGGGTATTGTTGCCGATTCGGTGCCTGCCAGCGAGTGGGATGAAACCATGAACAAGGGGCGTGCCATTTTCCGGGCAGTTGCCATGGCGTGCCGTGGTTTGAAAGGGAGACACTGAGCATGCTCCTGATGATCGATAATTACGATTCGTTTACCTATAACCTGGTCCAGTATCTCGGGGAACTGGGTGCGGATGTGCGTGTGTATCGCAATGACAGGATCAGCTTGCAGGAAATCGAGGATCTGCAACCGGAGAGGATTGTTATCTCGCCGGGGCCCTGTACGCCGAATGAAGCCGGGGTCTCGATAGATACCATCAAGCGGTTTGCCGGCCACATACCGATTCTGGGTGTGTGTCTGGGGCACCAGAGTATCGG
>Ga0316193_10003391_pt1 | contig 11486 bp, 10 predicted proteins | sample MerIslsedime2_MG_FD_207735 | JGI IMG/M metagenome (GOLD analysis project Ga0316193, IMG submission 207735) | Coastal sediment microbial communities from Maine, United States - Merrow Island sediment 2 | ecosystem: Environmental > Aquatic > Marine > Coastal > Sediment | place: USA: Maine... | reverse complement strand
GTGCATCGTGCGCCGGAACGATGATTAGATCCGGATTCGCGCGTTGGAGTTGATGGAGCAGAACCAGCTGCTCGCGCACCCCGGCGGCGTCAAAGTCGACCATGCGGCGCGCGAGCCAGGGCTTCTCTGCGGGCCAGTCGACGCCTTCCCGGGTCCACGATGTGTCGCCGATGATCAGGAAGCGTTTGCCCGAGGGCAGGTTCACGAAGACGCCCGCGGAGCCCGGGGTGTGGCCCGGCATCGGGACGAGCACGACGGTGCCGTCTCCAAAGAAATCGTGGCTCGCCGCAAACGGGCCGTAGGCGCCGCGATCGAAGATCAGGTCGTGCAGCTGGAGCGGGCCCTGGGCTTCCAGCTGGCGATAGAGCTTGCCGCCCTCATCATCCGATCGCGCGTGCGCGAGCTCCTCGGCGGTGATCCAGACCGGCACTTCGCGAAGGTCGGCCAGGCCGCTGACGTGATCCCAGTGGGAATGCGTCAGCACGATTGCCCGAAGGTCGCCAGGCCCGAGCCCGTGCGCGGTAAGGGCGTCGATCGTCGGCTGCTTCACCGTGAGGCTCGCGAGGGTTCGTATTAGCAAGGGCGCAGCCTTCAGGTGCTGCCGAACGTCTCGAGCCACCCCGGCGTCGATCAACACCCGCCCGTGGGGATGCTCGATCATGAACGCGGCGAGGCCACTTATGAAGGACTTCGTTAGGGAACCGCCCCGAACGCTGAAGCCCTCCTGGCTCTGCATGTCGGCGCCGGCGATGACCGAAAAGGACACACCGTCGACTGAAGCTGCCGGAGGGAGCGCGGGCCCCATCGCCTTCGGAACGGACAGCGGGCGCTTGACGAAGGTCCAGCCGAGGGCTGCGAGGAGGGCGACAACGAGCAGGAGCGGGATCTTGGTCTTCATGCCGGGGAGAAGATACTGGCGGAGGGACCCGCCGTCACGATCGAGGGCAGTGACGCTAATCGCCAACCGGTAGATCGCGGCTCGCTGACGCTGACGCTGACGCTGACACTGACGCTGACACTGGCACTGGCGCTGGCGCTGGCGCTGGCGCTGGCACCAAACATGAGCCCCTTCGACAAAAAGGGGGCTGACCCCTTCTTACCTCTTGGGTAAGCGCGGGATGATCATTGACACCTGGCGTTGGTACTTTCTGTAGTCCTCGCCGAGGGCTGTTTCGAGGGATCGTTCTTCGAAGCGGATCCCAATCAAGGTGTAGATCGTCATCGACCCGGCTAGGACTAGGTGTCCGACCGTCATCGTGGGCGTTGCCCAAAGGGCGATGAAGAGCCCGACGTACATCGGATGGCGGACGTATCGGTAGAGCACCGGCACGTCGAACTTCACTGGCTCGTAGTCTTTGCGCTGAAAGCAGAGCACCACCTGCCTCAAACCGAAGAGGTCGAAATGATTGATCAGGAATGTGCTCCACAAGAGGATCGCCCACCCGAGGAGCGAGATTCCAATCAGCGCGTTGCCCCACGCGCTGCCAGACACGTCCCAAAGCACCGTGGGGATCGGCTTCCAAAGAACCATCAGTAGCGCTAACACCGAAGTTGCGAAGAGAACGAAGGTGCTGCGCTCTGCGGGCTGGGGAATGATTTTCGTCACCCACAGCTTGAACCCGGTACGCGCCATGATGGTGTGCTGCACGCCGAATAGGGCTATGAGGAGCACGTCGATGGCCAACGCCTGCGCAAGGGGCGCAACTGGGCCGACATCCACACTGTTGGGAACGAAGAAGTTCCCAACGAACCCAATGAAATAGACGAACGTCAAAAAGAAGAAAAGGTAGACGGCGGTTCCATAGAGCAGGACGGCGCTCCGCGTGAGCGCGCTAACCTGCGGATGCCCCTCGTCTGCGGGACGGGCTTTCACATTCGGCATGAAGCAGCTCCTTTTGCGGCTGATGAGGATGGTCTCTTGGGCAACCCGGGGAGTCAATGTCGACCGCCGGCGCCCTGTGTCTTTTCGCCGACTCCACACCTCCAAAACCCTGAAACTCCAAGCATTCTGCCTGGCATACCGTCTGCAGGGACCAACCTCATGGATGGCCCCCGCGAACGCGTCGCCCGCCTCGGCGCGGCAGCCCTGTCCGATTCTGAGCTTCTCGCCGTTCTTCTCGGCACAGGGCGCGCGGGGGAAGATGTGACCCTGCTGGCTGCCAGGGTTCTCAAAGAGGCTGGCGGGCTTTGGGCTCTTGCTCGGATGAGCGTCGCCGAGCTGAGCCGCATACGGGGTATCGGGCCGGCGAAGGCAGGGCGCCTGGCCGCGGCGTTCGAGGCCGGGTCACGTGGATTGGCGTCGCCTGACCCCGCTACAGCACCGCTCTCGAACAGCGAAATGGTGTTCCTCCGGTACGGGCGGCGCCTCATGACCAGCCACGTGGAGCGGTTCGTCGTGATCTCGGTCGACGCCAAGAACCGTGCGAGAGCGGAACGCGAGGTGGCGCGCGGTGGACGCACCAGCTGCCAGGTCGATCCCGCCGAAGTATTTCGTTTCCTGGTCTCCCAATCGGCCTCGGGGGCGATTCTCGTTCACAACCACCCAAGCGGGGACCCCGCGCCAAGTCCCCAGGACCTCGAGCTCACCGGTCGACTGGTCGCGGCCGGGTCTCTGCTCGACATCCGCATCCTCGATCACCTCATCGTGGGGAGCGGAAGATACACCAGTCTCCGCGACGCTGGCCTTTGGCCAAGTACCCCTGTAAAATCAAACCGTTCGGCGTGTTTCGCTGACTGATTTGGGCGACTTGACACCCCCCCAGGCCCGTGCTCTCTTCCCGCACTCTTATTTCTCGGGAGCATTGCTGTGAAGCGGACCTATCAACCACATCGTAAGCGCCGTCTTCGGACACACGGGTTCCGCGCGCGTATGAAGACCAGAGGCGGACGGAGCATCATCAACGCTCGCCGTCGCAAGGGGCGCACGCGCCTCACCGTATCCTGCTACAAAAAGTAGCCACAATGGTGCAAGGATGCCTCGTGCATCGGGAACGACAGGGGCTCCGAGCGACACGCCGCAGCGGTTTCGACGCGGCGATCGGCTGAAGAAGCGCTACGAATTTAGACAAGCACAACTCAGCGGGCGACGAATCCACACTCCCCACTTTCTCATCGTCGTCCAACCAAATGCACTACAAAACACGCGACTTGGGATCACCGTGACGAAGAAAGTGGGTACCGCAGTCCAGAGAAACCGCATCAAGCGGGTGGTACGCGAGGTATTCCGGCGGAATCGTCAACTGTTTCCGGCCTCCCATGACCTGGTGTTCATCGCGAAGCGCGGCGCCGCCGGCATCGACTACGGCTCCTTGTTGAGCGAGCTGCAACGCGCGGCGAAGAAGCTGCGCCCAGAGGCTGCACGATGATCCGGAGGGCGCTTCTATTCTTGATTCGCCTGTACCAAATGACGCTGTCGCGCCTGCTCGGCCCCTCCTGCCGCTTTGAGCCGTCTTGCTCGCATTACGCCGCCACTTGCATCGAGCGCTTCGGCGCACTGCGCGGTTCGTGGCTCGGGATCAAGCGAATCGGACGCTGCCACCCACTGAACCCGGGCGGCTTCGACCCGCCGCCCAATCCCGACCACCAGCACCACCACTGCCACGAGGCGAATCATGGATGATCGAAAGCAGCCACCGGTCGGCCTGATGCTGCTGCCGTTGGTCGCGCTCGGCGCGATGCTAGCTGTTCAGTATTTCGCCCCCCCGAAGGCCCAGACCGAAGAGCCGGCCGCGGAGCAGGCCCCCGAGGCAGGCGCGGACGCAGCTCCTGCACAGCTCTCGCCCACCGACCCACGTTCGCGGACGGAACCACAGCAGCTCTACTGGCTCGAAAACGATCGCTTCGCCGCGTCGTTTACCGACCTGAACACCGCGATGGTGAGCCTGCAGGTGAAGGGGGAGCGCTACCTCGACGAGGAGGGCAACCCGTTCGAGCTGGTAACGACCGACAAAGAGACGTACCTGCCGCTCGCGCCCTCATTCTCAGGCGTGACCGTTCCACCCGACGCCCGCTGGCGGGTCGTTGAATCTTCGAAGGAACGACTCCGCTTCGAGTGGGCGGGCGACGGCGTTTCCGTCACCCGCACATGGGAGCTCGCCGAGGCGCCGTATCAACTCCATTCCTCCATCGAGGTCCGCAACAACGATCCCGACGCAAGGTCGGTTGGACTGGGCATCACGTCTGCGCACTACGTCCGGCGTGCAGATGAGAAAGGCGGTTTCTTCGGAAGGCCGTCTCCAGCACTGAGCCATGGAATCTGCCAACAAGGCGACGAGACGATTCGTGAGGATCGCGATGGGCTCCTGAGCGAGGACGAGTCGCGGCCGACGCAGCCGCACAGCTACGGACCCGGGATTGAATACCTCGCCCTCAGCAGCGTGTACTTCGCCATCATCGCGGCACCCGAAGGCCAAACCGCCGAACGCTGCGACATGCTAACGACCGAACGCGGGGGCACGCTGGACGACCCCGACGGCAGCCTGTTCGAAGCCAAGCTTGCCTACGCACCACAGCAGATCGGTCCCGGAGAGACGGCCACCTTCCGCACCGCCGTGTACGCCGGCCCCAAGGATTACGACGCGCTTCAGGAGTTTGGGCACCTTGCCTCCAATGTCATCGATCTCGGCTGGTTCAGCTTCATTGCCCGGGGGATGAGCTGGCTGCTGCGAACGATTTACGGCTTCATCGGCAACTGGGGCGTGGCGATCATCCTACTCACGCTGCTCGTCCGAGTGCTGCTCCTGCCGTTCGTGATTCCGCAGTTTCGCAACATGGCGAAGCAGCGTGCGCTCAAGCCCGAAATCGACAAGATCAACGAGCTCTACAAAGACGATCGCGAGAAAAAGGGCGCCGCGATGATGGAGCTCTGGCGCAAGAACAAGGTGAACCCGCTCGGCGGCTGCCTCCCTGTGCTGTTGCAGATGCCGATCTTCTTCGCGCTCTATCAGACGCTTTCGACGAGCATCGAGCTCTACCACGCGCCATTCGTGTGGTGGTGGGTCGACCTGTCGTCCCCCGACCCGATGTACGTGCTGCCGGTCATCCTCGGCGCACTGATGTTCATTCAGCAGAAGCTCACGCCGGTCCAAATGGACGCGACGCAGGCCAAGGTCATGCTCTACGCGATGCCTCTGATGATGACGTTCTTCATGCTGCTGCTCCCGGCCGGCCTGTGCTTGTACATGGTGACCAGCTCCGCCATCGGCATCACACAGCAGCGGTACATGTACTGGAAGATGGACCAAGAGACCGCGGCCTTGGCGACCGCGACCGACGACAGCGACGACGATGACAGCGATCAAGCGGCCGAACGGTCAGACGCTGCTGCACCCAAGCGGGCCAAGCCCCGCAGAAAGAAGAGGACGCGCCGTGGACGAGCTTAAGAATAAACCGCGCGACGGAGCACTGATTCTCGATCCGTCAACGCAGGATGACCCCTCCCGCTATGCCGGAGACGGCAAAGCCGAAGAGGCGGCGGAGATCCTCGAGGAGCTCATCAATTTGATGGACCTCGATGTTCAGGTCGATATTCGTTCCGACGCCGAGCGAATCGAGCTCGACGTCACTGGGGAGGACTCGGGCCGCGTGATCGGCAAGAAAGGCGCCGCGCTCGACGCTCTCCAGTTCCTGATCAACAAAATGGTCAACCGCTTCCCCGAAGCGCGACGCCACGTCATCGTCGATTCCGGCGACTATCGCGAGCGCCACGACGACGGCCTCATCTCGATGGCCAAGCGCCAGGCCCACCGCGCGGTCGACGAGGGCAACGTGGTAACCCTCCAGCCGATGAACGCCCGCGACCGCCGAGTGGTTCATATGTCGCTGGCCAAGTTCGACGGCGTCAGCACCTTGTCACAGGGCGAGGGAACCCGGCGACGCATTCAGATCATCCCGGCCCGAAATCGCCGGTAACTGCGAGCGGATCGCCGGATCGCGGTTGGCGGTCTGCGGATCGCGGTTAGCGGTCTGCGGTGGGGGGTGAGCGGCGGTAGGCGAGAATCGATCTCGGGGCACCGGTGGACGGTACTTGGTAGTCCAGTCGGCGTTCCAACCGTAGCTTACCGGTGTCGGCGACGTTCGTGCCCGCGGTCAATGCCCAAACCTCCGCCGCCAACTGGGCCCCGATCCCCAACCACTCGTCCGGCGAAAACGTCGCTCGCGAAAGCGCCACGCTAAACGGCGCTCCCACGACGACCGGCTTGGCTGGATCGATCTTTTGCTCGAGCATGGTCGCGCGTCCTGCGATTCCCAGGGTACCGGCCGCGGTTCTCAAGAACGCCGTCCGAATTCGCCGAGGCTCGACGAGGGTCCCGTTGAGTGTTTCATCCGAAAGCAGGATCGGGATCGTCGGTGCGCCAACCCCCGCGCCGATGTCGAGCAGTGAAGCTGATGGCTCGGCCCATCCCGCTCGAATCACGTGGGCCGCATCGAGAAACAAGATCTCGGCGAGCTCGGTGTCGGTGCGGGCCGATGTGAGATCCGTTCGCGCGTCCCAGGCTTGCACGACGTCGAAGAATTCGCCCCAGCCGTTGGGCTCGGGGATTCCCGCCGCTTCGCACACCGCGTGAATCGCATCCGCCCCGCTCATCCTTGCCGTGCCTGTCGCCACGCCGTCTTCAATTCGGCCATGTCGGTATACCGATCTTGCTTGTGACGATGCATGGCCTTGCCGATCACCCGGGCGATTGCGTCTGGAATGTCGGCGACGACGTCTATGGGAAGGCAGTCACCGGCGTCGATCTTCATCATCAGACGGCCGGCGTGACCGTCGTGAAAGGGCTTCCTCGCGCTCAACGCCTCATAAAGAACGACGCCGAGTCCATAGACATCGATGCGTTGATCGACGTCCGCCTTTCCGGTCAGAACCTCGGGCGCCATATAGGCGGGAGTCCCGCTGACCTCCCCCGTCGCGGTCAGTCGATCGATACCGAGGATCTTCGACGCACCAAAGTCCACGAGACGGGGACCACCCGTTTCGGGCCAGACGATGTTCGCGGGCTTGAGGTCTCCGTGAAAGACGCCGTGCTGGTGAACCGCCCCCAATCCATCGCAAAGCGCCTCGATCAAGGGATCGGCCTCCCCGAGGCTGAGCGAGCCCTTCGACAAACGCTCCGCGAGCGTCTCGCCCTCGACGTACTCGGTCACGAGAAAGACCACGCCATCGTCCTCGATCCCGAGCTCGAGCAGTCGAACGATGGCCGGGTGGTCGAGAGCCTTGAGGACCGCCCCTTCCCGACGAAACCTCCTTCGCATCGACTCGTCGGCGAGATACTCCGCTCGCAGAACCTTGACCGCTACTCTGGATCCCTCGATGCGATCGAACGCTTCGAATACATCACCCATCGCTCCACGGGCCACTTCCGCCACCAGCTCGTAGCGGTCAGCCAAGGTGGTTCCGAGACCAATGGCTCCTGGGTCCGTCATCGCTCGGGGGAAGATACCTCTCTTCGCAAACTCACCCAACTGACGTACGCTGCGCCCGCCCATGACAGAGCCCAACCTCAATCGAGCCCTCGGGGAGCTGTACGGCGAGCCTGTGCCCTCGACCGAGGTCATCAAGCTGCGAGGCGATGCTTCGACGCGAAGCTATTTTCGCGTGCGAGTGGCCGGCGCTCCCGCCGGCCGTCCGGCAACGGTCATCGCCATGCAGCTGCCCGAAGACGCGCTTCAAAGCGACGAGGGTGGCAAACAGACCCGCAGTCAGCGGCTGCCATTTCTCGAGGTCGCCGAGCTCCTCGAGGCGAAGGGGATTCCCGTCCCGTCGATCTACGTCGAAGACCTTGCGAACGGGATCGTTCTGCTCGAGGACCTCGGCGACCTGACCTTCGAGCAACAGCTCCGTCGTACCCCACGCGCCGAGTGGCCGCGACTCTACGGGAACGCGATCGACCTGCTTGCCGATCTACACGAACGATGCGCCGATCTACCCGGAGCCTCGATCGTCTCGCAACGTGGCTTCGACCGCGAGCTGCTCGTCTGGGAGCTCGAGCATTTTCGGGAGTGGGGGCTCGAAGCCCCATTTGGTCCGCTCGATGCTGTCCAAACGGAGACCCTTCGGGACGCGTTTTCGACGATCGTGCATGAGATCGAGGCCATGCCTTACGGCTTCGTTCACCGCGACTACCAATCGAAGAACTTGATGGTGGGGCCTGCGGGCGCGCTCACCCTCATCGATTTCCAGGATGCGCTGCTCGGGCCTCGGGCGTACGACCTCGTCGCCCTGCTCTGCGATTCCTACGTGTCCCTCGACTTGGCGTTGCAGGACTCGATGATCGAACGGTATGCCGCACTGCGTCGTATCGAGCCCGCTGCGCTGCGCCGCGAATTCTGGCACGTCGTGCTCCATCGCAAGCTCAAGGACGCTGGTCGCTTCATCTTCATCGATCGAGTCCGCGAAAACCCAGACTTCCTAGAGTGGTACCCCCAAAGCCTCGTCTATGTTGGACGCGCGCTCGCTCAAGCTGTTGGCTTCGAGGCGCTCGAACGGCTCTTGAGGGAAACCATCCCCGGGTTTCCGGATGCGGTCTCAGAACCTGCGTCTTCGATGGAATAGACCCCGGAGACCCGACGTTCACCCCTCGAGCTACGGGGGGTGAAACCGAACACCAAACTGTACTCTCTCCTCTCCCACTATCCGACATCACCCACCCTCGGTTTCACCCCCCGGCCGGCGTTTTCTCTTTCGGGACTTCTTGCAGGCGCTCATCAGAGCAGTACACTTTGACTTCGCCTTCATGAGAACCCTCCTCCAGGTCCTTGCCGTCGCGGCGATACTATTGCTCGACGCCGCGTCGGTGAACGCAGCCGACTGCATGTGCGAACAGCTTTCTGCGGAGGGTTGTACCGAGGGGGCGCAAGTGCGCGAGGCGCCTGCCGCGCCGCCCTTGTGGTGCGAACGGTCGGGCGACCCACGCTGCATGCCTGCGAGCACGCACGGCACTTCCGTCAACACGCTCGTCCCCGTGGCCATGAGCTTTGGTCAACCGATTCGTTGGAACGCACCTCCCCGCACGGGCATCCGATTGGATGTCCGGGTCGACGGAGACGCGCGGGCCGAACATTCACGCAGAGTCGAACGACCGCCTCGCTAGCGCCGGCCGCCTTTCTCGGGCGGTCGTCCCGGCATTTGGTTTGTTCATTCGAACGTTGAGTTTGTTTCAAGCTCGCTGCGCAGTCGCGGCGGGAGGATAAAGATATGAGTAAAGGTTCATCAATTTTATTGGCCATCGTGATGGCCATCGGCGGGTTCGCGCTCGGACATGTTGTCGGTTCGCGCTCTGGTACGGACACCGGTGTCGCCGAGGGGGCGCAAGCCGCGGACGTGGACGTCCCGGGTGACGTCGAACGGTACAAGATCCCCGTCACCGACACACAGCCCTCCAAGGGGCCCAAGGACGCACTGGTCACTATCGTCGAGTTCAGCGAGTTCCAATGCCCCTTCTGCGCTCGGGTCTTACCGACGACGAAGGAGGTCGTGGACACGTACGGCGACAAGGTCCGCATCGTATGGCGGAACAACCCCCTGCCCTTCCACCCGAACGCCGGTCCCGCGGCTGCGGTGGCGATGGAAGCCAACGCTCAGGGCGGTGGCGAGAAATTCTGGGCAGTGCACGACGTGCTATTCGCCAACCAGAAGGCACTGGGGCGTGAGCAGCTCGAGGACTACGCTCAGAAGGCAGGTCTCGACATGGCGGGCGTGAAGAAGGCTCTCGATGAGGGAACCCATTCGAAGGCAATCGCGGACGACCAGGCCCTGGCGGCGCAGGTCGGTGCGCGCGGCACCCCGTACTTCTTCGTCAACGGACGCAGCCTGCGAGGGGCGCAGCCGATCGCGGCGTTCAAGAAGATCATCGACGAAGAGATCGCGACCGCCGAGGGTCTCCTCAAGTCAGGCGTGAAGAAGGAACAGATCTACGCCACCGTCACGAAGAACGGCCTCACCAAAGCTGCTGCTCCCCAGCAGAAACCGGCCGCGGCCAAGCCCGGTCAGCCGGACCCCAAGGCCGTGTACAAGGTTCCGCTCAAGGGCAACGAGCCGCAAAAGGGTCCGGATGACGCGCTCGTGACCATTGTCGAGATCAGCGACTTCGAGTGTCCGTTCTGCGGCCGAGTGGAGCCGACTCTCAAGCAAGTGCAGGACAAGTACGGCAAGGACGTGCGGGTGGTTTGGATGAACAACCCCCTTCCCTTCCACAAGAACGCCAAGCCAGCCGCAAACGCGGCCCTCGAAGCCCACGCACAGAAGGGCGACAAGGGCTTCTGGGCCATGCACGAGAAGATGTTCGCCAATCAGAAGGCACTGACGACCGACAACCTCGAGAAGTGGGCCAAGGAAATCGGACTGAACGTGGCCAAGTTCAAGAAGGCCCTCGCGGACGACAAGTACGGCAAGACGATCCAAGAGCAGCAGGCGCTAGCCAGCAGCTTGGGCGCGCGCGGTACCCCGGCGTTCTTCATCAACGGTCGCAACCTTCGTGGTGCTCAGCCTCTGCCGGCCTTCACCGCTCTCGTCGACGAGGAGCTCGCCAAGGCCAAGGCACTCGTCGCCAAGGGCACGCCGAAGGCGAAGGTCTACGAAACGATCATCTCCAAGGGTGAGACCGGTCCGAAGACCGCACCGGCTGCTGCTGCGCCGGACGCCAACAAGGTCTACGAGATCCCGGTTCCGAAGAAGGCTCCCACCAAGGGTGCCAAGAACGCCAAGGTCGTGATCCAGGAGTTCAGCGACTTCCAGTGCCCGTTCTGCAGCCGGGTCAATCCGACTGTCGCTCAGGTCATGAAAGAGTACGGCGACAAGGTGCAGATCGTGTGGCGCGACTACCCGCTGCCGTTCCACAAGGATGCCCAGCCGGCCGCACAGGCGGCTCGCGAGGTGTTCACGCAGAAGGGCGACAAGGCGTTCTGGGCGTACCACGATCTCCTTTTCCAGAACCAGAAGGCGCTTTCCCGGGAAAATCTCGAGAAATTCGCTGAGCAAATCGATGGAATCGACATGAAGGCCTTCAAGGCTGCGCTCGACTCCGGCAAGCACAAGGCAGCGGTCGACGCCGACATGGCGGCCGTGACCAAGGCGGGTGCGCGAATCGGCACGCCGTCGTTCTTCATCAACGGGAAGCTGCTTCAGGGGGCCCAGCCCTACCCGGCCTTCAAGGCCGCGATCGACGCAGCGCTCAAGTAGTCGAGCCTAGACAATCAGGAAGGGGCAGGTCCGTGCGTCGGGCCTGCCCCTGTCCTTTTGACACGATGGGATCGACACACTACATTCCGCCTCGTTCCGAAAAACCAAAGTATTTTCAAGGTGTTGACGCATGGTCCGAGCGAAAGCTGCTGCCGCCAAACGACCTCCCAAGAAGCCTACGGTCGAAGAGCTCTATTTTAGGAGCGACAGCGCTTACCTTTGCCTCCTGTTGAACCGTCGAACGCGATCCATTCGCGTGATCGACTTCCGGGCGGGGGCGCTCCCGGCAAAGCGCCTCTATATTCAATCC
>Ga0316193_10003389_pt1 | contig 11486 bp, 9 predicted proteins | sample MerIslsedime2_MG_FD_207735 | JGI IMG/M metagenome (GOLD analysis project Ga0316193, IMG submission 207735) | Coastal sediment microbial communities from Maine, United States - Merrow Island sediment 2 | ecosystem: Environmental > Aquatic > Marine > Coastal > Sediment | place: USA: Maine... | reverse complement strand
GAAGGATATCTATGGGACTATAAAAGCCGTCTTCTTTGGTATAAGATCCGCCTGAAAGATCATCGACTCGGATAAACGGCCAGCGCCGGGAAACCTCTTGAGGTGAAAGTGATTCAACAGGAACATCCAACACCTTCATCAGACGAGACGTACTTTTGAAAATCTTCCACTGTTTTGGTGTTGTTGCCAGAAACAGGTATCCGTAAGGTTTGAAGTTGGGATCAACCCCGAATTCTTCTTTGAACCGTCGATACACTTTCCGTGAAATCAACGAGAACCGGATGTTCACGGCGGTAGAAAACTGGGTTCTCAAGCCCCCCAGGCAGGCGGAGGTGGCACCTTGAGAACCGATTTCTCCCTGCTCCAGAACGAGCACGTCGCTTATCCCCTTTCGGGTCAGGTAATAAGCGACGACGGCACCGATAATGCCGCTGCCGATAATGATCACCTGTGCTTTTTCGGGACATTCAGATCTCATATCATTGTCGCTCAAGTTAGGTGTCATTTGGAACGGCAAGCGATTGAAATCCACTCTTCTTTGGTCAGGATTTCAACGCGTTCAAAACCCAGATCTTGCATTTTCTTTAAAACCTCATCCTTATCTGTTTCAAGGATACCGGAACAGACAAATATGCCGTCTTGATTCAGCACTCTCTTGACATTGTCAAGTAGGATTAAAATCGTTTTAGTTGTTAGATTTGCCGCAACAAGATCAAACTGTTCCGCTATCTGATCGACAAGATCGGCGGCTAAAATTTTAAAACTCGATTCTGAAATCCTGTTTTGTATTAAGTTTTTGTAGGCGGTATCCACAGCGATATTGTCATTGTCGGTTCCCCAAACCTTTATTGCGCCAAGCTTTGCGGCGGCAATCATAAGGATGCCCGAACCGGTCCCTATATCCAGAAACGCACCGTTTCTTTTCAGATATTTTTCAATCATGGTGATGCACATACGGGTTGTGGGATGGGTGCCGGTCCCAAAGGCCATTCCCGGATCAATTTCAAGTACGATTTCATCATGTTCTCGAATATATTCCCGCCATGTGGGTTTTACGACGATATTTGCTGTGATTTTTTCAGGCCGAAAATAAGTTTTCCATGTTTGAGCCCAATCTTCTTCATTCATGTCAGAGTAAACAATTTTGCTTTTGATACCGTTTGTTTTTTCGAGCCGTGACAAATTTTCTTCAACGAATTTCCGCCTTTTATCTAATGTATCATCGCAGGGGAGATAGCCGATGACGGCATGTTTTTCGGGTATGATAGCATCGCTTCCCCAATCTTCGAAAGAGTCAATCTCCGGTGTTTCGATAACAACGCCTTTAAGGTCAAGGTCATAGAACAGATTGGATATGAGATCCACAGCCAACTGCTTGTCTTTGAAATCAAAAATGACTTTTGCTTCGATCCATTTCATAAATTAAAACTTTTCCTTTGGCGGATTAAAGTAGCCGTGTTTTACATCCGGAAAAGATTTTTTCACCTGCCGGATGACCCGATGCACTCCCACCGGCGTCCCAAGCTCAGCGGCAGCAGACATAAACTTCCAATATCTTAGCGGGTCAAAGTTCAGATTTCGCCATTGGATCATATTTATGGGGTACTGATTAATAAAATTTATCAGTGCTTCCACTTCTTCCGGTGTATCTGTAAAACCGGGGCAATTTAGATAATTTATGGAAACAAATTTTTTCTTATTAAGTGCAATCTCAATACTTTTTATGACATCGACAAGTGTATACCCTGAGGGTCGAAAATAGGCATCATAGCAGTTTGTTCTGACACTGTTGAGACTTATTCGAATGCTGTCGAGACCTGCCGCGAACAACTTTTTCAGAATTTTAGGTTTGCTTCCGTTGGTGTTCATGTTGATGGTGCCTTGCCTGGTTTTGGATCGTATCTCTTTTATGGCGGGTTCGATGACATCGGCGGTCAACAAAGGATCTCCTTCACATCCCTGACCAAAGCTCACAACGCTTTGCTTAACTCGCTTGATGTGACAAAGTGCGACTTCAGCAATTTCTTTAGAAGATGGTTTAAAATCGATTCTGTCCTGGCTGTGTGGAATTTCACTGTTTTTTTGAAGCGACAAACAGCCAAGGCAGTGTGCATTACAATTTTTGGATGTCGGAAGCGGCGCCTCGTATCTTCCCAGAAAAAAATTCTTGGCAGCCGGACAGCCGTATTCCATGGCGCATTTTTCAAGGTGCTTTGCAAGCCGGTTGTCCGGCATTTCTTTTTGAATTTCTCTGATTCCCGCAACGATATTTTCAGCTTTCATCAGGCGCAAGTCTTGCCGTCTTTCTCTATCCACACGTATGACGGCGGCTCTAAATTTATCGTTGTGCCATCCTACGGCACCGTATGAAAACAGGGGAAGAAAGCCGGCATTTTTATTTTCTTTAAAAGCACTTACAAAAGAGACGACATATCCGGGAGAATTAAATGCAGCCACCGGAAAGATCGATTCGCCGGGAGTGTAAGGATTCTCCGATAGTGATTCTATCCGGTGATTCTTAATGTTATACAGTAAAGGCTTCCTGTCCGGCATCAACATAAGCTCTCCCCCAAAAGGGATTTGGATGGTGTCATCCGATTTCAAAGGAACCAGAGAAGAACCGGCCATTCCCACAGCCGCATATCCATCAAGATCAAAAATCTCTCCTGCTGTATTGGATACGACCGCTGTTACAAATTTTTTTCTCTTTTGCATGGACGTGTTGCCTCTTACCAATGTAACATTTGTGCCTTTTTAAAACATTACCACTTCTTTGAAATCGATTTGTTTCAAAGGATTAAACTGTTACATTATCAAATTTGGCTGGTTGTGTACATCCGAACTTAAAATTATATAATATTTGCAAAGGAAAAGAGAGTCGACTATTATGAAATTGATACAACCTAAACTGAGCGTTTCAAATTTTAAAAGAGGATAAAATATCTTTTATTTTTAATGAATTATTTTGATTTATATTTTTAAAATTTGAAACGCTCAATTTAGATGCAAAATAATTTCGGAGGATAAACCCATGAAAACGTATCGAAAAGAATTGTGGTTTGAAGTGCCGACCCGGCGCGCACTGATCAATATTACGCCTCAGGTGGATGCCTGTCTCAAGGAGAGCGGCATCAGAGAGGGGCTTGTGCTGGTTAACGCCATGCACATTACGGCCTCTGTATTCATAAATGACGATGAATCCGGTCTTCATCATGATTACGAAATCTGGCTTGAAAAACTTGCGCCCCACGAACCGGTTTCACAGTACAGACATAATGTGGGAGAGGACAATGCAGATGCGCATATGAAAAGACAGATCATGGGCCGTGAAGTGGTTGTGGCGATCACAGAAGGGCGACTTGACTTTGGAACTTGGGAGCGAATATTTTACGGCGAGTTTGACGGTAGACGACGCAAAAGGGTTCTTGTGAAGATCATCGGAGAATAACCAGTTTCATAGATTTCGAAAAAGTTATCTCAAGCTGGCATGGTTTTAAAAATGAGTATGGTTTGACTTCAACTTTATAGAAACTTGAAAACCGGATGGCTCATTAAACAGGGGAGCTTCACCTTTTTTATTTGAATTAATCTGATTAGGGGGGAATTTTAGACTTAAATCCCCGAGCAGCAGAGTTGGGGAGACTCCGCGAGCTCACCTAAAAGGCTCGCTTGCCTCCCCAACATCTACCTCTCGGAAAGGTACCAGATATCAAAGTTTATCGGATTGAAGATTTCGTACCAAAATCATGTAAATTTCAGGCTTCAAAAAGTGAACCTTCAAGGCACACATTATCACACCCAGCTTATATTTTATAAATAGAAACATCTAAAATTGGATTTGACTCATCATAATACAATGAATATTTTTATGTTTTGCATTTCTTTTTCCACCTGATCTGAAGCACGTTTTTTTGTAAAATTAAACCGGGTCTGACATCTCAATTCGCATTTATCTGATACAATTTACTTCTAAAGCTGAATTTAATCTCTGTTTTAAAACTTTAAAAGTGGGTGACCCCATGACGAAAGAAGGCTTTAAACGTAAACTATCCGCTATTTTCAGTGCTGATGTCAAAGGGTATAGCCGTCTGATGGGTGAGGATGATGAGGCGACCGTTCGCACTCTGACCGCCTATCGTGAAGTGATGTCTGTAGTCATCCAAAAGCATCGAGGACGAGTGGTGGACTCTCCGGGCGATAACATACTGGCTGAGTTTGCCAGTGCAGTGGATGCGGTGCGCAGCGCTGTGGAGATGCAGGAAGAGCTCAAGGTCAGGAATGCTGAACTACCTGAAGACCGCAAGATGGAGTTTCGCATTGGGATAAACCTTGGAGATGTGATCCATGAAAAAGAGCGAATTTATGGCGACGAGGTCAACGTTGCTGCCAGGATTGAGGGTTTGGCCGATGCAGGTGGCATCTGCATTTCGAGGAACGCCTATGATCAGGTTAAAAAGAAACTATCTTTAGGTTATGAGTATTTGGGAGAGCACTCTGTCAAGAATATCGATGAGCCCGTGCGGGTCTATCGAGTCCTGCTTGAGTCAGAAGCGGTTGGTAAAGTGATCAGCGAGAAAAAGGAGAGGCCGAGACGGTTGCAATGGGCAGCCGTGGCTGCAGTTATTCTGATTCTTGTTGTTGCAGTGGTGGCAATCTGGAATTTTTATTTGAGATCCGCCTTTTCTCCTGAGAAGGTTGCATCTTTAGAGAAAACGTCTATTCCTTTAACTGAGAAGCCTTCCATTGCAGTGCTGCCATTTAAAAACCTGGGTGGAGATCCAGAGCAAGAGTATTTCAGCGACGGAATCACCAACGACATTATTACCGACCTCTCAAAATTCCGCGAATTGTTGGTCATCGCCAGCAACACAGTATTTACCTACAAGGATAAGTCGGTAAAAATTAAAGACGTAAGTCTGGACCTGGGTGTACGGTATGTATTGGAGGGAAGCGTCCAAAAGACAGGTGGTAAGGTGCGAATCAATTCACAGCTTATTGATGCTACAACCGGTCATCATCTTTGGGCTGAACGCTATGACAAAGATTTAAAAGATCTTTTTAAATTACAGAACGAACTCGTCCAAACAATTGTATCAAAATTAGCCATTCAAATTGGCGAGATTGAACGTGGACGGGTAATGCGAAAGGACACCGACAACCTCCAGGCATATGATTATTTACTACGCGGGCGGGAATATTTTTATCGAGGTACACGAGAAGACAATAAAAATGCCCGTTTAATGTTTCAACGAGCCATTGAAATTGATCCCCGTTATTCATCGGTTTACGCTGCTCTTGCATGGACCCATCTCAATGATTTCTTTTACGGTTGGACCATGTTTCCCAATAAACATCTTCAACGAGCACATGATATAGCAAAAGAGAGTTTAAACTTGGAAGAATCCAACGCCCTCGCTCACTCCGCACTCGGAGCCATTTATCTTCGCCGGGCGCAATATGACCTTGCTCTAAGCGAATTACAGCGAGCGATTGAACTTAATCCCAATGATACCCAAAGTCAAACTATGCTCGGTACGGTCATGCTATATTCAGGTCGAAAGGATGAGGCCATTTTTTGGAAAGAATCCGCTCTTCGCTTAAATCCACATTTTATTTTGGGGCCATACATGACTCTCGGGCAGGCATATTATCTAAATGGGCAATATGAAGATGCAATAACAATACTAAAGAAAGGATTGGCCAAAAAACCGGATTTTGTTGGACACTATATCATGTTGGCTGCAGCATATGCTCAAACCGGCTTTACCGTAGAGGCAAAGCGTTCGGCAGTCAAGGTACTCCGGTTGGACCCATTCTTTGAACTCAGCTCTTATGGAACGGTATTCCGCAATTCGGAAGATCGAGCCAAAATTGTCGATGGTCTGCGGAAAGCCGGTCTTAACTGATACGAGACGATCTTATATAGTTCCAAGGGCGCCCCAAAGTTTTTTACGGCTATCAATTCTCTTCGTTAAGCTTCACCCAGTTTTCGTCTGCCTTCTTTATAAATTCGTCGCCTTTTTCAGCAAATTTGTCTCTACCGTCCATGTTCCAGTTTAGATACAGTTTTCCATCGATAATTTTAAAAGCCTCAGGATCTACACCAGCAACCTGACCGGTTGCCGCTAAGCTCCCCGCTCAGTATCCCCCATATTTCGGGGCATAGCGGTCAGGATCAGCGATAAAAAGATCCCGATTTTCAGCACTGGCAAAATACCACTTGGCATCATTCCAATTGTAAGAGAACTTGCTTCTGCCTTTCACTGCACGTCCTTCTTTAAAATACGCAACGGTGTCGTATCCTTTAATCGCAACGCCAAGTATGTTGGTATTAATCTTCTTTTTTAAGGGTTTAGCATTCACCCACGCTGGTAGAGCTCCTGCCAGAACGACGGCCAACAAAAAGCCCAGAGTAACTTTTGAAACTCTATTTGAGCTTATATTTATCATTCCAGAGCCTCCTTAAAATTAACATTGACGATAACGTCAAGTGCTATAATTATGTAAATTTAGAATGAGAGAGGTAGATCATTATATTTCTCAAGATACGACAATGTGGTATGCGTGTCAAGGCGGGTATTTGATTCCTGCAAAATAGAAACACATCGGAAAATAGTAAAGATCAGTGTGAACACATTTATTTGAAAGGTCTTTCTGTTCATTTGTTTTCAGATTTTAAGAAAACTTTAAAGGGGTGATATAATACAGATACCTTATTTTAATGAAAACCTGGTCATTTCCTCAACACTATATATTGTATAATGTTGTTCCGATTCAAACCGATTTTAATTTCACGATGCCTTGCCTTTATTAGTTCTCCGTTTAATTCAGTCAGAATGATAATCTGATCTCTTCTTCACCCCGATAAATATTCAGGTAGTCATCTAAAAGATGAAAATATCATCCACCTCAAAACCCTTTGATATGTCTGACATATGGAAGCGTAAATCCAAGGTGCTCATGTTGAAAATATGGTCTCACAGATCGTTTGAATTTATTCAGTTTTGATGATAGGTAAGAGTATCAATAAGATCTTACGATAAATGAAAAATATTGGAGGTTATATCAAATGGATAAGATCAACCTGGGATCAACTATACCCGCGTACCCCATGCCTGTTTCCCTTGTGGGAACCCATGTGAACGGCAAGCCGAACTTTTTGGCCGTTGCCTGGTTTACAATGGCCAGCTATAAACCACCACGGATTTCCATTGCCCTTGGGAAAGGCCATTACAGCAATCCTGGAATTAAAGAGAATAAAACCTTCAGCGTTTGCCTGCCTTCGGAAGATATGGTGGAGGTGACCGATTATTGCGGAATTGTATCGGGTAAAAAAACCGATAAATCGGAAATCTTTGATCTTTTCTATGGAGAGCTGAAAACAGCCCCAATGATCAAAGACTGTCCTTTAAACATGGAATGTAATCTGGTGGAAATCGTGGAAGGCGGTTTAAATGAGATCTTTATAGGCGAAATAGTGGGAACCTACACAGAAGAGAAATTTTTGACTGATGGTAAAATGGATTTTAAAAAAATGAAACCCCTGATACTCTCACAACCGGACACCTCCTATTGGAGCCTTGGTGAGCCGGTGGCAAGGGCATGGAGCATCGGTAAAAGATACAAAGCCAAACGCAAACAACACCGTTAGCATGAAGAAAGGAAACCCTCGAATGAATTCATAGGGTGGGGCGCCCCTAAGCTTCTAAAGTTCATGAATATAAAAAAAATCACCACGGAATTTGATCGTTCCAGATATCTCTCCAACCCCCTTACCCCGTAAACAACCGGGATTTGAGACAAGGGGAAAAAAGCCTATAGTTCTCCCCCGGGTGGCGGGATCTAAGATGGGCCAAGATTCTTTACTCTAAAAACCCTTCTTTAATTGTGATTTCACTTCTGCTTTTGATTTGCGCCAGCAGTGCATCAAAAATGCTGGACTTTTTCTGCTCCAGCAGTCTATTCTTTATGTCGCCTTTTTCTTCGTTAAAATTTTCAGTCGATATTTTTCTATCTTTGAATTGAATAACATAATACCCTTTTGAACCCTTTAGAACGTTTTCCGGCAGTTGTTTTTTGTCTGTCAGCTGAAAGGCAACTTCAGCAATATCACGTTCAAAACCAATTTCAGGGATTGAACCATTACGTTTGAAAAAGCCGGTGGTTTTCGGCGTCAGATTAAAATTTTTGCTTTCAGTATGCATGGTTTTGCCGCTTTTTAATGCAGCTAACAATGTTTCTGAATCCGCTTTTGCTTTTTCGTCCTGTTTTTCTTTAATTAACTCAAGTTTCACCTTTTCCTTGACCTTGTCAAATGCGGGTATCTCGGGTTGAATTTTATCAACTTGCTGAAGAATATAATATCCATTATTTAATTCCTGGACATTACTGATCTCCATGTCTGTAAGATTGAAAGCAACCGATGCAAATTTTGAGGGATTGTTTATCCCTTTAATTGGGCCTTTGCTTGAAAAGAAATCTGTGGTTAGAATTTTCATGTTTCTTTCTTTTGCCGCGTTTATTAGGTCCTCTCCTTCGAACGCATCGTCAGAAACCGTCTCTGCTTCATCATAGGCGAGGCTTTTGGCCATATCGTCGGTGAGTTTTTCCCGTATGTTCTTTTTGGCATCATCAAAAGAAGTGATAGATGCTTCATTTACTTTTTCGACCTTTATAAGATGCCATCCGAATTGGGTGCGAACCGGTTCGCTGATTTCTCCGGCTTTCAATGAAAAGGCCATATCTGCAAAGGGTTTTACCATGGCATCCTTTTTGAATTTGCCCAGATACCCTCCCTTGTTTCGGGTTGGCCCTTCTGAATACTGTTTGGCCAATTTAGCAAAATCTTTGCCTTCTTTGGCCAATTTCAAAATGTCAAGGGCCCTATCTTTTGTCTTTTTAACTGTCTCCGGATCGGCATCCCGATTAACTTTTAACAGAATATGTCTGGCTTCAACCGTTTTCGGTATTTTGAACGTTTCTATATTTTCATCATAATACTCACGAACCTCTTCATCGGACAATGCTACTTTGGATCGAAACGCATCCGGATTAAAGTCCAGATAACGAACTTTTACCATGGCGTCTGTTTTATATTTCTCTTTATGGTTTTCAAAAAAAGTTTTTATTTCTTCATCAGAAGGATGGATATCTTTATAACGGTTGGGGTCGAAAAATACGAAATCAATATTGACCGAAGCATTGACCCAATTGTACCATTCTAAAACTTCCTGGTCTGAAATTTTGGCACTGCTCGTAATGAGCGTTCTGAGTTTATCAATCAACATCGCGTTTGTCTGGGCTGCTTCAAATGCCTCAGGGGTCATTCTCAGACGATCCAGAACATTTGTATAAAGGCGACTGTCAAACATTCCGGCTCTCTGGAAAGCTGTAATATTTGAAATTGCGTTGGCAAGCTCTTTTTCGGAGACTCGAAATTTAAGCCTTTTGGACTCCTGAACCAAAAGTTTATTGTCAATCAGCTGGTTTAAAGCCTGTCGTTTCACCTGAAGCTGTTTGAGCATATCCTCATCGAGGTTGTTCCCGAATCTTCTGCGGAGTTGTTCAATAAGATTATTGTAAGTTTCTCTGTATTCATCCAGTGTAATTTGATCACCATTAACAAGTGCAACCCTGCCGCCTCTCTGTGACCGGAAGCTTCCAACACCCCAGAAAACAAATACAATAACAATGGCGCCCAAAAGGATCTTGATCAGCCAACTCCCAGCCTGTTTTCTCATTAACCTGAGCATATAATTCCTTTCTATCGAGATAACAAAATCGACCTATTCCGAATGTTTCATGAAAATTTTCGAGAGATCTTTTTATTATTGATGAAAACAGTTTGTTATTTACAATTTTGGTTCTTGTTATAAGATGACAATTTGCCCGAAGATTTTCTTGTTCAATTTCTCAAAAATTTTCACCCTGCGGGCGTGTGCGAGACGCTCATTAGCCGCGTTATAAAGGGCTTGCAAATGAACGCCTCGCACACGTGAAATATCCGGGCTAGACAATGACCGATAGCGGTTTTGCCTGCCGGTCGATCTTGGTACCAACAGACTCGGAACAAACCGCACACAGATATTCATACTTGTCTCCTTCTGGGAGAACGATCAAAAGACGTTTGCGGACTGGAACGGGACGTTTGCACCTCGGGCAGTACAGCTCTGTGGCATCAAATTCCTTGAACATTCCATTACCTTTGGTCTTTGGAGTATATGCACCCAGTGGTCCTGTAAGGTTTTTCGGATTCATTGTCTTACCTTATCAAAAATATTTAACAATAATACAGTTATTAAAGAAATTATTTTGGGTTCAATATGTTAGAACTCAAGTTTCGTACCCCAATATGGTAAAGAAGCCTTTGAAGCAGCCGGCCGAAAGAAATTTTTTAATATGAAATATTTCTCCGGCCCTCTGAACCATACTGGCGTTGCTGGGAATTAAGGGTGCGAAATTGAGTTCTAATTTATAAGCTACAGATAATATTTATTATGTATATTTTTGTCAATACTTTCACGCCACAATTTATCCGAAATATTTATTGACATCCTTACCGCCTTTTGTTTAATTTAAATGCACATTTGGGGCTGTAGCTCAGCTGGGAGAGCGCATGACTGGCAGTCATGAGGTCGACGGTTCGATCCCGTTCAGCTCCACCAAGGATTATAAAGGGTTAGCCAATTCGGTTAACCCTTTTTTAGTTTAATTATCATGACTGGGTGCAGGGGGGTGCAAGTGGGTGCAGTTTTAGAGTCTAATTGATCGACTTCCGACTTTTTATGATTCATAGCTGAATATGTGTCAATGAAAGATTCAGCATATAACTTGAAGGAAGGTATTGATTTGGCTTTCTTTTCCTCAAAGCCAAACTCACCGAGCTGCAGCTTTGCCCGGATTGTACTTGCTACGGCCTCGGCTGATTTCCTGTCACCCTCTTTTCGGGACGTCCGTTTCCCGTTATGGGATATGAACACCCACCAGGGGTTTCCCCTGCCCTAAGTTTTTTGTCTGACTCTTACTTCCATAATAAACCCCTCACTTTCTCCCTGAAGTTAATCCACGGGCAGGGACGTCCTTTTCAGCCGTATGCGCCTATCCCGTGGGGTTAGTATTATGTAAAACTTTTCATAAATATTATGGAGTATACCCCATAATCTCATGTACTTTGCCATAAATCAGTGCTTTAAATCAGATCTTTTAATTAATGTAACCATTTAATTTAATTGCAATTTAAATTGATTTGCGCCACAATTATCTGATTTTGCATGGTTTTTGCACGTTTAAATAGAAAGAAGCCATCATGAGAAATTCCATTAAAGATTTTATTAAAGACTTTATTCTTTTAGCATTTTTCATAGTTTGCATTATAGCTTCCTTTTTTTTATGCTTTTAATATGACTTCTTTTTTATAAAGCAATAAATAACCATATGGCATTATTTTTTGAGTGTTAGGCTATAAATTACTTCTTCGCAGCCTAACC
>Ga0316193_10003388_pt1 | contig 11487 bp, 9 predicted proteins | sample MerIslsedime2_MG_FD_207735 | JGI IMG/M metagenome (GOLD analysis project Ga0316193, IMG submission 207735) | Coastal sediment microbial communities from Maine, United States - Merrow Island sediment 2 | ecosystem: Environmental > Aquatic > Marine > Coastal > Sediment | place: USA: Maine... | reverse complement strand
CCAAACCGGCGAGATCCAACTGGTCCCCTGACCTGATCCGGAAGGCGGAGTCATTGACGGCTCGCGGCATGGGCACCGGCGACCCCAGAATCCTGGCCGGCGCCACCACCAGATCCACCGCTTCCTCCGCAACCCGCTGCAGCAGCTCAACCGTCTGCAGCCTCGCCGCGAGCGGCGGTTCGGCGCCGAGATAGGGGCTCGCGAGTTCGGCTGGCGCAACCCCGACTCGCAGGTCGGGCGCCAGAAGGCGCAGACCGGCAGCCAGATCCTCGGCCTCCGCAACGTGCGGCACAACAACCAGGGCCAGGCCTTCGGGCCACCCGTGGGCAGCGATGGCCGCCAACGCCAGCGCGCGCGCACCCTGGACCACACCCCCGACCGCGAGCCCTGGAGCGCCTTTTTCGAGCTCGGCCGCCAGCGTGCTGAGGTCGGGGAGTGGGTAGTTCGTCATTTCAACGCGTGGCCTTTGTTGGTCGAGTGATCAGTGATCAGTAATCAGTTATCAGTACAAGGCTTCAAAACTGATCACTGATCACTGATTACTTTCGTCGGGCAGCCGTTGAATCAAACCATCTTTAACAGATGCCCCATCTTGAGCTTTTTCGTTTCCAGATAGTCCCGATTGCTGTCGGTGGGCGGAACCTCGAGCGGTACGCGCTCGACGATCTCGAGACCGAATCCGCGCAGCGCCGTGTACTTCTTCGGGTTGTTGGTCATCAACCGCAGCCGCCGTGCCCCGAGATCGACGAGGATCTGGGCGCCGGTGCCGTAGTCCCGCGGGTCCGCCTTGAAGCCCAGGTGGAGATTGGCCTCCACCGTATCCTCGCCCTGGTCCTGCAGCTCATAGGCGCGCAGTTTGTTGAAAAGCCCGATGCCGCGCCCCTCCTGGAGAAGATAGAGCAGGATGCCCTTCCCCTCCTCGGCGATCTGCCGCATGGCGGCGTCGAGCTGGGATCCACAGTCGCAACGACGGGAGGCAAAGACGTCGCCGGTCAGACACTGCGAGTGAACACGAACGAGTACAGGCTCTTGAGGGTTGATCCTGCCCATGACGAGGGCCACGTGCTCCTCACCGGATACCCGATTGCGGTAGCCGAAGATGCGAAAGTCGCCGGCCTCGGTGGGCAGGGAGGGGCCGGCCACCCGTTCGACCAGGTTTTCGTTCCGCATCCGATAGGCGATGAGGTCGGCAACAGTCAGAATGCCGAGACCGTGCTCGCGGGCAAACTCCTCCAGTCGTGGCAGACGGGCCATCTGGCCGTCATCATCCATGACCTCGCACAGCACACCCGACGGGGTGAGACCGGCCATTCGCGCCAGATCGACCGATGCTTCGGTGTGTCCCGCGCGCTTCAGGACTCCGCCTCTCCGTGCCCGCAGGGGAAACATGTGGCCGGGCTTTTGAAGGTCGGTTGGTCGGGTCTTCGGATCGACCATTGCGCGCACTGTCGCCGCACGGTCGTGGGCGGAGATGCCGGTGGTGATTCCCTCTTTGGCCTCGACGCTGATCGTGAAAGCCGTGCCGTGGGTCGAGGTGTTCTTCTCCACCATCAGCGGCAGATCGAGCTCGTCGCAACGCTCACCGGTGATCGACACGCAGATCAGACCGCGGCCGAAGCGGGCCATGAAGTTGACGGCCTCGGGCGTCACTTTGTCGGAGGCGAATATCAGGTCGCCCTCGTTCTCACGGTCGGCGTCGTCGACGACGATGATCTGCTCACCGCGAGCGATCCGCGCCACCCCCTCCTCTACCGTGATGAAAACGTCGTTGCTTTCGTTCATGCGCACTCCTATCCGCCCCGCAGCGCGGCGAGCCCGAATAGTAGCCCGATCCGCCTTGTGGAGCAAGCAGATCGGCTCAAGATGCACCCGCCCAGCCACCCACCCGGATACAGGGTTCAGGGTTCAGGGTTCAGGGCCACCCACCCCCCTGTACCCTGTATCCTGCACCCTGCATCCATGCTTCGCGAGCATGCGGACTCTGGCTGAATGTAGAATCGCGGTGGTGAACATGACTACTGACGTGATTTACCTCGACTACAACGCCTCTACGCCGTGCGACCCGAGGGTGGTGGAGGTGATGCAACCCTTCTTCGGTGAGATCTTCGCCAATCCATCGAGCCGAAATCATCGGCCGGGTCGCGACGCATTCAGCGCTCTCGAGGATGCTCGAAGCTCTGTCGCCAGGCTTCTCGGCGCTCGATCGGCAACCGAGGTCGTATTCACTTCGGGCGCCACTGAGGCCAACAACCTTGCCCTGATTGGCGCTGCCAGAGCCAATACCGGTCGTAGCCGGCACCTCGTCACTCAGGCCACGGAGCATCCCTCGGTGCTCGAGGTCCTGCGCGCACTCCAGGGAGACGGCTGGACTCTCACCGAGGTCGGTGTTGACCGCGAAGGACGGGTGCGGCTCGACGCGCTCGAAGCGGCGCTGCGCGACGACACGGCCCTGGTCAGCCTGATGCTCGCCAACAATGAGACCGGAACCATACAACCGGTTCGTGAAGCCACCGAGCTGGCCCACACGCGTGGTGCCCTGGTCCACTGCGACGCCGCCCAGGGTGTCGCGAAGATCGGCTTCAGCGTGGCCGAGCTGGGCATCGATCTGCTCAGTCTCTCGGGGCATAAGCTTTACGCACCCAAAGGCATCGGCGCGCTCTACATACGTCGCGCCAGCCAGCCAATGAAGCTGACGCCCCACATCCACGGTGGAGGTCACGAGAGTGGAATGCGGTCCGGCACTCCGAATCTCCCGGGTGCGGTGGCCCTCGCCCGCGCACTCGAAATCGCAGACACGGAGCTCGGAGAAGAGAGACCGCGGATCGCGGCGCTTCGTGACAAGCTGGAAAAGACAATCGTCAAAAAAATCGATGGCTGTGCAGTCAACGGTTCAACCGAGCACCGGCTCCCGAACACCAGCAATATCTCCTTCCCAGGAATCGAAGGCAACGCGCTCCTCGCCTCGCTTCCCGATTTGGCGGTGAGCAGTGGTTCGGCCTGCACGTCGTCCCATCCGGAGGCTTCTCCCGTGCTGCTCGCTATGGGCGTCAAGCCGGAACTCGCCAAAGCCTCCCTGCGACTCAGCCTCGGGCGGTTTTCAACTGGAGAGGAGGTCGAGCGGGCAGCGAACCGCATCGTCGACGAGGTCCTACGCCTGCGGAAACTGAGGAGAAAGCCCGGCCGTTAATCCGCGACGTGGTAGAGCAGAATTCCCTCGAGCTGATCTTCGAACGTCGCCACCGACTCCCGCCACGACTCAAAGAGAGAATCGAAATCAAGCTCGTTTTCGATGCACTCCCGCGCCGCCGATGACCCGGTCAGAATATCGAGGGCCGGAACGTCGCCCACGAATTCATACGGATCGGGACGCCAGGTGAAATCGTCGGGATGGAGGTCGTGGATGGTCTTCAAGAGGTGCATTCCGAGGGCCACCGGCTCGAGCGCCTCGCGGTCGGTGAGGTGCAACTCGACCCCCGCGCAGACTTCGCCCCCGTGTTTGCCGAACTCTGGCCGGAAACGCGCCGGGCGGAACGCGACGCCCGACACATCGAGGTTGCGAAGGTGGACAACGAGATCTTCTGCGTTGAGCCACGGTGCACCTATGAGCTGGAACGGTCGGGTCGTGCCGCGCCCTTCGGAGAGCGTGGTCGCCTCCACCAGGCAGAGGCCGGGGTAGAGGCCGGCAGTGTCTATGGTCGGCATGTTAGGGCTCGGCAGCACCCACGGCAGACCGGTATCGTCGAGCCAGTCCTGCCGACGCCATCCGCGACACGGAATCACCGTCAGCTCGAGCTGCGGGTAACGCTCGCTCTGCAGCAGGAGCGCGATCTCGCCCAGGGTCAGGCCGTGGCGGATGGGCACCGGCAGCTGCGACACGAAGCTCTCAAACCCTTTCTCCACCAGCCCGCCCTCGCGCCCTAAACCACCGATTGGGTTGGGGCGGTCGAGCACCATGACCTCGACATTCGCACTTTCGCATGCCGCCATGACCCAATCCATGGTCGCCGCGAAGGTGTAGTAGCGGGCCCCGATGTCGGGCAAATCGATCAACATCGCTTCGACACCGTCGAGATCCCGTGGCGCCGGCGAAAGGGTGTCGGCGGTGCTGCCGTATAAAGACCGCACCTCGCAGCCGGTGAGCTCATCGCGAACATCCGCCACCGCCTCCATGTCCTGTGCGACACAATCGAGACCGTGCTCGGGCGCGAAGAGCCGCACGAGAGGTCCCGGGTCGATGGCTCGCAGGGCAATTCGGGCGGGGTCGAGATCGGCGGTGACCGCGGCCTGGTTGGCGACCAGAGCCCACCCCCGACCACCGATCAGCTCCGGCGTTTCCAGCAGGACTTCCAAACCAGTTTGAACGCGTCTCATATCGATATCGTACCCCGCCTTCTCCTCATCTCGAGGAAGGCTGTACGGCTGTACGGCCCTACGGCTTGACGGCACAACGATTAAGCTTGGCGCCGGCGTTGTCAAAAAGTATGTGCCGTATAGCCGAATACCCGCATAGCCGTGAAGCCGCCAATGAGACTGCAGCATGGCCCGGGCTCTCGAAAAAGTCCACGCTTCGGGAAACTTTTCATGTCCCTCCGGCATTGTTAGTGGTGAAAGCGGAGGACGAGCGATGAAATTGTGCGAATCTTTAACTCAAGAATGGCGGGTCGCGGCCCTGGTGATCACGGCGGCGCTGCTGGCGACGCCAGGCGCCGCCACTGACAGCGAGACCGCCTACGCGACACTTGCCGCCGGTTGTTTCTGGTGTATCGAGGCCGACCTCGAAAAGCTCGACGGCGTGATCTCCGTGACTTCGGGCTACACCGGTGGCACGGTCGCCAATCCAACCTATAAGCAGGTCTCGTCCGGTAAGACCAGACATACCGAAGCGGTGCGGGTCGTCTTCGACCCTCGCGTCATCAGCTATGAGGAGCTCCTCGAGATCTTCTGGCGCAACGTCGATCCGACCGTTGCCGACCGGCAGTTCTGCGACGTCGGCGAGCAATACCGCGCCGGTATTTTCTACCACGACGAAAGACAGCGAGAGGCGGCGGAGAAGTCGCGGGCCGCGCTCGAGCAGACGAAGCCCTTCATCAACCCGATCGTCACCGAGATCACTGCCGCCACTGCCTTCTACCCAGCCGAGGCATACCATCAGGATTACTTCAAGAAAAATCCGATCCGCTACTCGTATTACCGCAAGAGTTGCGGGCGGGATCGTCGACTGAAAGAACTCTGGGGAGAAAAACAATGAAGAGCATCAGATCCACCACCATAGCCGTTACCGCTTGTTGCGCACTGCTCGCATCGGCGCAGTGCGCCGCAGGGAACGATGCTGAGGACATGAGGGCGAAACGGGGAGACGTGCAGATGAGCAACAAAGAGATCAAGGATAAGCTCACTCCCGAGCAGTACCGGGTGACCCAGGAGGACGGCACCGAGACGGCATTCAAGAACGAATACTGGGACAATCACCGAGACGGCATCTATGTCGACGTGGTTTCGGGCGAGCCGCTCTTCGCTTCGGTTCACAAGTACGACTCCGGCTCGGGGTGGCCCGCCTTCACCCAGCCGCTGGTGACTGAGAATGTCGTCGAGAAGAAGGATCGTAGCTGGCTGATGGTTCGCACCGAGGTCCGTTCGGCCACCGCCGACTCGCATCTCGGCCACGTCTTCGATGACGGTCCAACGCCAAATGGTCTGCGCTATTGCGTGAACTCAGCGGCGCTTCACTTCGTTCCGGTCGAGAAGCTCGAGGACGATGGCTACGGCGAGTTCCTTCCCCTGTTCGAGGACATCGGTCAACCGAGCGAGTAACGGGCTCACTTCCGCCCCACCCCCGTCACCAATGCGCCATAATGCCGCGCTACAGTGATGGTGGGGAGAAGCTTGATGACCGATCCGCAAGGTACTGGCAAACAACGCGTGGCTCTCATCTTCGGCGGACGCTCCGGCGAGCATGAGGTGAGCATCGTGTCGGCACGGTCGGTTGACCGTGCCCTCGACCGCGAGAAATACGAGGTGGTGCCTGTGGCCATCGACCGCCGCGGGCGGTGGGCTGACTCCGACACCGCGCGGCGAGTGCTGGAAGAGTCCTCGGACCGCGCCGACGACGTCGTGCGCTTCGAGGGCCACTATAAGCTCGACCCGCGTCTCCTCGAGGGCACCATCGATGTCGCCTTCCCGGTCCTTCACGGGCCCTACGGGGAAGACGGCACCATCCAGGGACTGTTCGAGATGCTCGATCTGGCGTACGTCGGCTGCGACGCCGCCTCGTCGGCGCTGTGCATGGACAAAATCTTCAGTAAAAGGATGCTTGACCACGCCGGCCTGCCGACCCCGGCGTGGGTCGAGCTCGACGGCAGGTTGTGGGCCGAGGACCGGGATGGCGTCGTCGAGCGCAGTCTCGCCCTCGGGCTGCCCCTTTTTGTCAAACCGGCACGCCTGGGCTCGTCGGTCGGTATCAGCAAGGTTTCGGAAGAGGCGGATTTGGTGGCCGCGATCGAGCTTGCCCTCGATCATGGCGAGCGTGCGCTGGTCGAGAAGGGCCTCGACGCCCGCGAAATCGAGGTCGCGATGCTCGGAAATCAGCACCCGCGAGCAGCGGTCCCCGGTGAGATCGTGCCGGGACACGATTTCTACGATTACGAAGACAAATACGTGGATTCGGCCTGCGAGCTCCTCGCGCCGGCCCCTCTCGACGCAGACACGACCGCCGCCGCACAAAACCTCGGGGCGAGGGTTTTTCGCCTTTTCGGTTGCTCGGGCATGGCCCGGGTCGATCTCTTCCTCGACCGCGACGACAACCAACTGTGGGTCAGCGAGGTCAACACGATCCCCGGCTTCACCTCGATCTCGATGTACCCCCGCTTGTGGGGACTTTCTGGCCTCGAATACCCGGCCTTACTCGACGAGTTGATCCGGCTCGCCATCAAGCAACACCTTTAACCCACGAATCAGGTACGATATCCCCCGGATTCACGCTGTGAAGGACTGTGGGAAGAGGTCCGAATCGGGGCTTGACCTGCGTTCGTCAAGGGACTATCTTCCGCGCTTGTGAAATCTTTCTCTTGAAGATTTCACCCGACAACGATCGACCTGAGGAGCCCAGCCATGAAGAAGATCACCAAAGAAGAAGCTCTCGCCTACCACACCGGCAAACGACACGGAAAAACCGAGGTGGTCGCCACCAAACCGTGTATCACCCAGCGAGATCTGTCGCTGGCCTACACCCCAGGTGTCGCCGAACCGTGCCTCGCGATCGCCAAGGACCCCGAGCTGGTCTACGAGTACACCAACAAGGGAAACCTCGTCGCGGTGGTTTCCAACGGCACCGCCGTCCTCGGTCTCGGGGATATCGGCCCGATGGCCGGCAAACCGGTGATGGAGGGCAAAGGCGTCCTCTTCAAACGCTTCGCCGACATTGATGTCTTCGACATCGAGATCGACAGCAAAGATCCCGAGGAGATCATCCGCTTTTGCGAGCTTCTCGCGCCCACCCTCGGTGGCATCAACCTCGAGGACATCGGCGCGCCCGATTGCTTCGAGATCGAAGAACGCCTCAAGAAGAGTTGCGACATCCCGGTCTTCCACGACGATCAGCACGGCACGGCGATCATCTCGGGCGCCGCGTTGCTGAACGCGGTCGAGGTCACGGGGAAAAACATCGATACGATCAAGGTTGTGTTCTCCGGGGCCGGGGCCGCCGGTATCGCCTGCGCCACCTTTTACCTCTCACTGGGCGTCAAGCCTGAGAACCTCCTCATGGTCGATTCCAAAGGCGTGATCTACAAGGGTCGCACCGAGGGCATGAACAAGTACAAGGAGCGGTTCGCGGTCGACACCGACGCACGCACCCTCGCCGACGCCATGAAGGGCGCCGATGTCTTCGCCGGAGTCTCTGTCAAGGGGCTCGTGACCCGGGAGATGGTGAAAACGATGGCTGAAAATCCGGTCATCTTTGCCATGGCAAATCCGGAGCCCGAGATCTCACCCGAAGACGCCCTCGCCGCCCGTCCGGATGTCATCATCGCCACCGGCCGCTCCGATTACCCGAACCAGGTCAACAACGTGCTCGGCTTCCCTTTCATCTTCCGGGGCGCGCTCGACGTGGCCTCCACCCACATCAACGAGGAAATGAAGCTGGCGGCCGCTCGCGCCCTGGCCAATCTCGCCAAGGAGGACGTTCCGGACTCGGTGGTCAGGGCCTACGGCGGCAAATCGATCAAATTCGGCCGCGACTATCTGATCCCGAAACCCTTCGATTACCGTGTACTGCTGTGGGAAGCACCCGCCGTGGCTGAAGCGGCGATCAACACCGGAGTGGCACGCAAACCCTACATCTCTAAAGAAGACTACGTTCGCGAGCTCGAAAATCGGTTGTCACGGACCCGGCGGGTCATGCATGGTGTCTTCGACCAGGCGATCGCCGATCCCAGGCGGATTGTCTTTCCCGAGGGCGAGGCGGTCAAGATCGTCCGCGCCGCCAAGATTCTCGCCGATGAAGGCATCTGTAAGCCGGTGCTGCTTGGATCAGCCGCGACCATTGACCGGCTCTTGATCGAGCACGAGGTGCCCGAGGGCGCGGTAGAAATTGTCGATCCGTCGGTCGGCGATGACGCCGAGGTCTATGCCGAGGTCCTCGCCCGCACCCGCTGGCGTCACGGCGTCACCATGGAGACCGCACGCAAGGCGATGCGCGACCCGGTCTACTTCGGCAACATGATGGTCCACCGGGGCGACGCGGACGGACTCATCGCCGGTCTCACGATGTCCTACCCGGAGACAATCAGACCGGCGCTGCAGATCCACAAGACCCGCGAAGGCATTCAAAAAGCGGCCGGGATGTACCTCCTTCTATTCGAAGACCGGTTGCTCTTCATCGCGGATACGACGGTCAACCAGGACCCCACCGCCGACGAGCTGGCCGAAATTGCCTGGCTCTCGAGCCAGGCGGCCGAGCACTATTTCGGTATCGAACCGAGGGTCGCGATGCTTTCCTACTCGAACTTCGGTTCCAACATCGACCAGCGTTCGCAGAAGGTCCGCGACGCCGTCGCCATCGCCGAGCAGCGGTGGCCCGACCTCGTGATCGAGGGTGAAATGCAGGCCGACACGGCCGTCGAACCGGGCGTCGCCGCAGAAGCTTTCCCCCTGTCACGAATCCAGGGAGACGCCAATATTCTGGTGTGTCCGGACCTCGAATCCGCCAATATCGCCTACAAGCTGCTGTGGCGGCTCGGCAAGGTGGAAGCCATTGGGCCGATCCTAAATGGAGTCGACGCAGCGGTGCATGTGCTGCAGCGTGGGGTGGACGTCAACGACGTCGTCAACATGGCGGCCCTCTGCGTCCTCAAGGCGCAACGCTGGCGGTAGGCCAGGCACAAGCCGGACGCAAGGGACAGAGCCGAGCCTCGATCAGCCGGCCAGATTTCTCCCGGGAATGAAATCCCGGGCGCTAACTGTTATCGGGAGGCAGTGAACTCTTGATTCAGTGACCCCATTGGGGGGTCCAGGAGATCCTGGAGGCAATAATGCAGGATACTCTCGAGACTGTCCTCGCGGGCAAGGGAGCCGCGATCCACTCTGTGGTTCCCGAGGCCACCGTCCTCGACGCGGTCGAAAAGATGAACGACGAACGGATCGGCGCCCTGCTGGTCTGCATTTCAGGCGAGATGGTCGGGATCTTTACCGAACGTGATGTCCTCTGTCGGGTCGTCGCTGAAGGTCGTGACCCCGCCGCAACCAGAGTCGTCGATGTCATGACCCAGGAGGTGGTCGCGGTGCGGTCGACGACCAGCGTTGAAGAGGCCATGGCCGTCTTCACCGAGAGACGGTTCCGCCACCTGCCGGTAATTGACGACGGGGAACTCAAGGGCCTCGTGTCGTCGGGCGACCTCACCCGCCGGATGAGCCGCAGCCAGGAGGGTCATATCCAGGACCTGATGAATTTCATTACTGGTAAATACCCAGGATGAATTCGGAATTAGGAATTCGGAATTAGGAATTCCCGCCCGCCCACCCAAAAATCTCACGTTATTGTCTCCTCGAGCCGCAAGCCTCAGGCCTCAGGCCGCATCGGGTGTAAACTTGTATGCACCAACGATAAATGCGGAGGAACGCCATGAAGATTTTTCTGAGGTCGCTCGCGCTCCTGACCATGGTTGCTGTTGTATGCACCGCGGCGCCGGTTATGGCTGAGGAAGCCACCGGCGGGCTCCGTTATACGGTGACGGTCACAAAATTCGAGAACCAGTCCGGATGGCATGGTCAGTGGGATCTCGGCCATGCGTGGGACACGGTGCTCACCGACATGCTCAACCAGACCGGCAAATTCATCGTCCTCGGCGAGACCGACATGCGCGCTGCCGCCCTGGACGAACAGGACTTCGCCGCTTCCGGACGCACCGCCGGCGGCAAGAAGGCTCCGGTGACCGGACAGATGACACCGGCGCAACTGCTCGTCAAGGGCGCCATCACTCATGTTCAGGGTGACACCGGCGGCGCCGGCGGTGGAATCCGCGTCAAGGGCTTCAAGATCGGCGGGGGCGGCGGCAAGGGCGAGGTCAACGCCACCATCTACATCGTCGATTCGACAACCGGCCAGGTGCTGGCTTCGAAGAGCGTGGTCGGCACCCACAAGCGCAAGTCTCTGGGTGTCGGCTATAACGCGGGCGGTTGGGGCGCTGCCTTCGGCGGACACAAGAAGGACAACGTCGGCCTTGCGGTAGAAGACGCGTGCGCCGTGGCCGTCGATTTCATGGTCGGGCAGCTACCGAACTTCTCCTGGACCGGCTCGGTGGTGATGGTCAAGGACGGCAAGATCTATGTCAACCGAGGCTCCCGCGAAGGTGTGGCCGTGGGTCAGTCCTTTACGGTCGGCGAGGTCGAGGTTCTTCGCGATCCCGACACCGGCGAAATCCTTGATGAGAGCATGACCGAGGTCGCGCGTCTCACCGTCAGCCAGGTCAAAGAGAAGCTTTCCATATGCGATGTCACGTCAGGCAATGCGGCAGCCGTAGGAAAAGGGATGACCATTCACCAGCCCTGAAAAGAGACTATCTCCTGAAAACGACCGCCGTGCGGAAGCGCGGCGGTTGTGTTTTGTCTCACTGATCGCCGCCCACCGTGTATAATTTGCTTGGAAAACTATCGAGAGGGCGCTCAGTGTGATTCGACGTACGGCACAGCTCATGGGCATGGTGATCGTGGCGATGGTGGCATCCACCACAGCCCAGGATGCCGGTTACCGCGAAGTCGACAGCCCCTTTCAGGATAGCTTCGAAATCGAGATCAATAACAACCTGCAACCAATGGTGGAGGTTGCAGGTGTTCGATGGACCCGGTTCGGCATCTTCGCCAAAGGCGACGGTGAGATCGATCCCGAAAAAGATACTCCGGTCACTGTGGAACTGGGGTTCGTCAACAACAACTCCGAAAGCGTCAAGGTCCTGGTGATCGCCCTCTTCGAGGATGAAAACGGGGTGACCCTCG
>Ga0316193_10003387_pt1 | contig 11488 bp, 10 predicted proteins | sample MerIslsedime2_MG_FD_207735 | JGI IMG/M metagenome (GOLD analysis project Ga0316193, IMG submission 207735) | Coastal sediment microbial communities from Maine, United States - Merrow Island sediment 2 | ecosystem: Environmental > Aquatic > Marine > Coastal > Sediment | place: USA: Maine... | reverse complement strand
GCAGTTCGAAGGGTATGCCCGAAACGGCCTCGAACACGTCGTGCTGGCCAACATCACCGGCGTCGTCGGTGGGATGGACGAGATCCTCGCACGGGGTATGGAGCTGCCGATGCTCAAGAACGTGCTCTCGGAACTGTGATCTCGCCCACGTCTGGACCGACCTGATGACCGACACGCCCACCGACGATCTCCCCGCAATCCTCACTGCACTCTTCACCGACACGGAGCAACGATGACCAACGACCTGGCCACCTTCAACCCCTTTGACCCGGAGACGCTGCAGTGCCCGTTCCCGCACTATGGCCAGATGCGGGAGGAACAGCCGGTGATGCTCATCGACGGCGTCGGGATGTACCTCGTGACCCGCCACGACCTCGTCATGCAGATCCTGCGCGACCCCGCGACGTACTCGTCGATGTTCGGTGGGGCGAGCATGCCGCTGCCGTCGGAGGCGCGGGCGAAGATGGCCGAGGTCATGGCTGACGGATATCCCCGTGTTCCCACCATGCTCACCGCCGACATGCCGGACCACACCCGCTACCGACGGCTGGTGTCGAAGGCCTTCACACCCAAGGTGATCGCCGAGTTGGAACCGGTCATCCGATCGATCACGACCCGCCTGATCGACTCGTGGATCGACACCGGGCGGATCGAGTTCGTGTCGCAGTTCGGTGTTCCGCTCCCCGTCGAGGTGATCGCACACGCGCTCAACGTCCCCGAATCGCGGATGGCCGACTTCAAGCGGTGGTCCGACGATTCGATCGCAGGGATCGGTACCAACATCTCGCTCGACCAGCGACTCGACGCGGAGCGTGGCGTCAACGAGTACCAGCACTACTTCGCGGCCGAGTTCGAACGGCGGCGCACCGCCCCGCAAGACGACCTGTTGACAGCGCTGCTCGAAGCGCGCATCGACGACGACGACCCGGACGTGACCGACAAACGACCTCTCGACATGCCCGAGATGCTCAGCATCGTCCAGCAACTCCTGGTGGCCGGCAACGAGACGACGACCAAGCTGTTGACCGAGATGATGCGGTTGCTCGCGGAGCACCCGGAGGAGTGGGCGAAGCTCAAACAGGATCCGACCCGGGCGCCGCTCGTGGTCGAGGAAGCGTTGCGCCTGTCCACGCCGACACAGGGCATGTTCCGGATCTCGACGAGAGATCACGAACTCGACGGCGTCCACATCCCCGAAGGGGCCCGCCTGGTGATCGTGTTCGCGTCGGCCAACCGTGACGAGTCGCTCTACCCCGATCCCGACGGGTTCGATCCCGATCGCGAGAACCTGCGCGATCACCTCGCATTCGGCAAGGGCATCCACTTCTGCCTCGGGGCCGCGCTGTCCCGGCTCGAAGGCAAGGTGGCGCTCGAAGAACTGTCGAGGCGCCTGGCGAGCTTCTCGTTGCCGGACACGAACGAGTTCGAGTACTTCCCGAGCTTCCTGCTGCGCGGTCTGACCCGCCTCGACGTCGACATCGTTCCCGAGCCGGTCGTCTGATGGCTGGTTCGTTGGACGGCAAGATTGCCGTCGTGACCGGTTCGAGCCGCGGGATCGGTCGGGGAACTGCTCTGGCGCTCGGCGAGCAGGGTGCCACCGTCTACATCACGGGCCGGAGCACCGGGTCCGGTGAGCTCACCATCGACCGGACCGCCGCGCTCGTCGACCAAGCCGGCGGCCACGGCGTCGCCGTGCAGACCGACCACGGCGACGACGCCCAGATCGCGGCACTCTTCGATCGGGTCCGCGCTGATCACGGCAAGCTCGACATCCTGGTCAACAACGTCTACAAGATCCCCGATCCGCCTGCATGGGGCGGTGGGTTCTGGGACCACCCGATCTCGATCTGGGACGACCAGGTCGGCATCGGTCTCCGGGCGCACTACGTGGCGTCCTGGTACGCCGCGCCGTTGCTCTTCGAAGCTGGTCCGGGTGGCTTCATCTGCAACGTGTCATCCCCCGGCGGCCAGAGCTACCACTTCAGCTCGTCCTACGGTGCCGGCAAGGCCGGGCTGGACCGGCTCGGCGCCGACATGGCGGTCGAACTCGAACCGAAGGGGGTCGCCGTGGTGACGCTCTACCCCGGAACGGTCTCGACGGAGTTCATCGTCGAGTGGTCCGGCCAGCGTGACACCGATCTCGAAGGGGCGCAGACCCCGCTGGTCGTCGGCCGGTGCGTGGCCGCGCTCGCAGCGTCGGACGATCTGATGGAACGATCAGGGTCGATCCAGTGGGTCGAGGACCTCGGCGAAGAGTTCGGCCTCGTCGACGAGTACGGCCGTTCTCCCGCCAAGTACGCCCGACGGCTCTGACCGTGAGCCACCCGGAGTTCCGCGAGCCCAGGGCTTACGGAACCTGGGGTCGCTATTCGGCGAGCACGCCGGCGACGGTGGCGACGACCTGATCGGCGGTCGCTCCAGGCGTGATGACCGCCGCCACCCCGAGCGACATCAGTTCCTCGATGTCCTGGGGCGGGACGATGCCGCCGACGACCACCGGGATCTCGCTGCCGCGGGCGCGGACCTCGTCGACCACGAGTGGTGCGAGCGTCATGTGTGCTCCCGACAGCATCGAGAGGCCGATGGCGTCGACGTCCTCGTCGACCGCCGCAGCGGCAACCGTCTGCGGGGTCTGGAACAGGCCGGTGTAGATCACTTCGTAGCCGGCGTCGCGCAGGATGCGGGCGACGACCTTGACGCCGCGATCGTGTCCGTCGAGCCCGACCTTGGCAACCAGAATCCGTTGACTCATCGTTCTCAGCCGCTCAGATGACCGGAACTTCGGTGTGTCGCCCGAACACATCGGCCATCGTGGACATCATCTCGCCGAGCGTGGCGTACGCCGTCGACGCTTCGACCAAGGTCGGCATCAGGTTGACCTCGGGATCGGCCGCGTCGGCCGCCAACGTCGCGAGCACACGATCAACCGCATCCTGGTCGCGGTCCTGCTTCACGGCCTCCAGTCGCTTGCGCTGGCGAGCTTCGTCCTCGTTCGAGATCCGCAGGATGTCGATGTCGTGGTCGTCGTTGCCCTCCTCGAACCCAGAGACGCCGACGATGATGCGTTCGCCCGCATTGAAGGTCCGCTCGAGTTCGTAGGCAGAATCCGAGATACGGCCCTGGAACCAGTTCTCGTCGATCCCCTTGATCACGCCGTCGAGGAGGGAGCCGTCGCCGAACTCATCGAGCGTGGCGAAGATCTCCTCGGCCTGGCGTTCCATCTCGTCGGTCAGCTCCTCCACGAAGTAGGACCCGCCCAACGGGTCGGCCACGTGGGCCACATTGGTCTCGTGGGCGATCACCTGCTGGGTCCGCAAGGCGATGCGAGCCGCCTTCTCGGTGGGGAGTGCGAGTGCCTCGTCCATCGAATTCGTGTGGAGCGACTGCGTGCCACCCAGGACGCCGGCGAGCGCTTCGATCGCGGTGCGCACGATGTTGACCTCAGGCTGCTGCGCGGTCAGTGAGACCCCGGCGGTCTGGGTGTGGAACCGCAGTTGCATCGAGCGCTCCAGCTCGGCGCCATAGCGTTCCTTCATCCATCGGGCCCAGATGCGTCGGGCGGCGCGGAGCTTGGCGATCTCTTCGAAGAAGTCGATGTGGGCGTTGAAGAAGAAGCTCAGCCGTGGTGCGAAGGCATCGATCGGGAGCCCGGCCTGGAGCGCGAGCTCGACGTAGGCGAAGCCGTTGGCGAGCGTGAATGCCAATTCCTCGGCGGCGGTCGAGCCGGCCTCGCGGATGTGATATCCGGAAATCGAGATCGAGTGCCAGCGAGGCATTTCCGCGGCGGTGAACGAGATGGTGTCACGCACGAGCCGCATCGACTGCCGCGGCGGGAACACGAACTCCTTCTGCGCCTGGTATTCCTTCAGAATGTCGTTCTGCAGTGTCCCGCCGAGGCGGCTGCGGTGCACACCGGCCTTCTCCGCTTGAGCCACGAACATCGCGAAGATCGGCGCGGCAGGGCTGTTGATCGTCATCGAGGTGGTGATCTCGCCGAGGTCGATACCCGTGTAGAGATCTTCCATGTCGGCGAGGGAATCGATCGCGACGCCGCAACGCCCGACCTCGCCGAGTGACATCGGGTCGTCGGAGTCGAGACCCAGCAGAGTTGGCATGTCGAACGCCGTGGACAGTCCGTCACCGCCGGACCTGATGATCTCCTTGAACCGCCAGTTGGTGTCTTCGGCGGTGCCGAAGCCGGCGAACATTCGCATGGTCCAGAGCCGGGAGCGGTACATCGAGGCGTAGGGGCCGCGGGTGTAGGGGTAGACGCCGGGGAACTCACCGTCATCGGGTCCGTACACCGGCTCCAATGGAATGCCGGACATCGTGGCGAATCTGGCGTCGCGCACGCGCGACGATTCGAATGCGTCGTGCCAGATCTTTCGGTTGTCGGTCACGGGGCGATGGTATCGACGGTCGCCGGAGTGACACGAGCCGGTCGTCGAGGACGGGCGAGACCGAACGCTCTCATTCGAAGTCCCCGAACCCACGGCGTATCCGCTGCAAGATGCCATACACCTCGACCTGTTCGCGTTGGTCCAGTGGGACGATCGAGAAGATGGCGTCGTTGGGTCGCTCGGTGGCGCGCATTTCGAGTGCCGCTCCCGCCGGGGTGATCGTCGCCAGGATGCTGCGGCCATCGTCCGGGTTCGTCGTTCGAGTGACCAGGCCGTCGGTGGCCAGTCTCTGGACAACGTCGGTGACGCTCGCTGGGTGAACTTGCAGCCGTTCCCCGATCTTGCCGACCGGCAGTTCCCCGTGTCGCGTGAAGGACAGGAGCATCAGGACCTCGTAGCGCGCAAAGGTCGAGTCGAACGATCGAAGAGCGACGCCTACCGCGATTTCGGTCGGGCCGAGTTCCTCGGGCTGCCGCTCTACTTCTACTTCGTGATCGTGCTGGCACTGATCATCTGGTTCGTGCTCGAACAGACGCCCCTCGGGCGATACCTGTTCGCCACCGGAGGCAACGTCGACGCCGCCCGTCTGTCCGGGCTGCCGACCGACGTGCTGCGATGGGGGACGCTGGTCGCGTCAGCCGTGGTCGCCTCATTCGCCGGCTTGATCCACACCTGGAAGGTCGGCACCTACAGCAGTTCGATCGGACCGGGATTCCTGTTTCCGGCTGTTGCTGCAGTGTTCTTCGGAGCGTCACAGTCGAAGGGACGTCCGAACGTCTGGGGAACGCTGATCGCCGTGTACGCCCTCGCATTCGGGGTCGAGGGGCTGCAGCTCACCTTCACCAGTGGTACCGCGTGGATCGAGCCATTGTTCGAGGGTGTCTCTTTGTTGATCGCAGTGGCGCTGGCCAGCCGCCAGGGAGTCATCAAGGTACCCAAGCGCAAGAAAGCCACCGAGGGGGCGGCGCCCCCCCGGACGCCGAACCCGTGCAGGTGTCCGAGGCAGGTGTCCGAGGCAGGTGTCATCGGTGACGACCGGCGCGGGGCTCAGACGTAGTAGCGGAAGATGACCTCGGCCACACACGAGGGTTTCGATGCGCCCTCGACCTCGAAGACGAACTCCTGGGTGACCTGGGCCCCGCCGGCGATGTCTTCAACCGAGGTGAGGGTGACGCCGAGGCGCAGTCTCGAGCCGACGGGGACCGGCGACGGGAAGCGGATCTTGCCGGCGCCGTAGTTGACGCCCATCGCCACACCGGTCACGGCGAAGATCTGCGGGGCGAGCATCGGGCCGAGCGACAGTGTGAGGTAGCCGTGGGCGATCGGGCCACCGAACGGGCCGGCCTTCGCTCGTTCCGGGTCGACGTGGATCCACTGGTGGTCGCCCGTTGCGTCGGCGAAGGTGTTCACCTGCCCCTGGGTGATCTCGACGTACGGAGAGTAACCGAGGTGCTCGCCGACGAGTGTCTTGAGTTCATCGATTCCGTTGATCATGCGGGTCATGGACCTGAGCTTGGCAAACTGAGGCGATGAGCGACGAAACCAACGATGTGCCCGACAGCGGTGCAGTACAACGATCGGGCTTCGTCACGTTCGTCGGGCGACCCAACGTGGGCAAGTCGTCGCTCGTCAATGCGATCTGCGGGCGCAAGATCAGCATCGTGTCCGACAAGCCGCAGACCACCCGCCACCGCATCATGGGCGTGCTCACCCGCCCGGGTACCCAGCTCGTGTTCGTCGACACTCCCGGACTGCACAAGCCGGTCACCGCGCTCGGGGAACGAGTCAACGCAACCGCCCTCGGCAGCGTCGACGACGTCGACGTGACGTGCTTGGTGCTCGATGCCACCGCGCCGTTCGGCAAGGGCGACCGCTGGGTCGCGGAGCGGATCGACGTCGAGAATTCGATCGTCATCGTCAACAAGACCGATGTCGCGAGCCGAGAGCAAGTGCTCAGGATGCTGCAGGCCGCCAGCGTGCTCGGCGCCCAGGAGTACTTCCCGGTGTCCGCCAAGAGCGGGGACGGCCTCGCAGTGCTCGTCGCCGACCTGACCGATCGTGTGCCCGAGGGCCCGAAATACTTCCCCGACGACGAGGTCTCCGATCTCCCCGAGGAGCGGTGGGTCGCTGAACTCGTTCGCGAGCAACTCCTCGCCGTGACTCGTGACGAGCTGCCGTATTCGATCGCCACGCAGGTCGTCGAATGGGAGTGGCCGCGAATTCGCGTCGACATCATCGTCGAGCGTGACAGCCAGAAGGGGATGGTGATCGGCAAGGGCGGCCAGATCCTCAAGCGGGTCGGGGAGCTGGCGCGAGCGCAACTTCCCGAGGGGGTGTACTTGGAGCTGCGGGTCAAGGTCGACAAGGACTGGCAGCGCCGACCCGACCGGGTCGAACGTCTCGGCTACTGACCCGTCGTCGTCGGTTCCGCCAGAGCGGGATCGCTGGGAGCGGGAGGGGGGCTCACCAGCAGGACGACATAGTCGTCGTAGGAGACTGCTTCTCCGACTTCCGAGGACAAACCGTTGCCCTTGCGGACGGGGATCGGGTCACCATCCAGTGTGAATGACACCTGGCCCACTCGCCGCAGGCTGCTGATCGTCGTGAGCACGATCTGCGCGATCGCTTCGGTCTGCTCGCTGCTCGAGATTCGGTCGAAGGTGTCTCCGTCGAGGTCGACGGTCAAGATGCCGCCGGACTCGATGGAGCTGACGATCAGGCCGTCCTCGACCAGGGTGTCCAGTCCGACATCGTCAGGCGGCCCCTCCTCGAGGACGTCGGCGATCTGGTCCGGTGACGGGTTGGGTGGGAGGTCTCTGACCACGGGCTGCAGCCGTCCGCGGGACAGGAAGTAGATCTCCACGGGCTCGAGGCGGATCGGTGTCTCGGTGGTCGTGGTCACCGACGTCTCAGGGGCGTCGGGGATCGTTGTGGTCGTTGACGTGGTCGTCGACGTGGTCGTCGAGGTCGCATCGAGCCCGAACGGGATCTTGTCGGGTGGGATGGCATCGAAGCTGTCGTCTCCGGTCGGGACACCACACCCGGCGACGACAACGAGTACCACTGCCACCAGTGCACTGGTCACGGTGCGCGTCATGGACTCACCGCTACTGCGGATCGACGAATGTCGACACGAACGGGGAGCTCCACGACGAATCGTGCACCACCGCCGACGCGGTCCTCGACCCAGGCGTGTCCGTCCATGGCAGCGGTGTGCTCGGCAACCAGGGCGAGCCCGAGACCGGTTCCGATGCGATGTCGTGCGGCGCTGCCGCGGGCGAATCGCTCGAAGATCCGGTCGCGCTCGCCCTGGGCGACACCGGGCCCCCCATCCTCGACGGCGAGTCGGAATCGTCGACCGGTCGTCGGAGCGAGCTCGACGCGGATCGCGCCGCCACCGTGATTGCGGGCATTGTCGAGCAAGTTCCCGAGAATACGTTCGAATCGCACCTTGTCGATCGCGACCACGTCCGGTGTGTCGCGGGCGACGACGATCGGAACGTCGGCCTCGCCGTACCGGGATGCGACTCGACGGGTGAGATCGGCCAACCTGAGTTCCTCGACGTTCAGGTCGGTCGCGCCGGCGTCGATGCGGGCGAGTTCGAGCAGGTCGATGACCATGCTGTCGAATCGGCGGACCTGGCTGACGACCACGTCGAGTGCCTGCTGGGTTCGTTCAGGCAGGTCCTCTCGTCGGGCGTCGAGCACTTCGACGGCGGCCGACAGGGCGGTGATGGGGGACCGAAGCTCATGGCTGACGTCGGAAGCGAACCGTGCCTCGCGTTCGATCCTCGTCTGCACGGCGTCGGCCATGTCGTTGAACGACCCGGCGAGTCGATCGAGGTCGGGGTCAGACTCGGGCTCGAGCCGCGTGTCGAGGCCGCCCGACGCGATCTCCTCGGCGGCGTCGGCCACCTGGCTGAGGGGTCGGAGGAGCCGCCGGCTGATCGCGAGGCCGAAGAGGCTGGCCAGCACGAGCGTGCCGAGTGCGCCGAGCGTGAGCGCCGTGAGGATCGCGGTCAGTGTCGATTCGGTCTCCGCCAAGGGAAAGGCCTCGAAGTACCCGGTGTCGTACTCGGCGATGTAGACGCCAACGGTCACATAGTCCTCGCCGTCGATCGTCGAGTTCTGGGTTGCGGACTGCTCGCGACGAACCGAGTCGACGAGTTGCTCGGGGAAGTCGTTGAGGGGATGACGGACGTCGGTGAACGTGCCGCTCGACTCCGGGTCGGATGGACTCAGGACGGCGAAGCCGTCGGGGTCGGTTCGCAGTTCCTGGGTGAAGAAGTCGCCGATCGCGGAGTCGTCGACGGTCAGTTGCTCACGGACGAGGTCGGCGTTGACGAAGGCCTGCTGTTGGGCTGCGGTCACGTCGTCGTCGAGGAGGTCACTCCGGGCGAGGCCGTAGGTGACGCCGATCAGCACGATGCCGGCGAGGAGGGCGATGAACGCGAAGAAGAGCGTGACCCTGGTCCGAAGACGGAGAGTTCGACGCCGAGCCACGAAGCAGAGTGTTGCAGGTCGATCGACCGATGTTCACTCCACGCCCGCTGGTGAGGGTTCACCCGCTGCCGGTGAGGTACCAGGGGGAGATCGGCACCCCACCGGGGCAGCGTGAACAGTCATGATGATGCTCGTCCTGTGTGACGAGCTGTTGCGGGGAGTGTGCGATTTCGGTAACAAAGTGCTCGGAATCGTCATGTTCCCGGCAACACTGGACCTGGATCATGGAAACACTGCTGTTCATCGAGGACGACGACGGGATCCGGCTCGCACTGTCGATGGCTCTCGAAGACGAGGGGTACTCGGTCCGAGAGGCGGCCAACGGCACCGAGGGGCTTGCGTCGTTCCGTCAGTCCGCGCCCGATCTCGTGCTCCTCGATCTCCGGCTACCGGACATGTCCGGCTTCGACGTCTGCCGGGCGTTGCGGGCCGAGAGCATCGTACCGATCATCATGATCACGGCGCAGACCGACACCCACGACATGGTGGCAGGACTCGAAGCGGGAGCGGACGACTATGTGACCAAGCCGGTCGTCCCGAAGGAGTTGGCGGCGCGCATCCGGGCGTCATTGCGCCGCGTCCATCTGCAAGGCAGGTCATCGACGCCATTGGCGACGACGTTCGGTGACGTGGAGATCCGCCGGGAACAGGGAATCGTGCTGAAAGGCGGAGCCGAGGTCAACCTGACCAAGACCGAGTTCAGACTGATGTGCGAGTTCGCCGACCATGGGGGAGCGGTGCTGTCGCGTGACCAGCTTCTCGAACGCGTCTGGGGCTACGAATACCTCGGTGACTCGCGTTTGGTCGACGCCCACGTTCGGCGGCTGCGTCTCAAGATCGAGGACCACCCCGACGACCCGCGCCTGATCGTCACTGCGCGAGGTGTCGGCTATCGCCTGATGACCACCTGAACCCGTTCCCAGACACCATTTTCCAGGCACCATTTCCCAGGCACCATGAGGAATGGGTTCAGGGCGAGTCAGTTGGCGTAGAGCTCGTCGATCTCGGCGGCGAAAGTGGTGAGGATGCCGCGTCGCTTGAGCTTGGAGGTGGGGGTCAGCAGGTCGGAGTCCGGGAGCCACTCGTCACCGAGCACCTTGACCTTCTTGACGGCCTCGGCGTTGTTGAAGCCCTTCATGACTTCGACGAGGCCCTCGTTGATCTCGGCGATCACGTCGGGGTTCTTGGCGAGCGCCTGCGTGGTGGCGGCGTCGCCTTCCAGGCCGTGCGCCCGAGCCCACGCTGCGGCAGCATCCGGATCCAACACGACGAGCGCAGCCATGAAGGGGCGTTGCTCGCCGATGGCGCAGGCCTGGCCGACCAGCGGAATCATCTTGAGTTCCGCCTCGAGGTTGGCCGGGCTGACGTTCTTGCCGCCCGCAGTGATGATCAGTTCCTTCTTGCGGTCGACGATCTTCAGGTAGCCGTCCTCGTCCAGGACGCCGATGTCACCCGTGTGCACCCAGCCGTCGTCGTCGAGCGTCTCGGCGGTCTTCTCGGGTTGGCCGAGGTAGCCGACGAAGTTGTTGCCGCCACGGCAGAGGACCTCGCCGTCGTCGGCGATCTTGATCTCGACGGCGGTCGCGGCGCGGCCGACGCAACCCGGCTTGGGATCGTTGGCCCACGTCAGGACTGCGGTGGTCTCCGACATGCCGTAGCCCTCGGTGAGTGGGACGCCGATCGCCCGGAACCACGACAGGATCTCGGCCGGCAGGGGAGCGGCGCCGGTGATGCAGATCTCGGCCTCATCGAGACCGATCAGGCCTCGGACGTTCTGGAATGCGACTTGGTCGAGGAAGTTCCAGGTATCGATCTCCTCCTGTGTTGCGGTTCCGCGCGTCATCTTCTCGACGATCGGGAGCGCCGCTTCGACGGCGTCGTTGAAGGCCTTGCCCTTCTCGGGGTCCGCGCCGACAGCCGCGTTGACGCCCGCATAGAGCTTCTCCCAGACACGGGGAACGCCGATGAAGACGTTGGGTCGGACCTCACTGGTGTACGCGGTGAGCTGTGACGTGTCCGGGCAGCACGTCACCTGCGAACCGAAATCGAGCAAGTAGTAGTGGCCGAGCAGCCGTTCGAAGATGTGCGCCATCGGGAGGTAGGACAGGTGCTTCTTGCCAGCGAAGTCCTCGATGTCGGTCTGCTCGCGCATCGACTGGCCAACGGACTCCAGGGTCCACACGATGTTGCGGTGGGAGAGCATCACGCCTTTGGGTGGCCCGGTCGTGCCGGAGGTGTAGATGATCGTTGCGATGTCGTCGAGGTCGGGGACCTGTGCCTGGGCGTGGAGGTCGGCCGGTTCGGATTCGACGAGAGCAGCGTAGGGAACGACGGCGTCACCTGCGGTTTCCGAGGGTTCGAGCAACACGATGTGCTCGATGGTCGTGAGTGACTCGCGCACCTTCAGGAACCGCTCGAGAAAGCCGTCGTCCTCGACGATTGCCACCTTCGCCTTGCAGTCGTTGACGAGGTAGTCGATCTGCTCCGGCGCCGAAGAGTTGTAGATCGACACCGGCGTCGCGCCGAGGAAGAGCACGGCGAGATCGAGCGCATGGAATTCGGGCCGGTTGCGGAGCATCATGACG
>Ga0316193_10003386_pt1 | contig 11488 bp, 5 predicted proteins | sample MerIslsedime2_MG_FD_207735 | JGI IMG/M metagenome (GOLD analysis project Ga0316193, IMG submission 207735) | Coastal sediment microbial communities from Maine, United States - Merrow Island sediment 2 | ecosystem: Environmental > Aquatic > Marine > Coastal > Sediment | place: USA: Maine... | reverse complement strand
AGGCCAAGCAGAATGCTCTGACTGAGATAAGCCTGGTGGATGAAGGCCTAAACGACGATCATGTGGTAAAGCTCCATAACCTGGTAAAAGCAGTATATCTTACCAGGGACCTGGTGAATGAGCCTCTCTCCTACCTTAACGCTGTGCAACTTTCCGCAGAGATTGAAAAGATGGGCTCTGAGGCCGGATTTTCAGTGGAGGTATTTAACAAGAAGAAAATCGAAACTTTAAAAATGGGTGGCCTGCTGGCCGTCAATAAGGGAAGTGTGGATCCACCCACCTTTTCCATCCTCACCTGGAAACCTTCCAATGCCCTTAACAAACGTCCCCTTGTGCTGGTAGGCAAAGGGGTGGTATTTGATACCGGCGGTCTCAGCCTGAAGCCCACCCATGACTCCATGGACTACATGAAGTGTGATATGGGCGGAGCTGCAGCAGTGGCAGGAGCGTTCTACGCCCTGGCAAAAAACGAACTTCCCCTTTGGGTGGTGGGCCTGGTTCCGGCCACAGATAACAGGCCCGATGGCAATGCCTATGTACCCGGTGACGTGGTAAACATGTACGATGGGACCACAGTGGAAGTACTTAACACCGATGCAGAAGGCCGGATGTTGCTTGCCGATGCACTCAGCTATGCCAAGCTCTACGACCCGGAACTGGTCATCGAACTATCCACCCTCACGGGTTCTGCACATATGGCCATTGATAAATTTGGAATCGTAGGAATGGGAAATGCTAGCCGTGAGGTCATGGAGAATCTGAAAGCAAGCGGAGAGTATACTGCAGAGAGGATAGCAGAGTTTCCTTTCTGGGATGAATACAAAGAACAGTTAAAATCAGATATAGCGGACCTGAAGAATATTGGAGGAAGATATGGTGGAGCCATCACGGCGGGTAAATTCCTGGAGCACTTTACCAGCTACCCTTATATCCATCTTGATATTGCAGGGCCGTCTTTCAACAAGGTTCCATATAAGTATTTTGGGAAGGGAGGCAGTGGTGTGGGTGTCAGAATCCTCTACAACTTCCTTCTCGACCGATCGCAATAATATTAACTCCCATGCAAGATAAAATGAAAATAGGAATCTCCCATGGTGATATCAACGGGATTAGCTACGAAGTAATCATAAAGACTTTGATGGATCAGCGAATACTGGAGATCTGCACACCTGTAATCTATGGTTCTTCCAAGGTCCTGGCCTACCACAGAAAAGTCCTGGATATTGAGAGTTTCACTCCCACCGGAATCAATTCGCCCGATGAGGCAAGGGGCAATAAGGCCTACATCATTAACTGCGTTGATGAAAATATCAGGGTGGAGCTTGGGAAATCGACTGAAGTAGCAGGGATAGCCTCATACAATGCTCTGAAGGCCGCCACCCAGGATCTGGAGCTGGGCAAGTTAGATGCCCTGGTCACCGGCCCGGTAAATAAACAGAACATCCAGCACTCCGATTTTTCTTACAAGGGACATACAGAATACTTCCAGGCCCGATTCAAGGTCAAAGAAGTGATGATGCTGATGATCAGTGATCTGCTTAAGGTCGGACTGGTGGCCGGACATGTGCCGGTGTCAGCTCTGAGTACATTCATTACCCAGAAGCTGATTGAAGATAAGTTGCAGATTCTTGCCCGCTCCTTGCTGATCGACTTCGGAATCAGAAATCCCCGCATTGCAGTTCTGGGTCTTAATCCTCATGCCGGCGATGATGGACTGTTGGGCAGCGAAGAGGAGGAGGTGATCAAACCCGCCATTGAAAAGGCCAAGCAGAAAGGCATTACCGCTCTGGGACCCTTTGCGGCGGATGGATTTTTCGGAGCAGGACGCTTCAGCCGTTTTGATGCAGTACTGGCCATGTACCACGACCAGGGACTTGCTCCCTTTAAATCACTCAGCATGGAAAGTGGTGTGAACTATACAGCAGGACTTCCCGTGGTAAGAACCAGTCCCGCTCATGGTACTGCCTTTGAATTGGCCGGAAAAAATGAGGCAATACCGACCTCTTTCAGAAATGCTCTCTACCTGGCCATTGATGTGGCCCGCAGCAGAAAATTGTACGACGAAATAGCCAGTAACCCTCTTCCTGTGGATAAAAGTTCCTCAGGGGGGCGGGACGATTCGCCCGAGGACCTGGAAACACAAGCAGAATCTTAAGCTGATAAGTCTAATAGTAAACGACCTCTTTCTCCTGCTTATAAACAAACTGGAACAACTGGTCCTCCACGGGAAAACAGAACATGTAGTACTCTGTATCGCTGTTCTCCGGAAAATAGACATATCCGCTGATCACTTCACCCGGGGCTAGCTGACAGCTTCGGAAGATTTCCTCATTCACCACCTCTTTTTCTTCATTGATCAAAGCCATATCCGACTTAATTTGCTTGTCCTGTGACACATAGTAGTCGGCTGTGCCAAACATGCCCCAAAGGCCATCTACAAGATAAGCAGGATTTTCCGTGGTGATTACCGCAGCTGTGGTGGCCAGGATACCTACTCCTGCCTCCAGAAATCCGAGAAATGCATTGGCCTTTTTCTGTCCCTCTTTGTTTTCAATGATCTGGTCGTAATTGAGCAATACCTTATCGGGCTTGACCGCCATATGGGGAGGTGTGATTGAAGAGTCGGCAGAAGCATTGTCGAGCAACACATAGTAGAAATCTCCGGGTTGGATGCTAAGGGTTTCCGAGCTGCCGTTGACAACCACAAAGTCAAACACAAGGTTGGGACCGTAAATTCCATCAAAGCCCAGTTCCACGTCTATGCGATCAGAGCCCAGGGAGATGTATTCCCGTCCCATGGCAAACTTACCTTCGGGGGCCTCCGGTATAATATGTGTTACCACTTGTGGTGCTGTACAGGACCACAGGAAAAGGAAAAGAATCGGAAAGTAGAAGATATTTTTCATAAGCGGGGCCTGTTGACAATGAAAGTCACACAAAAACCCTGCCGAATTTCAGAACAGAGAAACCTTATCCGATCATTGCACTATACTGTTCAGCCGAGATAAGATCGTCGAGCTGGGATGGATTGCTTAGCTTCACTCTGATCATCCATCCTCCTTCAAAGGGCTCTGAATTAACTAGTTCAGGGCTATCTTCCAAAGCAGGATTAACTTCCACTATTTCACCATCCACAGGCATATAGAGATCCGAAACGGTCTTCACAGCCTCAATGGTTCCAAAGGTATCCCCAAAGGCCAGTGTCTCACCCTCTGTTTCAATCTCAATGAATACCACATCACCCAATTCACCCTGGGCAAAATCGGTTACCCCAACCACAATTTCTCCACCTTCCACACGAATCCATTCGTGTTCGGCGGTGTACTTAAGATTATCAGGTACGTTCATGTATAAAAGGTTATTGCTTTACCCAAAAGTAACAATTTAGTTGATAATCCTGCCTGCTTTTTATCATATTGGAAGTCTTACAATGTGAATGTCAGGCTGAAACCTACGTTGTAATTAGCATTTGGATAACTATTTGATATATAAGGAGTTGTTAGTCTCTGATCATAAAAGGCCCTCACCGTGAATTTATTGCCCAGCATGTAATCGGCCGAAAACTTCAAAGTGAAAATGGTTTGCCCGGCTGTAATCTCGCTTCCCGATAAATCTTCCAGCTTGCGGATCACCGTCCGGTTGTTCCTCATGGAGAGATCGAAGCGGAGGTTCAGATCGCTGGAAAACTCCTTCTGGTTAATAACCAGGGGGACTTCATTGAAACGGTATCCGGCACCCACAATAAACTCGGCGCTGTTAACTTCATTTACCTGGGTATTGGACATGTTCATGGCTATTGTTCTCGACCGCTTGTACTCAACCCTTGTGGTCAGGCTGTTCTTCCAGTCCATGTTGATGTCGAAGAGGGGACTGAAATTTTCATTGATGCTTACTGTGTTGATGTTGCTCTCCACCATGAAGTTTCCCTGGAGGTCCAGGGTATCAGGAACTCCGCTCATTGCTTCATAGTAAAAGGGATTATTAATGAAGGAGCCCACACTGTAAGTGGAGCGGTAGGAGTGGTTCATCACAATGGAGTTCACGTACCTTTGCAAGGCCTCAATTTTTCCCAGGCCATCGAAACGGACCTGCCAGTTAGGCATGACTTCCCAGAGGGATTTTAGGGCCTTCAGTCCCACGCTTTCCGGATTCCCTCCTCCGTAGGCTGCCAGGAAAGCAGGGATCAGTACCTCCTGGGAGGTGGGTCCGTAGCCCTGCTTATATCCTATATTGGCGGTGTCGTCAGGCAATGTGATGCCCGAAACTGCCTGATAATCGTCGGCCAGCCGTTGGGAGATGGTCTTCCGGTAAACATTCTTAAGTTTCTCGAAGGAATCGGATGATTCTACCTTGTTGTCTATCTTTTCAAAAGCAGTAAGCAGAGAAATATAAGACATGCTGAAATTCCCGCTGTATACCCGTCCCCTGAATTCTTCGTCTGGAAGGGTGCCATCAAGATTGGCCGTATAGTATTCCGTATAATTGGAGGCAAACATCCGGTTGGCGGTCAGGTCAATTTTCAATCCATTGAAAGGTTCAATGTTCATCCTGGCTGTAAAGCGTTCCGTATTGTTCATAGCATACGGATTGTTCAGGGTCTGATCGGTGGTGAGCAGTCCCCTTCCAAAGGCATTGTTGGCGTAATTCTGGTCCTGCCACCCGGCTATAAAGCCCCATCCGGGCTCCATCTGGCCCCCCACTGTCTGTGTTCCAAAATACTGCACCCCTGGAAGGTAACCTGGAAGCAATGTTCCACCGCTCCTGGAAAATGTCACATTGAGGGTACGGACGCTCATCAGGATCCTGACGGTCGACTCAGCAATAAAGATCAAGGGACTCTGCCCCTTTTCAATGGTACCGGTCACGACCACACGGGCATTCCGCATAGCCTTGGCCGAAGTGATCGAGATGCGGGTATTGCTGAGAATCTCCGTGCTTACCTCCATGGGCTGATTGTTCTCGTCGAATACCTCCACGCTTATGTTTTCCGTCTTCATGTTATGAACCACGTAGCGAGGTCTGTCTTCCCGCAGATACAGGTTCTCCCTGGTAAAGACTTTGGTCTTTGTACGGGTCTCGGCCTCCCTTTTCCTGGTACTTGCATTCCGGTATTTGTCGTTGATGCCTTTCAGGTAGCCGATCTTGTTGTACAGGTTTACAAAATTGAGCTGACCGTTAAGCTGAATGGTATTGGAGTTCTTAATGCTGTTCCCAAGGTTGATGGGCCCGTGAATGGGATCATCTGGAATGATGGGACCCACATCCCAGCCATAGGTGCCTCCGTACCTGGCACTGGCAGAGGTCCAGTCAAGCAAGGGGATCTTATTTATAGGGATGGTGTATGAGGCATTGAACTGGTGAAAATAGCTGGTTGAACGGCCAAAATTCAGAATGGTATCCCGCAGTGCATTCCATTCATAGTCGTGACCCCACCTGCCCTCTGGCTCATCGATCCGCGCAATATGTGTGGACGAGAAGTCAAAGCGGAGGTTGCGGGTAATGTCGAATTTCAAATCAAAATATCGGTTCCAGAGAAAGTCCTTTTTAAAGGTAGGTTGCACATAGAATCCAGGATTATTGATGTTCTTGACCTGCTTCTCCATATAATATCTGTCCATGTCTGTCCGGAAAGAAACCCTGGAAGGGGTCACATTAAAGTTCATATCCTTGACCAGCCTGAGCCATTCCGAGCTCATCCATTTCACCGATTTAAAGGGCTGGACATTTACGGGCCTGGTATTGAAGTTGTATGAAATATTCCCCCTTACCTTACGGGTATTGTAAAAATCCAGGTTGGGATTCTGGCTGGTCATTTCATTCATGGAAAAGCTGGCCGACCAGTTGGAAAGGCTATAGAAATGCTTCTTGTTCCCTGATTTCTGCATACGCATATTGGTCAATGCAAAGGCTTTACGTTCAACTACGTCCCTGGCATTCCTGATGATCGAATCCCGCTCTGTTTTGGTTTCCGCCTCGTCGATGGCTTCCTTTAAAGGGATATCCGGATCAAGAGGATTGTATTCCGGATTCACGATGGCCTTTGAGTAGCTTGCAAACAAGGGAATATTCACCCCGCTCTCCTGCTTGAAGAATTTTCCCATCTGGAGGTTGGAAGAGACGTCGTACTGGATGATCTGTTCCCTTTGCCTCTCCTGCACTTTCTGCTCGATACTTCCAAATCCCGGCTGACTGGTGTTCCCGGCAAGGGTTACGTTCCCAAAATCGGCCAGTTTCACAGTGGCCCTGCCATTAGCGGCCCATCCCCCATTTTCATTGAAGTCGGTTAGCCGCAATTCGTTGAGCCATATCTCCCCCGATTTGGGCAAGCCGTCGTCCCTTCCGTAAGGATTGTTTCCGGCTTTTGGATTTCGCACTCCAATCATGATGGTGCGGATGCTGCTCATGTTGGGATTTCCGGACACCGAAATGCGATTCCCCTTTTCGTCCATGATTGAATAGACCGAATTCACGGTGACATTGCTTTCGGGATCGCTCATGGCCCGGTTCCGCTCCTGCTTCACATCCTTCAGCCTGTCGAGCACCACCTCGAATTTATTCACTGCCGGCCACACAATCAAACGGTCGCTTTCACTATCGTTATCGTACCTGCCTGGGGGAGTAAGCTCCAGCGGGACCTCGTATTCGTAGTAGTTATCCTGGTAGTCGGATCCCAGCCTGATAAAGGCCACCAGCTCATTGTGCTCCAGCACCTCCCCGGGAATTGCCTCTGCGTGAGCCTCCATGCGGATTTTCCTATACTGCCTCATGTCCAACTCTGTGTTCTTGTAGGCAGCCCGGGCATCTCCATCGGCCAGTTCTCTCACCTTCAACAAAATGGATTGCTCATTTAACTGCCTGAGCTGTGGCTGCATGGGATCGATCTGACGGCTGAATCCCGGTGGTAGCACATAGTTCACCGGTTCCTTGCCAGCATTCTCTTCAATGTTGACTGCTGAAATAGACAGGTCCCCCAGGGGTGGCTCCACCCCTGTCCAGTCCTCACCTCCCTGGGTAAAAGGCAAGGCATAACGCCTCCACTCTCCACGCACCAGATCCAGCTTGGCAAAGCGAAGAAAAGTGGTGTCCTGGAATCCGGTCATAAACATCCGCATGAAACGGATGGTTTTAAAATCGGAGATATCTCCCACCGTGCTTTCATAATTGTAGACAGGAATCCTGAACTGGTACCAGGTCACATCGGCTACCTCTCCGTTTTCATAATTCACCCGGTCCACAACCTTATCCACAATGTGGTTCCGGCCCACTTCCATTTCATTCCTGTCCACATCGACCCGGTACACAAAATAGGCTTCCCCTTCGCTAAGGGTATTGTCGCGGTTGATGTCCTCTATATCGGGAAGGGAGGTTCCCGAAGTGGGATAGGATTCAGGATTGTCCAGGTCACTGGGAGAGTTCCCCTCGTGGTTGTTGTAAAGTTTGTAACGGCTCAGAATATCCAGCTGCTGGGCATCGTGTTGAGAGCTCCGGTAGTACATGTAGTTGTCCGACGAAGGATCCTCGAAAACTGCATCCCGGGCTTCGCGGCTGATCAATCCGGCCCCAAAAAGGGCGTCAATCTCGTTCAGGTAGTCATCGGGCTGCTCCGAAAAGAACTGAACTTCGTCAGAGGTCGAAAGTCCGTCCAGTCCCACATCCTGGTACCTACGCGTCTCATCTCCTGCACTAAATCCGGGCACCAGAGACTGTGTCAGGGGAACGCGGCCCCAGACAGTGGTATCCACTTTTTCGATCACTTCAGAAGTGGGCAATCCATTTTCAAATACCTTCCTGGAGTCTTTCAGAACATCCTCGGAGATATTCCCCAGGTTGAAATAGAGTTGTCCCCCTGAATGATCGGGCATCTCGGCGAAGGGATCCATCAACCAGAATTCAATGAATTCCACATTGGCCTGCTCAAAATTGCTGGAGTAGATTTCCCTCATGATTCCTCCCCAGCGATCCTCTGGCATCAGCAAGGACCCGTCATTTCCAACTCTCTGATAATCGTAGTTATACGGACCGCGCTCTGTGGGGTAGTAGCCCAGGTTCAACACAGAAATCCGGGTAGGCACGCCATTGGGATTCTCCTTGTTTGGAAAGATATCCTGTTCATACACCTCATACACGTAGGCGCTTGACATGAAATCGGGATTGGCCTTGATATAATCGGGGGTACGTGAATCGGGATTCACAAAAAGCGGATCGATATGGTACCACGCCAGCCTGGCCCGGTTGTAACCATATCTCCGGTCGTTGTTTAAGTCTGCTTCCGAAAAGAAGCCGCGAGGGGTACTGGACAGCTTCCAGGAAGAGAATTGCTTCAGATCAATGGAAGTCTGGCTTCCCTCAAAATCATCGATATAAGCGTTTCCGTCAATGGCCTTGGAATGGCCCGGGATCAACTGGGCAAACTCACCCACCACGGTTAACGAAGAAGGGGCCTTGGTCTCAAGAAAGGGCAGCTTATCTATAATGGTGGTGAGCAATTGTGATTCTGTGCTGTAGTTTCCGTTCAGTCCCCAGATGGTATTGGAGATCGGTTCGTCTCCCACATTTACTTTCTGGGTGAGGGGCCGCTCGGTCAGGTGCAAGGCTGTAGCTCCCAGGTTGAATTTGTCCGAGATCCTGTAATCCAGGTGGGTCCCCACCAGGGTCTTGGTCTGGAAATTAAAAAGAGATTGGTTTTCCAGGGAGATGCGTATGGGGGTTCCCGATTCCAGTATCCCCTGATTGATGATGGTTACCCTTCCCAGCATATAATCCACCGTATAATCGGCTCCCTCCATCAGCTCCCTGCCTCCCGCTGTTACTTTGACCGAACCCTGGGGCACGTTCATGGCGTTCAGCATGATTTCCGAACTATTGGAAGAAGAGTACTCCCCTGCAATCAGGAACTTGTTTTTCTCTGCGATCTGCTGGGCTTTGGTTTTGGTGGAGTCATACAAGGCCTGGAACACGAACTTTTCCACAGCGTTGTCGGCCTCTTCTGCATCCAGACTATCCCTGAGTATCCTTTCCAGGTCAGCGCCAAAGGGTTCCAGAAGGGGGAATATGACCCGTCCGTTGGAAGGATTGATGGTGATCCCATCCATGTAGTCAAAGATCCCGTCGGGATAAGGATCCTGCTGGGAGTTCATGTTGTCAAGGTTAAGCAACCTGATCAGAATGGTTTTATCCAGATCACCCCCGGGCAGATAGTTCACCGCATTCCCGGTCTCGTCGTCGCGATAAAGCACATCCAGGGTAAAGTCCTCCTCGCTCACCTGATAGGCTCCCAAAGCATAAACGTTTTTCATCATCAGGTGCCAGGTGTAGGAGTTGGGAGTAAAATTCGTTGGCTTCAAGAGCTTCATCATCAAGGATGAAGGAGCACTGATACCACTGGATTGCGATAATTCCCCCACCTGGAATGTTTGTCCCCTGTAAGTATATTCGTAGGCTATTGCAAGGATTTCATCGGTATTCAGGGCCGTGTTCAATGAGATATATCCCAACTTTTCGTTCACGGTATATTCGCGTTCACTAAGCAAACGGGCATTTTCGATCTTCTCAAAATCCTTACCCAGCACCATTCCTATCCCTTCCAGCTCACTGGTCACATTCTTGATGTCCCGAATGGCTGCATGGGTATTGGTCAGTTCGTAGTAGGCATTGTTCAGTTCGTTCCTGGGATAATCTCCAACCTGACCCGGATCGCGGCTATAGAAGACCGGGCTGGGTTCGGCCAGATCGTTGGTGGCCACAATGTTCCTGGACTGCTCAAAATTGGTGGTTTTGTTGGTCACCCACACTTCGATGCGGGTAATGGATATATCCGAGGTGATTATGGGCAGCCTGGCAAGAGCCTGGTTGTAGGTATCCCGAAAATATTCAGAAAGAAAGAAGTGCTTGTTGGCATCGTAATCGTCGATGGTTACCGAATACTCAGTTAACTGAGCACCCCCCTGCACATTGATCACCGATGATTCCCCCCTCTGTTGTGAAAAGACAGTGGTCATGGTAAGCTTTCCAAACTGCAGTTCAGTTTTTAACCCAAAGAGACTCTGGCTCCCGCTGATGAGCGAGCCGGGCAGGGGAAGATTTACATTTCCCGCTTCGATTTTCTTAATGATCTCATCCTCCTTTCCCGAGTATTCCAGCTTGGTCTGGTTCTCAAAATCGAAGGTGGCTTCTGTATTGTAGCTTATATCCATGGCCATCTTATCGCCGATGGAACCGGCCACGTTCATGATGATTTTTTCATCAAAGGTGAAGGAAGGAACACTTCGAAGCCGTTCATTGATGTTTGGATTGTCCTGCTTGCTCAGGTTGAAACCAAAAATCAGCTCTGCGCTTCCCGAGGGGACTATGTTGATTACATTGGATCCGAAAAGCTTATCAAAGGCCTCCCCTCCTACCTGAATGGGTGGAATAAAGGAGAGTTGCTGTTCCAATGAAGATCCGCTGGATTTCAGCCTCCAGTACTCATTCACCTGCTGTCTGAACTCGTACTTCTCATAATCCTCCTTGCTCATCAGGGTTGGGGCGCGATAGTTCCAGCTCCCGATAGTTTCTGAAAAGACATATTTCTTGGTCAGTGGATCATAAATGATCCTGGAGTTGACGTTGGAAGGATTCTGCAGGTAGAGAGGCGACTTATTGCCTGAGAAAGAGAAAGGGTAAGCTCCCTTATCGTTAAAGGGGTAATGCAGGGTGGAGTCCTGGGCAGTGGCTCCAAGAGCCAGCAGGAAACCAATGACTATCAGGAATATGTGGCTATACCTTCGGCTCACTATATAAACTTCAAGGCAGCCTTGACTACCTCTTCCGAAGATAGATCGGGCTGCTCTGATAAAATACGGGTCAGAATCTTCTCAACGGTTTTCTTTGGAAAACCCAGTGCTACTAAAGCAGATAACGCTTCTTCGCGACTGGTATTGTCCTGCGATAAGAATAATTCGTCTATTCCCGCACCTTTCCCAACCTTATCTTTCAGATCCACAATGATCCTCTGAGCCGATTTGGCGCCAATTCCCTTAATTCCTTGCAATACAGATACATTGCCCGATAGAATGGCATGGGTAATTTCGTCCGGTGAAAGAGATGACAGGATCAGTCTTGCCGTATTGGCTCCAACACCCGAAACTGAGATAAGCATTCTGAAGATCTCTCGTTCCTCTCTGCCTCCGAATCCGTAAAGAATCTGGGCATCTTCCCTCACCACGAAATGGAGGTAGACTTTTCCAGAAGTCAGTTTGCTTAACTGGCTGTATGTGAATACAGAAATATGAATGTGATAGGCCAGGTGGCCTGCCTGAACGATTAGATGTGCTGGACTTTTCTCGACAAACTCCCCCTCAATGAACTCATACATACCCTGTGCTTTTGGTATGCTAATATAGTAAAATCGGGAGACAAGCTTAGAGTGTTTTCTTATGCTCGGTCTCTTCGTAAGCCTCTACCATATCGCCCACCTTGATATCGTTGAAGTTCTCAATGTTCAGACCAC
>Ga0316193_10003385_pt1 | contig 11489 bp, 10 predicted proteins | sample MerIslsedime2_MG_FD_207735 | JGI IMG/M metagenome (GOLD analysis project Ga0316193, IMG submission 207735) | Coastal sediment microbial communities from Maine, United States - Merrow Island sediment 2 | ecosystem: Environmental > Aquatic > Marine > Coastal > Sediment | place: USA: Maine... | reverse complement strand
AGCGATAAGCGCCATAGGGTGAAATGGTGGCATGATTGATGCCGACGCGCGGCTGTATTTTTCCAGCGTAATCGTAATGCAAAAGCGGTACCGCCAACCACTCCGCCATACCGTCGAACAACGACAGCTTGACGGTGACTCCAGCACCACTTGATTCGCGTTCGATCAATGCTTCGAGAATGGCGGCATAGGCCTGTTGCCCGCAATTGATATCACAGGCTGACACGCCGATGCGCCCGGGTGCATCGGGGGTACCGGTAATCGATGCCATACCCGATTCGCATTGCACCAGCAAATCATAGGCTTTCATTCGGCTATAGTCGCCGCTGTCGCCATAGCCGGAAATATCGCAGCAAACCAGGCGCGGGTAACGCTCGCGCAAGGCTTCGCTGCCGAACCCGGCACGCCCGGCTGCGCCCGGAGCCAGGTTTTGAATAAACACGTCGGCCTGCGCCAGTATCTGATGTAGCAGTTCGGCATCGGCATCCGTTTTGATATCGAGAACCAACGACTCTTTGCCCTGGTTGAGCCACACGAAGTAGGCCGATTCGCCATGCACCGCATCGTCGTAGGCACGCGCAAAATCGCCTTCGGCACGTTCAATTTTGATCACGCGCGCACCTGCCTGGGCCAGGCGATTGGAGCAAAAAGGTGCCGCCACCGCCTGTTCCAGCGAAACCACGAGTATGTCTTTCAGATTCAACATTTACCAAACCCCGGCCTGAAATGACCTGGCTAAACCCAGTCCCTGCTGTGATGTTCGATGGTCATCCCGATGCAAACGGGAAAACCGCCAAGGCACCAGCCATCCCGAATCTCGAAAGCCCGAAGCTGCGACAGGCTGGACGCAGCTTCTGGCATGTCAGGTATCAAAGAAGCTTTAAGGCGCAATAATATTGTGCTCCGGGCCGAAGGGGAAGCCGGTAATGTTTTCTACACCGTCTTCGCCGATCACCAGGATATCGTGTTCGCGGTAGCCGCCGGCGCCGGGCAAACCTTCCGGCAGGGTCAACATCGGCTCCATCGATACCACCATCCCCGGCTCGAGTACCGTATCGATATCTTCACGCAACTCAAGGCCCGCTTCGCGGCCATAGTAATGTGACAACACACCGAAGGAATGTCCGTAACCAAAGGAACGATACTGCAGCAGATCGACCTCTTCGAAGAAGCGGTTGATCTCGGCACAGATTCCGGAACAGGTGGCCCCCGCGCGGATCAGGGATATCCCGAGCTCATGCGCTTCGACATTGGCCTGCCAGATTTTCAGTGACGCCGCATCGGGCTCACCCACAAACAGGGTGCGCTCGAGCGCCGTGTAATATCCTGAAATCATCGGGAAGGTGTTGAGGCTGAGAATATCACCTGCTTCGAGCTGGCGGGTCGTTACCGGATTATGTGCGCCATCGGTATTGAGCCCCGACTGAAACCATACCCAGCTATCTCGCAGCTCGCTATCCGGATAGGCGCGCGAAATTTCGATTTCCATGGCGTCGCGCCCGGCCATAGCCACGTCGATCTCGCGCGTACCGACGCGAATCGCATCACGTATCGCCTCACCACCGATGTCGGCGGTGCGCGCACCACCTTTAATCAATTCGATTTCCTCAGCCGACTTGATCATACGCAAGCCCATAATCGCCTGATTCAGATCGCTGGTCTCGAGGTCGCCGAGCATATCGGTCAGTAGCTGGCGCGAGGCCAGGGTCATATGGTCGCCCTCGATACCGATGCTGCGCGCGCCTTGCAGGATAGTTTTTATCGCGCGCCAGTAGTTATTGCGTTGCCAGTCGGTATAAATCAGATTCTCACCGTAACAGCGGCGCCAGGGCTGACCACCATCGATGTTCGCCGAAATGGTCACGCAGCGATCGGCGGTAACCACGCAGGCGTAGGGGCGACCGAATGAGCAGTAGAGAAAGCCCGAGTAGTAGGCAATGTTGTGCATCGAGGTCAGCAGCATCGCTTCTACATTATTGCCGGCCATCAGCGCACGCAGCTTACCGAGGCGAATTTCATATTCGGCATCGGAAAACGGCAAGTTAGCCTTGCTGCCATTTTGCAGTTCAAAAAATTCAGGACGTTGGATTTGGGACATGATAATCACTCCGAAGTTATCCGGGCGATAGCACCCGGTAAGCAATCCGGGCGTACAGGATCAAAATACCTGCTGCAGATGCAGCGACGCCATCGCTGCGAGCGGGCGCTGATTTTATCCCCCACCCGGGATCTCGGCAAGATATAATTATGCCATTGTTTTGTTGGCCGGAGTGAAACGGCATGCCCATCGATGACTACCAGATTCGACGTCCCCTCATCTCTGACCACGAGCAATGGCATGCACTGTGGCAGGGATACCTGACCTTTTATGAGTCAAGCCTGGCAACGGAAGTCACTGATCTGTTGTGGCAGCGCATTCACGATTCGGCGCATGAAATCCAGTGTCGAGTTGCGGTGGCGAGTGATAAAAACCTGGTAGGCCTGGTTCATTTCTTCCCACATGCACACACCTGGTTTGCAAACCCGGTTTGCTATCTCAATGATCTCTTCGTGGACCCACAGATCCGTGGAGGTGGGATCGGTGCAGCTCTGATCGATGCGGTGGTTACTGAAGCGCGGCAACAACACTGGAGCGAGGTCTACTGGCATACCCAGCAGAACAACAGCGTCGCACGTGGCCTCTACGATAAGGTCACCGGGGGCAGCGATGGTTTCATCAACTACACCATCGACGTGACTGCCGACGGGACTGCGTGATCAGGTGATCTTGACGCCGAACTGTTCAGCAGACTCGACGAATCCTTCCCACAGCGAAAGTGAAAACCCGCGCGGAATAAACAATTCGTAACCGTCGGCCGAGCGCCACAGGGTTACCCCGACATGATGGGTTGCCGATGAAGCCACAGCGCCGAGCGCAAAAGAGGCTTCACGCAAATCCAGCGGGAAATGGCGATTAAGAAATTCGGCTGCATCTTCACCGCTGACACACAGGCGCGTGCGCGAGTGCGACAAATCGAGTGTTACCGCCTGCTCGGCCGCAAAGGCCGGCGCGGCGATTCCTACCAGCCACCACTTCATCGGCTCGATGCGCAGCATCGATCCTTTGCTGCCAGTCACCGCGCTACCGGGCCCGGCAACCTCTTTGGCGCCGATTGTGTTTGCCAGGGTTTTGCCGACCTCGTCGATCGAATCGGCCCAGGCCGCAACCTGCTGGAGTAAAAGGTCCTGTGGTTCGCGCAGAATGACGCCGGCTTTAGCTGGGTCGCCTCGACGGCCCGGCAGGTTGTGACCGGCCAGTGCTGATACCCGATCAACCATACATTTTCTCTCCACTGGGGTCGTACATATGCGGGGATATGATTTCGACGTTGATGTTGCCTTTGCGCACCGGGTCAGCCGCTACCACGGTCTTGCCCTGCCAGGCCTCATGCCCACCCTTGATGAAACCGAGCCCGATCCAGTGGCCCATCGCAGGCGAATGCGTGACCCCGGTAATCCAGCCTTCGCCCATGCCCGACACCTGGTTCGCCGCGCACAGGATACTGCCGGCATTGAAAGTCTCGCTTTTATCGATTGGCTTGATGCCGACCAGGCGGGGGCGATCTTCGCTCAACAGTTCAGGACGATCGCGCATCGCCTTGCCAATATAGGCCTTGTCCGGATTGGCCATTTTGCCAAGCCCGGCGTCGTCGATGCTGACCCGACCGTCGAGTTCAGCGCCGGTAACATGCCCTTTCTCGATACGCATCGCACCCAGTGCTTCGAGCCCGTACAGGCAGCCATCGTGTTTTTGCGCCTCGGCCCACAGCAGCTCCATCAATGCCGGTGCATAATCCGACGGCACGTATGTCTCGTAGGCCAGTTCACCGGAAAAGCTGATGCGCGCGATCCGGCAGGGAATGCCGCCACGCAGGGTTGTTTCAATCACGCCCATAAAGGGGAAGTTGTCATTACCCATGACTTCGGGGTCTTCAACACAGGCACAGAGCACGTCACGCGACCTGGGGCCGGCGACGGCACTGCCGGCCCATTGCTCGGAGACGCTGGTGACGTGCACGCGCAGATCCTGCCAACGGGTTTGCAGCAATTCTTCCAGCCACACCATCACCTTGCCGGCATGGGCGGTAGTTGTGGTCATAAAGTAATCGGTTTCGGAGAAACGCCAGGTGGTACCGTCATCCATCACCATGCCGTCATCGCGCAGCATGATGCCGTAGCGCGCTTTGCCTATCGGCAACTTGGCGAAGGGATTGGTGTAAACCCGGTTCAGAAACTCGGTGGCGTCGGGGCCTTGCACCGCGATTTTCCCCAGCGAGGTTACGTCACACAGCCCTACTGTCGCGCGCGTGGTTTCGGTTTCGCGCACGTAGGCTTCGCTGATGGTTTCCGCATCACGCGCGAAGAACCAGGGACGATGCCACAGTCCCGCCATGGTCATGGTGGCGCCATGTTGCAAATTCCAGTCGTGCATCGGCGTGCGCCGTAGCGGACGGAAATGATCGTCCACGTTACGTCCTTTAAGCGCGCCAATCGCTACCGGCGTATAGGGTGGACGGAAGGTCGTGGTACCGACATCGGCGATGTCGATGCCAAGCGCCTCGGCCATCAGCGCGAGACCGATGATATTGCCCACCTTGCCACCATCGGTCGCCATGCCAAGCGTGGTATAGCGCTTGAGATGCTCGACCGAGACGAAGCCCTCGCGATGCGCCAGGCGGATATCGTCGGCGGTAACATCATGCTGAGGGTCAACAATGGCCTTGGTTTTACGGCCATCAACGCGGACTTCGTAAACCGGCTTGATCGGGCTTTCCCAGCCACCTGCGGCCGGCATCGCTTTAGCTCGCGCCGTGCCACCGAGCGCCTTGACAACTTTCGCGCCGACAGAGGAACCGGAATCCAGGCAGGCCGAAGTATTCCAGATGCCCGCTGCAGAGCCGACAACATGTATCGACTCATCGCTGTCGGGCGCGACAAAACAGGCTTGCTCCGCGTTCCATACCGGCTTCACACCGCGATGGGACATCAGATGAACCACCGGCGACCATCCTCCCGACACCAGTAACAGGTCACAATTCATACGGCTTTCAAAATCCCAGCCAGCGGGGCTCGCAGTCGCAACATCGAGGCGCGAAATCGACGCTGAGCCGATGGCATTCAACGGTGCCGTGCCGGTATGCAGGCTGATTTTGGCCTTCCCGACAATGTCGAGCAAGTTGGTATTCACCGAGCTGCGCGCATCGAGCAGGCTGACCCGCGCACCCGCTGCGGCCAGTTCGGCAGCACCCTGGTAAGCGGAGTCGTTGTTGGTGGCGACCACGATTTGCTCACCGCCGAGCACCGCATAGCGATTCAGATAGGCCCTGCCCGCAGAGGCATTCATGATGCCCGGGCGATCATTGTTACCGAATGCCACACCGCGCTCCATCGCGCCGCTGGCGACAATCGTGTGGCGCGCGCGCAAGGTCCAGAAGCGCTGTCGCGGCAGATAGACCGGCGTCGTGGAAAGATGATCGGTAACCCGTTCGAGCAATCCGGCAGTACCGTTGTCGTAAAGCCCGAAAACCGTGGTGCGAGTCATAATGCGCACTCCCGCCTGTTCGAGTTCGGCCACCAGCTCGAGACGTTGCTTCTCCAGTTTGGCGTCGTTCTGGTTCAGTAAGTCACCACCAGGCTCACAATCCTGCTCGACCAGCCAGACTTCCATACCCGCCCGGGCAACGGTCAGCGCCGCCTGCAAACCCGCCGGACCGGCACCTACCACCAACACGTCGCAAAATGCGTGCGCGTGATCGTAAACATCTGGATCGGCTTCGCGCGAAGCCGTACCCATACCCGCTGCCTTGCGAATAATTTTTTCATACTTCATCCACAGCCCGGTACCCTTGCTGAACCATTCGAACGGCGGCAGGCCCATGAAGGTCTTGTAGTAAAATCCAGCCGCCAGGAAGCGACCAAACAGGCTGTTGACGGCACCCACATCGTGGCGCACGTTGGGCCAGGCATTCTGTCCGTTGGCGACCAGTCCCTGGTAGAGTTCCTGCATCGTTGCCTTGACGTTGGGATCACGCCGCGAGCCACTACCGATGGTAACCATCGCCCCCGATTCCTCGACCCCGGCCGACATGATTCCACGCGGGCGGTGGTACTTGAAACTACGCCCAAGCACTTTCTCGTTTCTGGCAAGTAGTGCCGATGCCAGGGTGTCACCCGCGTATCCCTTGAGGCTGCGGCCATCCCAGGTGAAGTTGATGCGTTGCTGACGGTCGATTCGACCACCGCTTTCGAGGCGCCTGGCGCTCATGATTTATCTCCCGGGGCACTGTTGGCGAGTACCGCCGCGTTGCCTGCATGCGCCGGGCGCACCGACTTGATTTCGTGCGTCATGGTGTCGCGCTCGACAACCAGCCACATGCGACAGCCGTTGACGTGATGCCAGGTTTCGGCCTGCATCCCTCGGATGTTTTCGCGCAGGTAAATAGCGTCGTGCCAGTCTTCCATCGGCGCATCCAGCGGCGGATACTCGATGCTGGCGTCACCACCATAGCCAAACTCGGAATGATCGCGCTCACCACAAAAAGGACAGTTGATTCTTATCATCGCTTTTCCCTGTTAACCGTGCAGCTTCGGGTCGGGCCCGGCACCGCGTTCGTCGATGCAGACCCCTCGGCGAAAACGATCGAGGTCGAGATTCGAGATGACCGGATCAGGTCTGTCATTGGCGATCAGATCGGCAAAATACCATCCGGAGGCGGGGCTCGCCTTGAAGCCACCGTAGTTCCAGCCGCCATTCAGGTACAGGTTTTCCAATGGCGTTTTGCAAATAAACGCCGAGCCATCCATCGACATATCCATCACTCCGGACCAGTGCCGTAACAGGCGCACACGGCCGAGGCAGGGCATGATCGAGGTTGCACATTCGGCCACGTCCTGCACGATGGGCAGGTTGCCGCGCTGCGCGTAAGACTTGTACCAGTCAAGATCGCCACCGAATACCATGCCGCCCTTGTCGGATTGTGAAATATAGAAATGTGCGCCGCCGACGCCGAAAACCACGACGTGATCGAGCAGCGGCTTGAGCGGCTCGGAAACGAAAGCCTGCAACTTGTGCGTCTCGATCGGCAGGCGGCCGAGGCCCGCCATCTGCCATAAGCGCGAGGTATTACCCGCGACCGCGAAACCAACCTTGTTCGCGCCGATGACGCCACGCGAAGTTTGCAGTGAGCTGATCTTGCCATTCTCGCGCGTCACTCCGGTGACTTCGCAGTTCTGGATGATGTCGACGCCGAATCCGTCCGCGCCGCGCGCATAGCCCCAGGCCACCGCGTCATGGCGCGCGTTACCCGCACGCTTTTGCACTGCCGCACCGATAATCGGAAAGCGCGCGTTTTCGTAGTTCAGATGCGGTATTTCCGCCTTCAACGTGGGCAGATCCCACAGCTCGCCGTCAGAACCGGTAAGCCGCATCGTGTTATAGCGACGCGCAGCCGCATCGCGCGCGGCCGGACTGTGCAGCAGCGATACGTGGTGGCGCTGGCTGAACATCACATTGTAATTCAGGTCATGACTCAGGTTTTCCCAGAGCTGGAGCGAATGTTCGTAGAACTGGCGGTTACCCGGCATCATGTAATTGGAACGCACGATGGTAGTGTTGCGGCCGGCATTACCGCCACCCAACCAGCCCTTTTCGAGCACCGCGATGTTGCGCACGCCGTGATTTTTAGCCAGATAATAGGCCGTTGCGAGTCCATGCAAACCCGCGCCTACAATAATCACGTCATAGGATTTTTTCGGTTCCGGGTCGCGCCATTGCCGGGTCCAGTCCTTCTGTCCACTCAGACCGTTCTTGAAAACAGCCCATGCCGAATATCGAGTCATGTTTGATTTTCCATTGCCAGCCGGTTTACCGCAGATTGCCTGCCAACCTGACTACTGCCGCCGATTATAACAGCCCCCTAAAACGGGGAAATTCGCGTAACACGCCACTAAACTCGAAAAAAGCGACACTCCTGACCAGCAACAGGTTGTCGCTACTGACGATTAGCGAAGTGCCTTGAGATTAGAAATCAACAGGTTTTTCTTGCGGTGCATTTCTTCGCTGAGTTGATGGGCCAGGTCTTGCTCCGGGCCACAACAGCCCAGCGCTGTCTCGACCTGATTGTGGGTGGTTCTCTTGACCGTCTTGACCAGCAGTTTACTGACGATGCGGGCTACTTCCTCCTTCTCCACATTCGACAGCTGATGATTCGATAACGCGGACACAATTGCCTCGGTGGTATCTTCAACAGAACTTTGAACTGACATAACTCCTCCTTTTATCAAAAATTAGCTTTAACCAGTATTATTCAACTTTCCGCCAGACTCTGCTCAAGATCGTCGATCAGGTCCTGACAATTCTCTATACCGACAGAAAGCCGCAACAGATTCGCCGGCACCTCACTATGCGGCCCTTCCACCGAAGCGCGATGTTCAATCAGGCTTTCTACACCACCCAACGATGTTGCGCGCACGAATAACCGGGTATTAGCGGCTATCCGTTTTGCTTCGTCGGCCCCGCCTTCGACCAGCAAGGATAACATACCGCCAAATCCGCGTGTCATCTGTCGACGCGCAATAGCGTGGCCGGGATGCGCTTCAAGCCCTGGATACAACACCTTCTGTAAACGCGGATGATCCTCGAAATGCTGTGCCAGTTGCAGCGCTGTGTGCGAGGCCTGATCGAATCGCAAAAACAGGGTGCGCATGCCGCGCAACAATAGCCAGGCTTCGTGGGGCCCCAGAATACCGCCCGTCAGCGTGCGCACCAGCTTGATTTCTTCCCAGCGCTCGTCTTCGCGCGCCGTAACCAGCACGCCAGCCACGACATCACTGTGACCGTTTAAATACTTCGTTGCTGAATGAAAGACGATATCGGCGCCGTAATCCAGTGCCCGCGTGGTGACCGGCGATGCGACCGTACCATCAACCGCAAGAATCGCACCCGCGGCATGCGCAATCTCCGCAGCCTGGGCGATATCAATCACATCCCAGGTAGGATTTACCGGCGTTTCAATCCACACCACCGAGGTCTTGCCGGGCTGGATTACACGTTTTAAATCATCGATATCGGTAGCGTCAAAAAGGCTTAAACCGATTGACCGTTTTGCCGAGATTCGCCGCAACCAGTCCTGCGACCCGTGATACATGATTCGTGGCGCGACTACATGCTCACCCGAATTCACCGTTTCAAAGAAAGCGCAGACCGCAGCCATGCCCGAAGCAAAGCACTTTGCATCGACACCGCCATCGAGTACGGCACAGACTTTTTCCAGCACTTCCCAGGATGGGTTACCCGAGCGCGCATAGCTAAATTTGCCGATATAGCTATAGTTCTCATCGCGCGCATAGGTCGACGACAATTGCAGCGGTGGACTTATTCCACCGGTCACCTCGTCGACGTAGTGACAGGCCTGGGCGACCAGTGACTCGGGAGCGAGCTCCTTGTCCTCATGCATAAGTTTTATCTCGTGCCAGTGATGACAAAAGTCATCAAAAAAAGATTTATCTTACCACCTCTTATCCCTTATATTTGCAGGGATTCCTACATTCTGATCGAGATAAAAGCATGGCTGCTACACCCTATTCCATCGACAGCTCCGAGCGCAAGATCGATCCTTACCGCAGACCCGAGTGCGCCCTCAAACCCGACGGCTCGCCGAATGACAATGATCGTGTCGAAATCGGCCCAACCGCACTTGCATTTGCCGAATGGGAGGCACAGGGCCTGGAAGTACCGCAACTCGACCGTATGCGCGAGTTTCGCCTGCAACGACTGGTAGAGCAGTTACAGCAGCGTGACTATGGCGGCATCCTGCTGTTTGATCCGCTCAACATACGTTACGCCACCGATACCACCAACATGCAGTTGTGGATTACGCACAACCCGGCGCGCGCCTGCTTTGTCTCCGCCGATGGTTACATTGTGCTGTTTGACTTTCACAGTTGCGATCATCTCTCAGACCATTTGCCGCTGGTGAGAGAAGTCCGCGGTGGCGCGTCATTCTTTTACTTCGAATCAGCCGAACGCAGTTCCGAACACGCCGGCAAGTTTGCCGCTACTATCGATGACCTTATGCGCACACATGCGGGTAGCAACCGGCGGCTCGCGGTCGATAAAATCGAAATCGCCGGCCTGCGCGCCCTCGAAAAAACCGGCCTTGAAGTGTTTGAAGGACAGGCAGTCACCGAGCTTGCTCGCGTTATCAAGGGCCCCGATGAAATCAACGCCTCGCGCTGCGCGGTCGCCGCCTGCGAAGCGGCAATGTACGAAATGGAAGCGGCGATTGCAGCCGGTAAGAGTGAAAATGAAATCTGGTCCGTGCTACATGCCGGCAATATCAAGCGCGGCGGCGAATGGCTGGAAACGCGCATCTTTTCTTCCGGACCGCGCACCAATCCCTGGTTTCAGGAATCCGGGCCGCGCGTCATCAGCGACGGCGAACTGCTCGCCCTCGACACCGACATGGTCGGCACCTACGGTATGTGCTGCGACATCTCACGCACCTGGCTGTGCGGCGATGGCGCGGCAAGCGCCGAACAAAAAGAGATCTACCAGCTGTCTTATGATCACATCATGACCAACATGGAGCTACTTAAACCGGGGGTTCGTTTCAGCGAAATTACCGAAAAAGCACACCGGCTTCCAGACAACTTCATCCCCAATCGTTACGGCGTAGTCATGCACGGTGTCGGCCTGTGCGACGAATACCCGTCGATTCGCTACCGCGAAGACTACGAGTCCCACGGCTATGACGGGGTGTTAGAACCGGGCATGCTGATCTGCGTCGAAGTTTACGCCGGCGCTGTCGGTGGCAAGGAAGGCGTCAAGCTCGAAGACCAGGTGCTGATCACTGAAGACGGTTACGAAAACCTGACCCGCTATCCCTTCGAATCCAGACTGCTTAAATAGCGCATTGCTCTTGCGCACTTCGGTAGCGTGAGTTCGTTTCCGCTTCCCGGGGCCCAAAAGTCTGCCACAGGCGATCAGCATAAACCTGTCGGTTCAGTGAGGGGCTCCACGCCCTTGAGCTCTTCCTTGCGATGCGCCATGTAGGCCTGCAGTTCTTCTTCGATTGCCGGGTCGGTGGCTGGCGGCTCGAATTCCTTGAGCACTTTAGGCCACAGTTCGGTGGCGCGTGCAGTGGCGTCTTTGGAACCGGCGATGACCCAGTTTTCGCTGTTTTGCCAGTCGCTGATGAAGGGTTCGTAGAAGGCATTCTTGTACCGCTCCATGGTATGCGCACAGCCGAAGAAGTGCCCACCGGGTCCAACTTCACGCATCGCTTCGAGGCCGGTTTCGGCGAGATCTATTTTGAGCGGTTCCAGCATCTTGCTCATGTGCTGCAGCATTTCACAATCGATGATGAGCTTTTCAAAAGAAGCCACCAGCCCACCCTCAAGCCAGCCGGCAGTATGGTAAATCAGGTTGCCGTGACCCATCACCGCTCCCC
>Ga0316193_10003384_pt1 | contig 11491 bp, 7 predicted proteins | sample MerIslsedime2_MG_FD_207735 | JGI IMG/M metagenome (GOLD analysis project Ga0316193, IMG submission 207735) | Coastal sediment microbial communities from Maine, United States - Merrow Island sediment 2 | ecosystem: Environmental > Aquatic > Marine > Coastal > Sediment | place: USA: Maine... | reverse complement strand
AACCACTGATAAAGCAAGGGGTACAACTGGGAATCCCCTTCCGTGGAGATCCCGAGATCCAGGAAATAAATGGAACGGCACTGAATATGGGTGTATTTAGCGTGCTGACCAATCGTGTCCAGGGCAGACTTTTTGAGGGACTCACGATCATGTCTGACGACCCGCGTAAAATGTTTCATTATTTCTGCCAGCTGATGTACCTGCACTATGGAAAGACCTCCGTTATCAACGAGCGGCTGGAAAAGATTATCGCCACCATTGCCGCTCATAAAGTGAAAAAAGTGGTTCATTTTCATGATGAATGCTATGGGACCTATACCTCTTATACGCCCGCCTTCGGCATCGATGTGCCATTCGAATCCATCCATCTTTTCGAATACCTGTACAACAAGCTGGAAGAACTAAAAAACGATATAACGCCGCTGAACTATAAGGTGGCCTATCAGCGGCCCTGTTCTTCGCGGTTATCTCCGGACAAACATCGGTTTGTCGGCAAAATTTTCGACTTGATAGGTGGCGAACCTGTCGACCGCGAGTATGTGGACGAAAATGCCATGTGCTGCGGCTCGACGATTCTGGGTCAGAGAAAAGAAGGAAGTCGGCAGTATTGCGGTGAAATTCAAAAGAACAATATAGAGGACATGAAAAGCGCGGGTGCTCAGATTTGCGTTTTTAATTGTCCGGCCTGTATGCAGACACTCGGCAAACCGGTGAGCAAAAGCGGCATCATGCCATTATTTATGAGTGATCTCTGCCGACTCGCCATCGGAGAAAAGGTTGTTTAATGGGGGAGAAAATCATGAGCTCTATCTATCAAGCATTAATCGAAATCGTTGGGGAAGACTATGCCTCCAACCGGCAGGAGGAACTGTTCACCTACTCCAAAGACCTGGGGACGTCAGAACCGAAATGGCCGGAATACGTAGTGGCACCCAAAACAACGGAAGAAGTGCAAAAAATTGTCTGGCTGGCGAACAAAGAGAAAATAGCCATCGTACCCCTGGGCGGTGGAATGACCCTGGCCGGTCTTGCGTTGCCGTTAAAAGGCGGCATTACCATTGATATGAAACGCATGGAAAAAATCATCGAGGTCAACGAGCCAGGCCGGTACATGGTTGTCGAAGCGGGTATATCCCAGGGAAAGATTACCTCCTACCTGCATAAGCACCATCCCCATCTAATGCATTCCGAACCGGGCGCGCCGCCCGCGGCCACCGTTGGAGGGAATCTGGCCATCCATGGCCAGGGGGATCTGGCCCATCCTTACGGATTCAATTCCGACATGGTCAGCGGCCTGGAAGTGATCTTGCCCACCGGAGAAATCGCACGATTCGGGTCCTGTGCCATCGATGCCGGCTGGTACACCATGCACCCCCTGCCGGACCTGGGTCTGTTTTTGGGCTGGAACGGTACCACCGGTATTATGACCAAGGTGTCGCTGCGATTGTTTCCCCACAAACAAATCCGGGAAATGGATTTGTTTTCGGTTGAAAATGAGGAGCTTGTCCCTGAAATTTTGTATGAACTGACGCACGTTGGACTGTCGGAGGACCTGGTCGCCTTCAGCTCGGAAATCCCGCCGATGATGAACAAACTGCATTCGATCAGTATCGTCATTACCGGTGATTCAGAGGAAGAAATCGAATTCAAACGTCATCTCTTTTTCGATGTCAAGCTGGCCAAATATATTCGCAGCGGCGTCGGCGGTATCGCTGCCGTTTCGCAGGACAGGCAAAGACCGCAGATCAGCAAATCGGCAGATTGGAAAAAGGGGGGCGGTTTTGAATATGTCGGCGCGATCATGCCGGTTTCAGCCTACCCTGAATGTTACCGGAGAGGGGCCGAAATCTCCGCCCGCCACGATATTCCTTACACCGTATTGGGAAGAGTCATCGGCAGTTCCCATGGCATGATGTTTTCCTGGTCGTATGCCTTTAATCGCGCCGACCCCAAAACCGTCAGGCATGCCAGGGAAGCCCTGCACGAAACTGACGAACAGGTGATGGAAATGAACGGTGCCATCTGGAAACCGGCGGTCTTCGGTCAAAAACTGATGCTGGATAGAATGGATACCAATACGCTTCAATTAATGAAAAAAGTAAAAAACCTGCTCGACCCGAATGGCATCATGAATCCTGGAAATTGGGAGGCAATCCAATGACATTTATGGAATATAAATATAAAGACATCATACACCGATGTTTCCGGTGTGGTTACTGCAAATTTCCAACGGATTGGGGCGCCGTCACCAACTGTCCTTCTTATGCCAGATATCGGCTGGAGAGCTACTCCGCAGGTGGACGGCTCTGGCTGATCAGGGCCTGGTTGAACGATGAACTGCAATGGTCTGAGAACCTGGCCAAGATCGTTTATTCTTGTGTTTCCTGCAAGAACTGCGTCGAGAAATGCCCCTTGAGTTTTAGCGACGACATCGTGAACATGGTCGTTGCCGCTAAAACTGAAATGGTCGAGATGGGAACGTTGCCTAAACCGGTCAAAACCTTTTTGCAGAATGTTCAGCTATATGGGAATCCATACGGGATTTCCGCAAAAAAAAGAGCCGACTGGATGGAAGGGCTCGAGATTCCACCCTACCAGGGGCAGGAGTTTCTTTATTACGTGGGCTGTGAAGGTTCCTTTGACAGCCGGGCGCAAAGCGCCGCCAGAGCCACCGCCAAGTTGCTGCTGAAATCGGGAGTGTCCTTCGGCGTTTTGGGGGTCGATGAAATTTCTGATGGCAATGAAGTGGAAATGCTGGGGGAGGATGGATTGCTGGAAGATTTGGCAAGAAAGAACATCCAGCAGTTTTCGGATTTGGGCGTAAAAAATATCATTACCTTGTCACCCCATTCATATAACGTTTTTAAAAACAGATATCCCGATTTCGATGGTCGTATTAACGTTTTTCACTACACACAAATTCTGAGTGAACTTATAAAAACCGGGAAGCTGGGTGCTCCCGAAACATCTGAAATGCGAATCACTTTTCACGATCCGTGTTTCCTCGGGCGCTGGAACCAGGAATACGACGCACCCAGAAAGGTGTTGAGGGCAATGAAAGGCGTCGACCTGGCTGAAATGGAGCGAAATAAAAAAGGCGCTTTGTGCTGTGGTGGCGGTGCCGGCAATTTTCTCACCGATTTTTTGGGTGGAAGCGATGAAAGCCCGGCAAGGATACGGGCCAGGGAAGCCTGCGATGTCAAGGCGGATATCCTGGCCGTGGCCTGTCCCAATTGTCTAACGATGCTTGAGGATGCCGTCAAGGTCGAAGGGTTGGAAGATGAAATCAAGGTGATGGATATCTCTGAAATATTCTGCCAAGCCTGAGCCCTTCAGTACATTTCGGTAATGAAGCCGATAAAATTTTCACTGACGTACATTCGCTTCAGCTTCATCGTAGCGCTCAGCTCCAGGTCTTCGCTGGTGAGTTCGACGTCGATGAGTCTGAACTTTTTTAGTTTTTTGACCTGTGCCAGCGTTTTATTGATCTTGTCGAGTTCTTCCTGAATCAGTTCGATAATGGCCTGATTATGGCAAAGGCTTTTATGGGTTGTGAAGGGGATGCGATTATAGGCCCGAAAGATTTTAACGACAAATGTATATGAGGTTGACCCCAGATCTTTTGTCGTAATTATACAAGGCCATCAAACCAGGGGCGGTAGACTGCGATGGGCCCTTCATTAAATCATCGATACCTGAGTGGATTTCCTAACAACCGAAATAAATACCCGCCTGTGATTAAGAAAAGAAACCACTAAACATTGGTCTTCATAGGGCCTGATGACTTGATCTCGCCCGGCGGCTCTCAGCAGGTTGAGATTATGTAACAATATCTACAATCGTATCAAATCTGAAAGCTGTTAGAATTGTGGATATGTTTTGAAAAGCTGAAAATATCAGGCGTTTTGAAAAGTGGAGCTCTATTGGGAACATGCAAACTTTGTCAAAATTTCAGAATGTCTAATCTATCTGATTGACGTCACATAGAAATGGATCCCTTACGGAAATCCGTTTTGCCGATCAGGGCATTGATCAATACCGGATGCCCGGCTTTGGCCGCCTGCCTGGCTTCTCCAAAAACACGCTCGATATCTTCTTGCTTGTCCACAACAAAGCCCTTGGCGCCGTATCCTTCGGCCACCAGATGATAATCGGTGCGCCTTAACACCGTGGCCACATCGTCTCCGAAAATGGTCGTCTGGTCCCGGGCAATCTGGGTCCAGCCGGCGTCGTTGCCCACTAGGGCGATCACCGGGACCCGGTGGCGCACAAAGGTGTCAAACTCCTGGAGGCTGAATCCGGCCGCCCCGTCGCCGTAGATCAGCCAGACTTCGGCCTCCGGATGAGTCAATTTGGAGCCAAGGGCAAAGCCGGCGCCCACTCCGAGGGTGCCGAAAGCACCCGGATCCAGCCATGTCAATGGTCCCCGGGGTTGCAGAATATAGGCTGCTGTTCCCACAAAATCACCCCCGTCCGCTACAATCATGCTCTTATCATCCATAAAATCATTGAGTTTTTGCAGCAACAAAAGCGGATTGAGGAAGTCGGTTTTTTCCCGGGCGGTTTTTGTAATAAATTCCTCGCGGCCGTCGTCATTTTTTTTAAGTTCCTGGGTCCACGGATCCCAGGCGGAGGCGTCGGCGGCCAGCACTTCAGCCAGGGCACATAAAAAAAGAAACGGGTCGGACAAAACCGCCAAATCCGGTCTGCAATTCAATTTCAGATCGGCTTTACTGCGGTTGATTGAAATAATCCTGGCCCCGGACCCGAACGACCGCCCATAGCCCAGACGAAAATCACACGGCATCCCCGCCAGGATCACCAGGTCCGCACTTTTCAAGGCCTTTTTTCGTTGATGGCGCATCTGCAACACATGTGATCTGCCCAGAAGCCCGCGCGCCATCCCGGTCAGAAACACCGGAATTCCCAAAGACCCCACCGCCCCGGCAAGCTTTTGGGGCATTTCGGGATGAAGCATGGCCTGACTGCCGACGACCAGAACAGGCTTTTGCGAAATGGCAACCAGTTCTATTGCTTTGGCCACCATGCTGTCGTCAAAATCCGGTGAGGTGACGCTGTCCTCACCGGGTTTCATTTCCTCAAATTCACAGGCAAAAATGCGATCCACATGCCGCTTCAGATAAAAATCCAGCAGTTTGCTCCGCAGTCCCCCCCCCTGCCCCGCCTCAGGTTTGGCACCATACCATTGCCGCACAAGGGATTCACCGTAGAGCATATCGATCGGGCACTCGACGAATACCGGTCCGGGAACCCCCGACCGGCAAACATCAAAGGCACTCTCCAGCACGGGAATAATATCGCAGTTGCGACGGATGGTGACCGCCATCTTGACAATGGATTTCACCAGGGAAAGCTGGTCGATATCCTGCAGCGCCCCCCTGTTTTTCAAAACCGTCGGCGCCGCCCCGCCCAGCAGGATCAAGGGGGTTTGAGCTAGCTGGGCGTTTTTCAGCGCTGTCAGCGAATTGGTCAGGCCCGGGCCCGCGGTCACCGCCGCAACCCCGGGTACACCGGTAATCCGGCCGACGGCATCCGCGGCAAACACCGCATTGACCTCATCGCGGACATCGATCACGCGGACACCTTCTTTTTTGGCGCCGGTGAGGATCGGAGAAATATGCCCGCCGCATAGTGTAAATAAAAATTTGACGCCGCGGTCACGCAACACCTGTCCGATGATGTCACCGCTGTTTATTTCCATGAGACCTCCAACGATCGGTCTGGTTTAAAAGGACCCCGTTCCCGGTTCAGGGCTTAAGCCCGCCCTGGCCTCAGGCTCGTAGACTATGCATAGGAAAGCGCAACGGGATAGGGATAGATTCTAATTTAAAAAAAATATCAGACAGGATTTACAAGATCATCTGGATAGAAGGGCCTCCGGCCTAAGAGTATCTCGCCGCATGCAAAAAAATTCCATTGATCCTGTCAATTCTGTCAAATAAGAAACTAGGCTTTTTCCGAGACTACGCTTGAAAAAAGTGGCCCCTGCAGGGCAACAAGCACGCCGATAATTTTTCTAGGTTTCAGGTGTCGGGTGTCAGGAAGGTGAGTCACAAAGTCATGAAACCTGAACACTGACACCTGAAACCTTCAGTTTCTTACAAAGCGATTCCATCATTCGTCACTCGTCATTCGACATTCTTCATTCGGCCATGCTTACCAGTTTTCACCCAGCAGTTCAAAATTATCCCGGGGTCTGACACAGGCCGGGCATTTTTCCGGTGCTTCCGTGCCGGTGTGCAAATAACCGCAGTTACGGCATTTCCAGACGACCTCCCGGTTTCGTTTGAAAACTCTATCGGCCTCGATGTTGGCTGCCAATTCCCGGTAGCGCTTCTCGTGCTGTTTTTCGGAAACACAGATGGCCTCCCATGTTTCGGCAGCCCGGCCGAAGCCCTCTTCGCGGGCAGTCGCGGCAAAACCGGGATATAGTTCCGAATGCTCAAATTTTTCGCCGGCAGCCGCAGCCAGCAGATTGTCATACGTAGGGCCGATCACGCCGGCAGGGAAACTGGCAGTAATTTCCAGTTCGCCGCCGTTGAAAAACTTGAAAAACCTCAAGGCGTGTTCACATTCCTGGTTGGCTGTTTCTTCAAAAATCTCGGCAATTTGAGCATAACCCTCTTCTTTGGCTCTTCTCGCAAAATAAGTATAGCGGTTTCTTGCCTGGGACTCCCCGGCAAAGGAACCGAGCAGATTCTGCGCCGTCTTACTTTCTCTGAATTTTCCCATCTCATTAATCCTTTCTGTTTAAGGTAATTTCAAAATACCCGCTTGAAGCCGGTATCTTCATCAGGCTACCCGGCGGATTAATCCTCGACATACTCAATTTAGGTTTCCTTTAGTCCTGCAACAGCTCGCCTGTCAGTGAAAATTGTATAACGGAGTCGAAATTAGGTGTCAACACTGAACTGCCCGGCGGCAGATTCGAATGACGAAGGACCAACGAGGAAGGGCGAGGGAGGAGGGACGATGAGCGATGGATGAACAAATAAGGATTATTTATATATATTTAAAAAACTTATAATATATTTACAATGTTTTACTTTAATACTTTTTTGGAATTAACCCAGCAACTAAACTCGTCATTCCCCGCAAAAGGCATCGGGATATTCGACCGGCCGCAGCGCAGCGGGAACCTGGGCACGCAGTGAAGCATTAGCGCTATCCGGAAAAGGCTTTGCGATCACTGAATTCCAATGATTTCATCGCCGCACCTGCCTACCACCGCAACAGCATATTTCCTAATGTAATACGTTAATCCTGTCTATCCAACCTCTAAACATTCTTTAATTATGGTGATTGGTGCAATCTGTGAAATCGGCGGATTCAAATTACTCCAAAGACGTATCCGCTTCCCGCCGCATGAACTCATCAGCTAATACTATAGAAAATGTCTAAATAATTATTGTCGCACTAGTATCTAGCCGATCGCGAAACTGGTCTGTCCATAAATAGCTGCACGCAGTCCGGGCATGGCTAAGAGACCCCGCTGCATGTGGCGGTTTGTGAGCACATGGTTAAAACCGTAACGCCCGAGCAGGTCTGAGGCCGCCGTGTTTGTTTCCGGGGCGATGGCCAGAGGAACACCCTTATAGGTGAGTGTCAAAGCGGCTTGCAGGAGGGATTCCGCAGCCCGCAGCGAGCGAGCCGCCCATGGGCCCAAGCGCCGGGTCTGGGCAAACAGGTACCCAGCCATGTCCCCGGACGCATCGTAGACTGCAAAGCCGCGCTCGGGGAAATCCGTCAGCAGCGCATGGAAGAGGCCGGCGCGATTGGCCCCGAAAATCGGGGTATCAAAATCAGCCAGGGCCTGGATATCTGGCAAACGCAGGGGCTGAACCTGTTGCGGAAAATTTGAAGAGGGTAAATAATCCGCCGGCTGGAACATAAGCGCCTGATCGAGCACTTCGAAGCCGAATCGAAGGTACAACGGAAATCCGGCATCACTGGCGTCAAGTCGCAGGTAGGATATCCCCTGCGCCGCCGACCAGTCCAGCATATGCTGCAGCAATGCCTGTCCGATGCCCTTGCGCTGCAACTCCTTGCGGACCGTCATCATGCCCAGATAGGTAAAGGGCCCATAATTCGTGGCCCCCACCACACCCGCCGGCTGATCCCTATAGGTGGCAAGAAACCAGCGGTTTGGCTCTAAAGTAAAATACCGTTGGATCTCCCCTGCCCTGCTGTCTTTAAATCCAAAGGCCGACGTGACGAGACCGTCGGCGATGTCGAGATCGTCAGGTGCTAAAACTCGAATTGAGATGTCCATTTGTTCTGGGTTCTGGGTTCAGGGGTTTAGGGTTCAGGGGTTTAGTGGTTCGTTTATTAAAAAAGGTAAAAAGGGTTAAAGAAAAAAGGCTAAATTTTAGTCCTGGCTTATCTTTTTCTATCTTTTGGGCTACACGCCTGCAGGCCTGTGATACCCCGGATTCCCAAATGCCGAAATGCAGACCGGTTCCCTTTAACTTTTTTGCCGGTCTATCTCTGACAAAGATACATTTTTACAGCTCTTTCAAAAGTCGTTTTGCCTGGCAGACGAGATAATGCGGTAATGAAAGAAATAGATAGGGATGTTCGAATGTGCCTTTAATTTTCACAGCTAATTCCGTTAAGGACGGTGTCATGGAGTTGAAACGCAGTGCTACAGGGACTCTTTTCTCTGCTAAAAAAACCTGCAGTGATTTTAATGATCCCGATGCTCCCGCTTTGACTTCGACCGGAATAACCTTGTTCTCAATTGATACCAGGTAATCCACTTCTGCTGAAGAACTCTTTTTCTCTCTGTTCCAGTAATACAATTCTGGTTTCTCGTAACTCAGATTTTGATAAAGAAGGTGTTGACCGATAAATTGTTCCGCTACCGCACCATTATTTACCAAAGTCAAATCCTTCACAGCCTGCAGAGTCGATAGATTCAGTCCAAGGGATTGAGTCATTAATCCGGTATCCAGAAAAAGTGGTTTAAAATCTTTTGCTTTCATCTCCGCACCAAGAGGAACACCATTGCCTGCACTATGGTGAACTCTGTAAATAACTTTTGCCATTTCCAAAAGATCTAGCGTGTCCGCCAGATCTTTTGATCTTTCATCAGAATCAAGACTGACATATTTAAGCTTCTTTCCCACCAACGCCGGTATTCGATGAAACACTTTTCGGATTCTTTGTGGATAGATACGTTTTCGGTATTTTGAAAAATCATCTTCATATGTTTGAAGTATGATCCCATGCTCTTTGTTTGGCTGCTGAAATGATTTGGAGTCCCGATATGCTACTACGGCAGCAGGCATTCCACCAACAATCCAGAAAAGTTTCAAAGAATCTAATAATTTCTGATGTATCGATTCCGGAATAGAATCATGAGGATTGATGCCGGACAAAAATGAGACCAGCCGCTGCTGATCCAATGCCAATAAAAACTCCTCAATCGTCATTGGCCCCAGATGCAAATACTCTATTCTTCCAACGGGCATTGAAAAATCATGCTCAGACAATAAAAACTCCAGAAGAGAACCAGCTGCTAGAACAAATATATCCGGTCGTTTCTCATAAAAATATCGTAAATAAGGGAGAATCTCAGGTACGGCTTGTATCTCATCCAAAAATATAAGAGTTTTACCAGGGATGATATCCAGATTGTGCTCCATTTCCAATAACTGCAGACATCGATCGACATCGCCTTTGACAAAAAGCTTCGCCTGTTCCGGCGTTTGATCAAAATTGATCTCTATTAAGTGATCAAAATTTTCTTTGGCAAACTCTCTAACCAGCCAGGTCTTGCCGACTTGTCTGGCTCCTCGCAAGACCAAGGGTTTGCGATTTTTCTGATTTTTCCAGTCCTTCAAATCTGTCAGAGCATTTCGATACATAATTTAAATCCTTAGTTTTGAAAACCAAGCAAAAAATCTCGCTCAAACGTACATGATAACTCCAAAATCAGCAGCCGACAGGGTATGGAAACTTGAGGACAAACAATCTTAGCAATAAACAGTATCTAATTTTATCATTTTTCTATAAAAAGACAAGGTTGTTTTTTGACAATTAGGTCAAATCTTCGTTTGACCTTTCAGGATGTTGCTTTCGATACAATCAAGTCGCTCTTTAAATTTTCTGATCATGAGTATTTATTAGTTTATTAATGAAGAAGGCCTGGAAAATCTAGCGCGCTACATCATCTGAGCCTCCTTTTCTCAGGAGCGCATGACCTATAATTCAAAAAATTTACCATGTAGACCCCTTATTATGCCCTAAATGTATGGGATCTATGAAAATAATTTCTTTCATCGAAGATTCGGAAATAGTTAAAAAGATCCTCAAGCATCTGAATTTGTGGGATGTCAAGCGCAAACCACCTCCACGAGCCAATGACCCGCCAACTGAAGCCATAATTATTTATGATGAGTCCTCATCGCCCAGCGCGGATGATTACATAATCGATGTTGATTATCCGATTGAAACTTACCTATAAAAAAATCCAGCCCCGGGCAACGTGGTGAGCTACGCTCAAATTTGCCTAAATGCTCAATTTATCGTCTAAAAATCACTGTTGACAATAAAGCCCGCTTTCGTTATCTGGATAGCTATCGGTTCCGATTAATTAACGCCTCAATATGTTGCGCTGTAGCTGATGCCGGGACACAATTCACCTTTTCCGATTTTTCCGCCTCGGAAAAGCAACTTCTTATCTTTATCTTTATCTTTTCAGCCTTAGAATCTTCAACCTGCGAGGAGATGGGGTGTCATGTCTGCAATATAGGGCTTGAGGATTGAGAGTGTTTCTCTAAACGATACAACGGCTTGGTCGATATCCTCTTGTGTCATGGGTGTGGACAGGGCGAACATGCCCCGGCCGGCGGCGTAAACGCCGCGATTCATCATCTCCAGGTGGATCAGCCTGGGCAATTCCCCGGCTTTGGTCAATCCCACGATGGAATCCCTTGCGTTGGCGGGCTTCCGTTCCTGCCAGTGCACTTGCAACAGGGAACCCAGGCCTGAGATGCACCCTTTCAGAGCGATGTCTTTCAAGGCGGCCGTGAAGCCGTCTCGGAGCCTGTCGCCCAGCTGATTGAGCCGTGTAACCGCCGCCCGGTCGTATAGCCTCATCGCGGCCATGCCGGCTGCCAGGGTGATATTGTTGCCGTTGAAAGTGCCTGAATGAAAAATCGGATCTTCATGGGCCGGATCAAATCGCGACATGATGTCCTTGCGGCCGCCGAAAGCGCCGATGGGCAGTCCTCCGCCGATTATTTTAGCCAGGGTGGTCAGGTCCGGTTGGACGTCCTCTATTTCCTGCAGCCCTCCCGCACTGAGACGAAACGTCATGACTTCGTCGAAAATGAGCACGACGTTGTATTTGTCGGCCAATGCCCGCAGTCCTTTAAGATAACCGGGCTGGGGGCATATGACGCCGGCCGCACCCATCAGCGGCTCGGTCAGAATAGCGGCGACTTTGTTAACGTTGGTTTTGAGC
>Ga0316193_10003383_pt1 | contig 11492 bp, 6 predicted proteins | sample MerIslsedime2_MG_FD_207735 | JGI IMG/M metagenome (GOLD analysis project Ga0316193, IMG submission 207735) | Coastal sediment microbial communities from Maine, United States - Merrow Island sediment 2 | ecosystem: Environmental > Aquatic > Marine > Coastal > Sediment | place: USA: Maine... | reverse complement strand
CGCCCGGTCGGCTGTCGCCTCTCCGGGGCGTTCGGTTGTCATCGGGCCGATACGATTCGCGGATGTAGATTTCAGGTCGTCGTCGTAGATCTCGAACCCCTGATCGAACCCGTACCGTCCCTCGAGCACGACGGCGGACACGAACGCCGCGGTCCGGTAGCCTGCCGCGGAGAGCCCTTCGGCAAGGGTCGGAACGTCCTCGACAAGATAATGGGTCAGATTGTTGCGGACGCCGTGCCGCCGCGGATACAGCCCGGTCAGCAACGATGCGTGGGTCGGCCCCGTCACCGGGGCGGTCGCAACCGCGTGTTCGAAAACAATCCCCCGATCGGCGAGACCGGACAGGGCCGGGGTCTCGACGTTCGTGGCTCCATAGGGTTCAAGGTGATCTGCCCGCGTCGTATCGAGCGTGATCAGCAGAATCGAAGGGCGGCCTTTCGTAAAGGTGCCGCCGCTCTCACTGACGGCCGTCGGATCACCTTGCGAGCAGGCGACGAGACCTGCGAGGCACAGGATGGTCGACCGGAATCTCATCGATTTTCACCACCGCCGGCGGCCACGCTCCTGCCGAGCCGCGCGTACTCGTGCTCCCGTTCCGAGTCACCGAGGCGGTTGTAGAGATCGGCAAGCAGGAAGTAGTTCAATTGGAGCTCCTGGCCCTGCGGTCCTTGCTGGAGGGCGAGGTGGGCGAGCTCGACGGCCTCCGCGTAGCGCACCTCACGCTGGAGAAAGGTCAGCGCCAGCGTCAGGTACGGGCCCGGTGACTTGGGGTTCGCCTGGATCGCGCTCCGGAGCGCCCGTTCCTGCTCCTCCGGTCTGCCGAGGCGCCCCTCGACGCGACTCAACGAAAGCGCCGCCGGGAGGCTGGCAGGTGTGTTCGTCAGCTCGTTTCGGTAGGCCATCGCTGCCTCTTGGAGGCGGCCCTGGCGTTCGAGGAGCTGGCCTCGCACCAGGCTCGCCTCCGGCACCCTGGGGTCGGCCGCCAGGGCTGCGTCGAGCTCCGAGTTGGCGGCCGCAATATCCCCCCGGCGCAGGGTGAGCGCGGCGAGCCGGACGCGGGCGGGCGCGGATTGCGGATCGAGGGTCAACAACCTGCGGAACATCGCCTCGGCCTCGGCGAAGCGCCCGGTGCTCTCCATGACCCGTCCCATTGCGAATATGATCAACGGATTGTCGGGGTGCTTCTCCTGAGCCACCAGCAGGTGTTGCTCGGCTGCCGCGGCCCGGCCTGCCGAGATCAGGGCGTTGGCGAGCCTCGACGCCAGGAACGGGTCCTGGGGTCGTCTCGCGTTCGCCTCCCGGAAGGCCGATAACGACTCGGCCATCCGCCCCTGACGCCGGTAGAGCTTGCCGAGGGAGACCCAGCCGTCGACCAGCGAATCGTTGGCCTCCACAAGCTCGAGCAACTTCTGCTCCCCGCCCGCCTCGTCGCCCTCCGTCACGAGATTGTTGGCCTCCATGAGGAGGTTGTAGAGCCAGAGCATGCTTCGCGGGCTCGGAAGTTCTTCTGCCCCCAGGCCTTCGGCGGCGTCGACGCTGCCCGCCACGTATCCCAACGCCGACAGCTTGGCGATGGTGTCGGCGTCGGGCGCGCTGGCGGCTTCCATCGCCCCCCGCCCGAGCCGCTCCACCAACGTCTCCAGGTTCCGGGTCATACGCTCCGCGATCTCGGAGCTGGTCTCGAAGATGTTTTGCTGTTGCGACGGGTCGTTCACGAGGTCGTAGAGCTCCGGCTCGGTCGACTGGATGAGCTGGTACTGTCGATCCTGGAGGGCCGTCAACGGGCTCCACCCGAAGTGGAGCTTTGGGTAATGGGTTTCGGCATAGACGGGCCTCTCCTCGAACACTCCTTCGCCGCCGATCAGGGGCCACAGGCTCTGGCCCTGGACGTTCGCCGGGAGTGGGAGGCCGATCGCCTCGACAATGGTCGGGAGGATGTCGACGAGAGACACCACTTCCTCCCGTCTGACGCCGCTGGAGGGCGAGTTCGGGTGATAGATGATGAGAGGGGCGCGCGACGTCGTCTGATACAGCAACAACCCGTGGTCGAGCTCTCCATGGTCACCGAGGCCTTCGCCGTGATCGCCGGCAAAGACGATCAGCGTGTTCTCATCGAGGCCGGAGGATTTCAGGTAGGCATGGAGGCGGGCCAGTTGGGAGTCGGAGTAGGCCACTTCACCGAGATAGGGATCGTCTGGATACTCCAGCGCAAAGGCCGGCGGAGGGTCGTAGGTCAGATGGGGGTCATAGAGGTGAACCCAGGCAAACCAAGGCTGCTCCGGATCTTCCTGGAGCCACGCCATGGCATCGTCCACCACCACTTCTGCACGCCGTTGAATCTGAGCGAAGGACACCAGCGTCGGGTCAAATCCGCCTTTGGGCTCGGTGTAACTTGCGAAGCCCTGGTCGAGGCCCCACCGTGAGGACAGGACAAAGGCGCCGACAAACGCCCCGGTACGGTAGCCCGCGCCACTCATGAGCTCCGCCATCGTCGTCAGATCCTTCGGCACGACGTAGTTGCCGTTGTCGCGGACCCCGTGCAGGACGGGGTATGTCCCCGTAAAGAGGGAGGTGTGCGAAGGCAGGGTCAGCGGCGTTGGCGCGACGCAGCTTTCGAAGAGGACGCCCTGGTCGGCGAGCTCGTCGATGAATTCGGTGTGGACGCTTGTGTTTCCGTAGGCTCCGAGCCGGTCCGCGCGGATCGTGTCGAGGGTGATCACGAGCAGGTTGAGGCTGCGATCACGAGCCGTCAGAGGCTCCTGTCTGGAGCACGAGACAGAACCAATGACTGCGAGGACCGCGATCCATACGCAGAGCAGTCTTCGTGGCGAGACGCGTCGTTCGAGGAACAACCTATTCATCGCCGATGATGATAATCGATCTCGATCGTTGCTGCGGGCGAGCAGGAGACAACGGGCATCGCCTGAGATCGAGATCCTATCCGGTCGATAGAACGCATATCCGAGATTCCGGACGAAACGGGCTTCGCGTGCCCTCAAAGGGGGCCTTTCAAGAGTTGATTCCAGGCATTGAAGTTGCAAAGACTCTCGATAATGAAGAAAAAAATGAGACAGAAAAATTAACGTGCCTCGCGAGGAAGGAGGAAACGCTTTCCCGACGGTGGAATTCGCAGGGTGACATAAGACACAGAGCAGGTCGCGCGAACTCGTTGTGAGGCCGCGCGGACCACTCGCGAATTGCATCCAACCGGAGGAGGCACGTATGCGTTGTAGAATTCTCATTATTTGCGCGGTGATTGCCGCGCTCTCGATAGCCGCGCCGGCTGTGGCGCAGACCACCGGCAGCAACCTGACTGGCCGCGTCATCTATCAGGATGGCGGGATGCCCGGAGTGACCGTGTCCGTCTCCTCGCCTGCTCTGCAGGGGCAGAGAATCACCGTCACCAACGCCCAGGGCGACTACCTCATCAAAGCCCTCCCGGCGGGTCAATACAAGGTTCGCTTTGAATTGGCGGAATTCGCGACCCTCGAGCATGACGTCAAGATGTCGACCTCGCAGCCGAGGACGCTCGACGCCGTGATGTATCCGGAGGCGATGGAGGAGGAGATCATCGTCACCGGTAAGTTCGAGAATGTGAGCACCGGCTCCCAGGGCTCGGCGACCATGGAGCAGTCGACACTGGAGAAGCTGCCGGTGCTGCGCACCATGTACAACGCGGCACTGCTCAACGCCGGCGTCACCTCCACCGGGCCCAACGACGCGCTCACGATCTCGGGCGCCCAGTCCTGGGAGAACGTCTACACCGTCAATGGCGTGGTGGCCAACGACAACATCCGAAATGACGCGTACCCGGATCTCATGATCGAAGACGCGATCCTCGAGACCACCACCATCACCAGCAGCGCCTCGGCCGAGTTCGGCCGCTTCGCGGGCGGCGTGGTCAACGTGGTGACCAAGACCGGCGGCAACCAGTTCTCCGGCTCCTTCCGCGTCAACGTCAACAACGAGAGCTGGAATGGCGAGACGCCGGAGACCACCTCCCAGCTCGACAAGAACGTCTATGTCTACGAGGCTACCTTCGGCGGCTACATCATGCGCGATGCTTTGTGGTTCTTCGCCGCCGGTCGCGACTCGGAAACCTCCGCCTCGAACCAGATCTTCATCCCGGATGGCGGCGGTGAGCAGTTCCCGGCAGGCCGGACCGAGCAACGACTAGAGGGTCGCCTGACGGCCGCCTTCGGCCCGAACCACCGCGTGGGTGGCTGGTATCTCGACCGCGAGGCGATTGACAAAAACTACGTTTCTCCCTTCTTCGCCGTGGCTGACTGGAACGCGGTCGACCAGCAGCGCACGCTGACGCACGAGGCCTGGAGCCTCAACTACACCGGCGTGCTTTCCGACAACTTCTTCCTCGAGGTCCAATACTCCGAGCGCGAGTTCCTGTTCATCGGCGCCGGCGGTGAAGACGGCTCCCTCGTCGGCGGCACCCCGGTCCGTGACGTCCTCTTTAATCCCACAGTTCTCTTCCACCAGACCTGGTGGTGCGGAGAAGCCTGCAGGCCAACGACCCGCGCCAACGAGGACTACTTCGCCAAGGCGTCGTGGTTCCTCTCCGCCGGCGGCACCCACGACCTGGTCCTCGGCGTCGAGAGCTACCACGACAAGATGATATCGGAAAACTGGGGGTCGGGGTCGGGCTACGCCCTCCACACCTGGACGCCGCAGGACTACTCGGTGGAGGGCGACCCGAAGCTCTCGATGCCCACCTACGGCGGCTACGTCACGTGGGCGGCGGTCCTCGAACCATCGATGGGCAGCGACCTGACGACCAACTCGGCCTACGTCAACGACACCTGGCGGATCAACGACAAGCTCACCGTCAACCTCGGCGTGCGCTATGACCAAAACGACGGCACCGAACAGGGTGGTCTCAAGGTCGTCGACGACTCGCGCTTCAGCCCACGGCTGTCGGCGAGCTACGACGTCAACGGCGACGGCAAGCTCATCATCGTCGGTGGCCTGTCGCGCTACGTGGTCGGTATGTCGCAGGGGGTCGTTGACGATGCTTCGTCGGCGGGAGGCAGCGTGTGGAGCCACTATTTGTACGCCGGCCCGGACATCCTCGCCGGTACCCCCGAGTACCCGACCAACGCCGACGGCGTCGCGGCGATCTTCGATTGGTTTAATGACGTCTACGGCGGTCCCTTCAACACCGACCTGCTCTACTACGCCGGCATTCCGGGGTTGTCGCCGAAGGTCGGCGAAAGCCTGGCCTCGCCCTACGGCGACGAGGCAACCATCGGCGTCTCCTACCGTCTCGGCACCCGGGGCGTGATCCGCGCCGACTACGTCTACCGCGACTACGGCGATTTCTACGCCACCGACTTCTCGCCCAACCGTCAGGTCACAGATGACATCGTCGGATTGGTCTCGGTCGACCTGGGGCTCATCGAGAACGCGAACCAGGGTCTCAAACGCACCTACAACGGCCTCCAGACCCGATTCGACTACCGGATCGGCTCGAAGTGGAACCTCGGTGCCAACTACACCTACTCCAAGGCCGAGGGCAACACAAATCTCGAGACTGCGGGCAGTGGGCCGATCACGTCGGGTATCCTCGCCTACCCCGAGTATTTTGAAAACGAGTGGAATAGGCCGATGGGCCCCCTGGCCACCGACCAGACCCACAAGTTCAACGCCTGGGTCTCGTGGGACGCCATCGCGTCGACCCACCACAACCTCAACATCAGCCTCCTCCAGAGCTACCTCTCCGGCGCGCCCTACAGCGCCACTCAGACGATCAGCACGGTTCCGTACGTCGGCGATCCCGCCGATCTGGGTTACCTCGGCACGAGCCTCGGCCTCCAGACCTACTTCTTCTCCCCCCGCGGCGCCTTCCGAACCGAAAACGTGACCCGCACCGACATCGCCGTCAACTACTCGTTCTTCGTCAACATCGGCGGCGGTCAACTCGAGTTCTTCATCCAGCCCGAGGTCATCAACGTCTTCAACGAGAGCGCTATCACCAACCCCAACACGACGATAGCCGGTCCAAACCAGGGGATGGCGGCCTTCGACCCCTTCAACGAGACTCCAGTCGAGGGTGTCAACTGGGACTTCGGTCCCACCTGGGGCGAGGCGTCAACGGCGGCAGACTTCCAGCAGCCGCGCACCATTCGCTTCTCCTTCGGTCTCCGCTTCTGACGATTCTCTGAATTGAAATTCAGGCCCCGGCGCTCCGGCGCCGGGGCCTTTTTCTACGGTGATCGGTCAGAAGTCTGGGAGTGCTCCGTTTGGACCCCGAGTCCGTGGCCGTAGACCAGGTTGCCGCCGCGGTCGGCGGTGAGGGCGAGCAGGGCGAGCCCGACGAGGGCCACCGGGATGGCCGCGAGACGGAAAACACCAAAAGTGATCCGGCGGTCGTCGCGGGAGAGCCAGCTCACCCAGAGACGGACCAGCGAGACGATCGCGAGGGCGATCAGGGTGAGTGTCGCAACACTCTCGTGATCGGCGAGGGCCGCCTCGGCGGCGGGCGAGATCTCCACCAGGGCTTCGGCTGCGCGCTCGCCGGCCAGGTAGGCGGCGCCGGCGCCAATGGTTCCCATCACGTAGAGCAGGGTTGCGGCGCGATCCAGCCACACCCGATCGCGAAAGACCAGGCACCCGAGGTCGAAGAACGGTGCAAGGCAGATAAAGGCGATGGGGAAGTGGATCACAACCACGTGCAGGCTCGGGTAGCTGGGGTTGGTCAGGAGGGTCTGGAGGCCTTCGATCATGCCGCCCCCGCGTCGTTCCGCCTCGCGCCTTCCGGGTTGATGAAGAGACCGTAAAGGGCGAGCCCGACGATGGAGAACGCCCCCATCAGCATGACGCCACCGAAGAAGATCCACGGCTGGGTCTCGAGACCGGCCTCGTGCGGGAGGCGTATGAAACGCTCGTACAGCCACCCCGCCCACGGTCCCGAGTAGATGTTGCCGATGAAGATGGCAAAGAAGGAGTAGCCCAGGTACAGGGCCACCTGGTCCTTCGGGGCGACCGTGCCGCAGTACTCGAAGAACCGTGGCGAGCAGATCATCTCGCCCACGGACCAGACGAGGATTCCGAGACAGATAAAGGTTGCAGTGGGCGACATCGCTGGAAAGACCCACGAAACGGCTGCAATGGATGTGCCGACAAGCATCGTTCGCAGGGTCGGCCAACGCCGGGTGAGGTAGGCGATCAGGGCCTGAAACAGGACGATCAACAGGGCGTCGAGAGAGATCAACACCTCCGGATTGAGCCAGTGGCCCGCCACTTTGGTGAGGGGCACAATGCCGTCGATTGCGGCCTCGGCCGCGAAGAGGTCGGTAAAGGTCTCGACGTACAGGGGCATGAATCCGAAGAGGACGTTGATCATGCCCCAGAAGCCCGAAAAGATCACCAGCAGCATCACGAATCGCCAGTTGGCGAGCACCATCAGGATCTCGCGGACGATGTCTCCAAACGTCTTTCCCGACTTCCGCTCTTCGGCCGGGACCGGCTCGCGAAAGGCCACGATCGCCTGCACGACCATCAGGGCGCAGGCGGCCGCCGACACCCAGAAGACGTATCGGAACTCGGTGCGGTTGCGAACCTGGGCTGCCAGCACCGGGCCGATGAGACCACCGGCATTGATCATCATGTAATAGAGGCCGAAGCCGACCGGCCGCGTGCTGCCCTCCTCGGTCGTCCTGGTGACGGTGCCCGAAATGGTGGGCTTGATGATCGAACCGCCGACGGCGATGAGGCCGAGCGCGACGCAGATGACCCTGAAGTCGGTCGTGGAGCCGAGCAGAAAATAGCCCGCGGCGAGGGTCGCAAAGGCGACCACCAGGGCAGGCCGATAGCCGAATCGGTCGGCGAGCGCGCCTGCGAGCACCGGAAGGAAGTAAAGCGCGCCGGTGAAGAGGCCGTAGACCACGCCGTAGGTATCCGCGGGCACGCCAAGGCGGTCGACGATGTATATGCCGAGCACCATCACCATCCCGTAATAGGCGAGGCGCTCGAAGAGCTCCATTACGACCGCAGACCAGAGCGTGCCCGAAAGCTGGCGTAAGAATGTGAAGTTCATGGGGGGAGATTCTATCTCACCCGGCTTCGCCTTCGGCTACGCCGGGCCAAGACCGCCCACCCACCCACCCGATTCTGGATACTGGATACTTGATCCGCTGACCCACCCCTTGGCACAAAAGTTCGATAATCGACCATCTTGTCGCATCCAGCATCCAGCATCCAGCATCCAGCATCCAGCAACAGAAAACGCCCTCCCGGTGAAGGGAGGGCGGTGGGATCGAGTATCGAGGATCGAGTATCAGTTCGTGGCTTCTTCCTCTGGCGCGGTCGCCGGCATCGTGTCCTGATCCCGCTTCCCCTTGAAGTCGGTGAACTGGAGCCACTTGACGTCCTTCCAATAGTCGTGGACGGACTCCGACGCCTCGGTGTCGGTGATCTGGACATGCTTGGCCTCGAGGAAAGTGCCGGTGGAGGCGAAGTAGGTGGCGATCGCCTTGCGGTATCCGACCCGCGCCTGGATCTCGGCAAACTGGGCGGTGGCCAGCGCATCCTGGATCTCCGACACCTGGAAGTTGGTCGAGAGTCCGTTGTCGAATTTGGTCTGCTCGGCCTCGAGGTTGCGGACCGCGAGCCGGCTCGAGGCGACAGCCGCGTCGATGGCGGCGGCGCCGTCCTCGAGCGCGCGCACCGCAAACCGCACCTGGCGCGTGATTTCCTGTTTGAGGGCGGCGAGCTGCGCGCCCGACCGGTCACGGTAATAGCGGTTTGCAGCGAGCTGCTCCTTGGCCCGGTGGTTGCCCATTGGGACCGAGAAATTCAGACCGACGGTCCATCTCGGGAAATCGAAATCAAAGACCTGCTGGGCGGCGTCGCCCCATCCTTCGCGGATTGTGACCGGCTCCCCGGTGTCCGGGTCCTCGATCGTCGAGGTTCCGCTGACGCCCCCCCAACCGTAGGAACCGGTAAGGTCGAGGCGGGAGAGGGCCTGGTTTCGGGCCACCTTGACCCTGGTGTTGAGGCGCTCCATCTCGAGCTCCTGCTGAATGATCGCCGGCCGCTTGTGGAGGGCGGTCTCGATCGACTCCCCGAGGTCGGGGAGGAACGGATCGACGTTGTAGGAGTCGGTGGTCTCGATCCGTACCTGCCACTCGTGGGGCAGGTCGAACCCGAGCAGCGCCTTGAGGTTGTCCTCGGCGTTGGAGGCCGCGTTGTTGGCGTAGATAAGCTCTTGGTGGCGGGTCGCGACGGTGGCCTCGGACTGGACCATGTCGATCGGAGCGGAGGTCCCGACCTCGACCCGTTGCCGGGTTTCCTCGAGGAGGCGCTCGGCGAGCTCGAGTGACTGCACGGTGACCGCGATCGCCTGCCGGGTGGCCACAAGCTCCCAGTAGGCGAGCTCGACATCGGCCATGAGCCGGATGATTTCGACCTCGAAGCCGACCGCGGTCTGGTCGCGGAGATTCTCCGCGATGATGATCTCGGCGCGGGTCGCGTTGGTGCCAAATCCGTTGAGCAGGGGCTGGGTCAGCGTCAGGTTGAGGCGAGCGTCCCAGCGAGGATTGAGGAAGTAGAACTCAGAGTTGGTCTGGCCACGGTTGGACATCCACGACGCCTCGAGCTCGGTACCGCTGGGTAGCAACTGGTTGACGCCGAGACCGAAGTTCATATTGTCGCTTTCCACGACATTGGCACCCTCGAGGAGGGTCGACGTTGGCGTCTTGTTTGAATTGAAATCGAGGTTTGCCCACAAGGTCGGATCGAAGATCCCGCCCGAACCGCGCACGTTCGCGTTGGCGATGGCCATATCGTAACGCCCCACGTGAAGGTTGAGGTTGCGGGCGAGGGCCAGCTGGTAGGCGCCGATGAGATCGAGGTTGAGCACGTCACCCTCGGTCACCGGCAGGCTTTCGACCTGAGCCGGCAGCGCGGATATTTCGAGTTCGGCGGCGTTGCTTACGCCGGCCGAAACGATCAGCAGAGTTGCAGTAAGCAGTGCGGTAGTTCTCGTTTTCACCTTGTGGCCTCCTTCGCTCTCCATACGCTCATATCTTACGCATCTAAAATTGAAAGGTTCGCTGTGCGAGACCTCTTTTCAACACCAAAACGAGCTTCTGCAGCGTTCCTTACAATTCCTTACGTTTTTCAGAGTGTCCTAATCTTGCTTTTCATGATGTAGACCTGGAACGCGAGGCCGGCTTTTGCCGTCAGTCTGCGGAGATCCGCCATTGGCAGGCCGCCAACTCCTTCTTCGATGTTGTCGCAGTAGAGGAAACAAACGGTCTTTTCCCGCACCATGACCGGCAGGATGAAACAGTCCTTTGGTGCGGCGCCGCCGAGGCCGGCGACGAAGTCCATATTCCGCGGCATCTCGGGAATCGGGCCGAGCCACAGCTCGGTGCCCTGGGTGAGGCCGACGAAGACCGACGGGTCGGAGAGGGGGATCGATATCTTTCGAATCCTCGTCCGATCAACTCCATCGCCCTCACCGCGCCAGCCCATGACGGTACCTTTGCGGACCACAAGCATCAGGCGGCGGCGGAAGAGCGGGGCGCAGAACCCGAGCACGGCGTCGGCGATATCGTCCCGCATCTCGGCGTTTTGCAGTGCTTCGGCGGTCGCCGCCAGCCGTTCTTCCGGTTCGAGGTCCGCTGCTGGCGGCTCCGGTTCGCGGATCACTGGAGGACTCGGCGTCTCGACAGTTCCCTCACCCTCACCGTTCCGGAGCGAGGGAAAGAGATTGAGGTCCTCATCGCTGACCTCGAGCTCCTGGTCGTGGATCATCGGCCGTCTCGTGCGCTCTTTGGGGCGCCAGGTTCGACCCTGTGTTTTCTCCTGATCCATCTTCGATTGCCGAACCGGCGGCATCGTGGCCGTCACGCTGCGTACCGTGGCGCCCTCTCCGTCGAATCTGGTGATCAGGGAAGTGTATTGGGCCGAAAGCGGGATACCGTATAGCCGGTTGAGGGCTTCGTAGAGGCGCATCTCGAGGGTCACGTAGGTCGCCACCATGCATCCAGTGATCAACGCGAGTTCGTCTTCCACCAGAAGGTCACCGGGGTCGAGAGCGGCCACCGACAGGGTCTTGCCCTCGACCCGGAAAGGGACCACCTGCATCCGCAGGGCGACCCTTGGCGACACCAGCCTCGCCGCCGCCTCGGCGGCGGAAAACTCGGCCCGCGAGACGGTGCGGGTCTTGTGGAATCGACCGAGCGCGTCGAGGAGAGTTGATTCCGCCATCAGGCCGAGGTCGAGGATCACGGTGTCGAGACGGCTCTGGGTGTCTTTGTAGATCTCCACCGCCCGCCGCAGCCCATCGGGCTGTAGCAGCTTTTCCTTGACCAGCCATTCTCCAAACGCCTTGTCGCTCATGTTCCTCCGAACTCGTCGCGAAAGGATATCAAAAACCCGCCGAATCCTTTTGCTGGAAACCGTAGAAGTCAAGAGTTAAGAGTAAAGAGTTAAGGGGGGCGGGCCGCCCCCCCCCCCCCCCGCCCCGGCGA